>JABLTO010242477.1_pt1 | contig 23220 bp, 25 predicted proteins | sample 7160091 | NCBI WGS metagenome assembly JABLTO01 (sample SAMN14651225, study PRJNA627086) | human gut metagenome | isolation source: feces | host: Homo sapiens
GGACATGAAGACTTCTTTCCTTACCAATGATCTTTCTTACTTCTTTCATATGTTCAAAGAAGTTTTTAGGACTTGTTGCTTTAACGATCGAAGGAGTGCTGGTTAGTCCGGTAATTGGCATGTGATCTATAGCATCCTTGATTTCTTCTAAATCTACTGTATCAATAATAAATTCCATCTCTTTTTTCTCCTACTATAATATTTGTTCAGTTCTACCAATAATATCATCTTGAGTAGCTTTAGATAATACATTGAAAAAAGCTGAATATCCTGCTACACGTACAATTAAATCTTTATGTTTTTCAGGATGTTTTTGAGCATCGATCAAAGTATCACGGGAAACGACGTTATATTGGACATGATAGCCATCTAATCGATTAAAAAATGTTTTGATCATCATTTCTAATTTTTCTTTATTTTCTTCCTTAGCTAACATCTGTGGGGTTACTTTTTGATTCAATAATACCCCACCTGTTATTTCATGGGTCGGTAATTTAGAAACAGATTTAAAAACTGCTGTTGGGCCGCTTTTATCCATCGAATGAGCTGGCGAGCACCCTTCTGCAAGCGGTGTATGCGCCTTTCTTCCATCAGGAGTTGCCATTGTTCCATATCCTTGACCAACATTTGCTGAAATGCTTGAAGTTCCCGCATAACGGATACCACCAATTGGTCCTCTACCATATCTAGTATTAGGATATTTTTTCATTTCATCAATATACGAATTATAAACTTCAACAACTAATTGATCCACATAATCATCGTCATTTCCATATTTTGGAGCATCATTAATTAACATATTTTGAATTCTTTGGTTTTCAACACTTGTAAAATCGTCAGCTAAAGCAGCCATTAATTGTACAGGGGTTATTTTCTTTTCTTCAAAAACAAGTTTTTTTATTGCCGCTAGACTATCTGCCATATTGGCTATACCAACTTGTAATCCTGAAATAAAATCATAAACTGCCCCACCTTCTTTAATCGTCTTACCACGACCAATACAATCTTCTGTCAACGCTGAACACAAAACATCTGGTACATCTCTTTCTAATGCTAAATCAATAGCATTTTCAACAATAACACTCATCCGCGTTAATTCTCTCAAAACATAATCAATCGCTTTCATCAATTCATCAAATGATTTCATGTCCTCAAAACGTCCCCGACCTTTGACAAAACGCTTACCTGATGTTGGATCGATTCCATCATTCATAGTAATAAGTAAGATTCTAGGAAAGTTCATATAACTCATTCCGGTGCATCGATATCCCCATTTACCAGGAACTGCCGTTTCAACACATCCGATTGCACTATAATTATAAGCATCTTCTTCTTTAACTCCTTTTTCGATGAAAGAAGGAATAATAACTTCATCTGAATTGAAAGCCGGCATTCCTGTACCTAACTTCATAACTTCGATAGCTTCATCCAAAAATGTTTTTGGCATATTTCGATGATAACGTACTGTTAAATTTGGCTGTGGTAATCTTGTTTGAGCTACTGACTTTAAAACTAGATATGATAATGCATTAGTAGCATCTTTTTTATCTGGTGTTTGCCCGCCAATCGTTACATTTTGATACATTGGACTTCCAGCACTGCTGAATGTATGCGCCTGACTTCTGACTTTATTGATCGTTAAAGTTTTGATCCATAGATTTGTTAGTATTTCTACCACCTGGTCATCATTAATAAGTCCATGATCAATATCATGCTGGTAATATGGATAAATATACTGATCAAAACGCCCATATGATAAAGAGTGCCCATTAGATTCAATTTGCAAAATCAATTGAATGAACCATGTTGATTGAACTGCTTCATGGAAAGTTTGAGCTGGTTCATAGGGAACCTTAGCACAAATACGGCTAATTTCTAATAATTCTGCTTTTCTTTTTTCATCAGCTTTCATGGCTAATTCTTTAGCTAATTTTGAAAATCGCAATGCATATGTTTTTACCGCTTCAATAACAATCAACACCGCTTTATAAAACTGATACTTGTCTATATTTTCAACAACACATAAATCCAATCCATCTTTTAATTGTCGTACTCTTTCTTCATATCCTTTTAATCCCGTTTTTAATACTTGTTGATAATCCACAGCTAAATGGGCATCTCCAGAATTTAATTTCCCTTCCATCCCAAAAAAACCTGTTTCCATATAAACTTTTACTTCATCAGGAAGCAAAGCACCACCTTTTGATCTTAAATTATTATTTTCCCAAAATGGTGCAATTGAACGCAAATCTTCTTTTGTTTTTTCAGTAATATAAAAAACATCACCATCTCGCTTTTCGAACAAATCCAATTCATCTAAAACAAATTCTAATGTATATTCAGGAAAAATTGGTGCATCTTTATTAGAAGCTGCCTGATTCCCTACGATAAGGGTTTCATCTTCAATATAAATGGACATCTTTTCTAAAATATTTTTTAACATCAAAGCTCGTTTCATAACGGCTGGTTGATTTTGATTCAGTTTGTATGCTTCTGTTGCAAGCAATGCGCGTTGAGCACAAATATAGGGCTTTTTATCCAAAACTTTTTCTCTAAACTCATTCATTCTTGGGGTTAAATCTCCAAAATGGGCAACATTTTTCATTTTCATCCTCCTTATTTCATTTGAAATTATTTATATTTTCAATTACAATTATATATTATCATAAACAGCTTTTGTGTCAATATAGATTTTTTAATTAAAAGATATTTTACTTTCATTCGTAATTATTATTTACATTTAAAATAACGAATGTTATCATATAAATATAAAAAAGGAGACAGTACTTATGGAAGGGATAATATTTAATATTCAAAAATTTAGTATTCATGATGGTCCCGGTATTCGTACAACCATCTTTTTCAAGGGTTGTCCTTTAAAATGTGGCTGGTGTTCAAATCCTGAATCACAACTTGAAAAAATTCAAATTTTATATGATCAAAAAAAATGTATTCATTGTCAATCTTGTATCAATGCCTGTCAACATAAAGCAATTCAAATGATCAACGATAAAATCATAATTGATCACCAAAAATGTACTAGTTGTTTATCATGTGTTGACAGTTGTTTTCAAAACGCTTTAGATTATGAAGGTGAAAACAAGAAAATAACTGAAATTGTGAAGATTTGTTTACAAGATAAAGATTTTTACGAAGAATCTAACGGAGGAATTACTATTTCTGGAGGCGAAGGAATGAGTCAACCTGCCTTTTTAAAAGAATTAGTTAAAGAACTAAAAAAACACGATTTACATCTAGCAATCGAAACGACCGGTTATGTTCAACCTAATATTTTTAAAGAATTAGCCCCTATGTTTGATTTAATATTATTTGATATTAAACACTATGATTCTTATCAACATTTTCTTGGTACAAACGTCCATAACGAATTAATTATTCAAAACTTGAAATGGGCAGTTAAGCAAAAGATTGAAATCTTGCCAAGAATTCCAGTCATTCCTGACTTTAATGCATCATTGGATGATGCTAAAGGTATCGCTAAGCTTTTAACAGAAGTTCAATTATCAAAAGTACAACTTTTGCCATTTCACCAATTTGGTGAAAAAAAATATGAATTATTGAATCGTGAATATCGTTTTAAAAATAAAAAAGCCCTTTATCCTGAAGATTTACAAGAATACCAGCAAATCTTTTTAGATAAAGGAATCGATTGTTTTTTTTAGGAGTGATACTCCTTTTTTATTCAGTTTTAAAAATCTCTATATTCTGTTTATGTAAATAATCTTCCACTTCTTTAGGTATATTTGCATCAGTATATAGATAATCAATATCATGGATATCAACCAGATTGACAACACCCTTTTGATGGAATTTTACTGAATCAGTTACAATAATAACATGTTCCGCCTGCTTAGCCATATCACGTACCGCCTCACTTCGCATATAATCATTACCAGTAAAACCACTTTTTTCACTAAATCCATCAGTCCCGATGAATAATTTATCAACAAAAAAAGTTTCAGCACATTTTTTCATGATCGGCCCAACCATTACTTGAGACTCGTTTTGATATTCTCCACCTAATAAGATAATTTTTACAGTACCCATTTTTCTTATATAATCAGCAATAAACGCAGAATTCGTAATAATTGTCACATCTTTTTTAGTATGGGCTATTTCTAAGGCAACAAGAGCACAGCAAGATCCTGATTCGATCATTACCGTTTCCCCATTTTCAATAGTTTCTACAGCAAGTTTAGCAATTTTTTGTTTACTATCATAATGATACGCTAAGCGATTATTAATATCATCACTATCATTTAAAGTTGCATAGCCATGCTCTCTAAGAAGAACCCCACTATTTTCCAATATCGCTAAATCTTTTCTAATCGTCACTTGAGACACTCCCAGTATTTGCGAAAGCTTGCTAACTTCTATTTTTTTTCTTTTAGTCAATAACTCTAATATTTGAGTATGTCTTTTATTCATAATAACTTTATATCCTTTCTACCTGCCGATCCAAAGTCTATCTAATTATGAATAAACGCTTGTTTCTGTAGGCAATCATTTTAATTAATCTATAAAAAACAAACTGTAAGCTTTACCACTTTACAAAATTATAAACCGCAGTATCTTCTCTTTATTTGCCAAAGCAGCAAAAACTAACAATTTACTTTAAATTTAGCAATGATTTTCTTTTATCATCGTCTTTTCTATATAAGAATATCATATTAAAATTTCGTTTACAACAAAAAAGGGTTTCATAATATCGTTATAAGATTTCATAAAAAATCATTAATTTTTAGCACTCAGGCGTTGACAGTGCTAAAATAAGTGCTATAATATAAGTGTAGTTAAGGAAAGGACCTTAACGAGGTAAATAATTTTATATCCCAGCGTAAAACTACTGAGATAAAGAAAGAAAGAGGCGATGTTTTATGAAATTTTTACCTGTTATGAATGATGTATTTGATGATTTATTTTATGATTCTTTTAAAAATTATTCTAACGTGAATGCTATGCGCACAGATATCTGTGAACAAAACGATCAATATTTACTAAACATGGAACTTCCTGGATTTAAAAAAGAAGATATTCAAATGGAATTAAAGGATGGTTATCTATTAGTTAGTGCTACTAAAAATGCAGATACTGAAGAAAAAGATGACCAAGATCATGTAATTAGACGTGAACGTTACAGTGGAAGCTGTAGTCGTAGTTTCTATGTCGGAGATATTAAACAAGAAGATGTTAAAGCTTCATTTGATAATGGTGAATTAAAGATTACAATTCCTAAAAACACTGTTAAACAAGTTGAAGAAAAGAAATATATATCTATTGATTAAAGCCAATTTGCATTGGCTTTTTTTATTTATAAAAAATCATACTAATAAATCAAAATATTGATAAATCCTAATTAAATAAAAATAATGAAACCATTACAATTATATATGTTTATCCAAAGTCATATTCAACTCTCATTTTATCAAAGTTCCCATCAACAAAGATAGGAACTTTATTTTATAAATAAAATTGTATTTTCTTTCACAAATACTTGCATATTCAAATTATCTAACAGATGATTAATCTATTTAATAATCTTTTACAGAAAAACAGCAGCATCTTTAAACAGTCATCTTTTAAGAAAAACACAAGCTGTCAAAACACTCATGATAAGATTTATTTCAATTCGTTATAACGCTTATTACATTAATCTCTTTAATTATAAAGATTTCCAAAAGAAAATAACCATCCAACGCCAATTGTAATGGTTATTTCTTTTAAATAACTTTCACTTGAGGACAACCGTTTATCGATAGTCCTTTTCTCATTTATAATATACTATAAAATATCGAAAACATCAATAATATTAACATTTCTTACTTTATCCGCTCATAGTTGATATCACTTTGCATTTTACTTGAGAATTATGTTCGTTAATTTTTCTGCTTTATTGCTATTCAGCATAACTTAAAAGTTCTTACATCAATAAGCTCTTAAAAATCCAGGATAATCTTAAATCTTTCTTCGTACTATTTTATTAGCATTTAAATAATTATAAAAACACAGTAGAATAAAGTAATTTTGTTGCATTGTTAAAGCAACGTAGACCATTATATCAAAACATTTAATATTTTATCCTCACCATTTAAATTATAGAAATCATTAAAACACAAATAGTACTCAATAATGTTCCCAATAAATAATATTCAGCAAACTCTTTATCCTCTGATATTTTATTATATCTCGCTATCGATTTAGCTGTTAACACTAATCCAACTGAAGAATATTGTTCAATTAGTAAGAAAAATAACATAATAATCCTTTCAATAGTACCAATCATCCTTCCCGCTTTTTTTGTATTCTTAATATTATCATCTTCTTTACTTACGGGCTTATATGATTGCATTATATTAACTATCAAGATATTTGTTGGTTTATGTACAAGAAGTATTTGGACAATTAGAATAATTATAGACTGAATAGAAATTCCAACAATATTTAATATATTTAAAAGCATTAGATTATATCGATAATTTTCTCCTGATTTTATCATAAAGTAAGAAAGTATCATTAATATAGCGATATGAATAATTTGATCGATTATAAAAATATACTTTTGATATTTTCTTATAAATTCCTTTTTCTTTAAGAAATATTTTATTGCATCTACTAAAAAATGAGAAATTATAATTATCTCTAAATATATATTTTCAATATTTTGACAGATCAATTTAGCTACAATTAAAGTTATCAATCCATAAATCACACTATGAATGAATACATATTTAAAATTGTCTTCCTTTTTTCTTGCTAAAGACTCAGTCTGAAAATAAAAATCAGATAAGATATGTGCAAGTAAAAATATAATCAGTATTTCTTTATAAGTCATTATCACCCTTTACCTCACTTAATATTTTATTAACAGAATCAAAGGCGTCTTTATATACATAAAAATGAGTTTTAGACAAAATCTGTTGAATATTGGATTGAGTAACATTAAAATATTGTGCTGTTTCAGTTTGATTTTTCTTTTCAAATAAAACATAATCAACAACTTCTCTTTGCCTTTTTGTCCACCCCTCTTCGATGCTATACATGAGTTTTAAAATAGAATTTAATGATAATTCTTGTAAAGGATTATCTCCATCTATTTTAATTTGCACATCACCAAATGTACGTTCATTTTTCTTCTCTAATATTTTAAGATTTTCTATACTATCTCGTGCTTTATAATATCCCGGTCCATCTGCACCAATAGATATTTTAGAATTAATTTCTGTAGTAATCGCTCCAACCCCAATACCAAATCTTATTTTTATAGGATAAGAGCCCCTTTTTATATATTGAATTATATCCATAATATTTTTCCCAGAATGCAGCAGCCCTTGAAATTCGTCTCCCAAAGTAATTGTAAAGTTAGAAGCTATTGAATCAGAATATATTTCATTTATTTCACTTAATACTTTATTTAATTTGTTTTGAAAAACTTTTCGCTCTTCAATACTTTTTGATTTCTTAATATCACCTATAATAGCAATATATGGATTAAAATTATTAAAGACAAAAAACACATGCTCCACCTCCTCGTATTTACTACAGTATAATATATTTTTACTTTACAAACAACAATTATTAGTCAATTAACTAATAACTATCATTTATAAGTATATTAGCTTATAATTATATATTATTAGTATTTTCATTATAGTATTTAAGCAAAACTCAAGAAAAAGTATCTAACTTCTCATAAATCATTACTACAATATAGTTATCTTTTGATCGATATATTTAATTTCATATTCATCAACATATTTTTCAATAAAAATTTTGATTACACACTGTAAAATAAAACTTGCATTAATTTTCAACATCATATTATCTTAGCTTCGATTTTAACATAAAAATGTTCATAAATACCATATTATTTTAGTCAACTAAAACCAAATAAAAGAGACTTTTTATGAACACTTCCCTATATCACAAAAGCCTAAAGATATGCATCTTTAATTTTATCATTATGAAAAAAACCTCTTTTTATACTAATTTGGAGTTGAATTCCAAATTTGTACCATTTGGATTATATCTATCATTATTATAGTTTTATTTTCATTTTAAATACAAAAAAAGATCCAAGATAATCTTGAATCTTCCTTCGTAAATGCTACGATTAACGTTTTCTAAAATCAAGTTGTTAACTTATAACTCAAATCCATTGATTTTATCAATGCATTTTTCAATGAAATTTTTGATTTGCTGCCTTATTGTTACCACACTAAACACATTCTAAAACTTCTCACATCAACAAATCCTAAAGAAATCTGTTATATTCAATTAACTAAAAAGTCTTAAAAATTAATTGTGGTTAAAATATTTCTTTACTAAAGCATATCATTCTTATTTAATAATTGTCTTAATAAGTTGCATCATAATATCTTTATCTTCTGGTCTAGAGGTTGCTACTAATATTGTTAATGTCGCTAAAGCATCATTATTAATTCTTTCTTTTCCATCTTTATATAGTGCATTGTTCTTTTCCAAAAAGTATAAAAATATAGTTGCTCCTATTCTCTTGTTTCCATCAATAAAGCTATGATTTTTGACAATAAAATATAATAATGCACTTGCTTTATCTTCAAGTGTTGGATATAAATCACTTCCTCCAAAGCTTTGATATACTACTTTTAAATGAATCATCTCTTTCAATTGCAAATTGATCTCCTTAATTTGCAAACATTGTATTGTGTATCAATTTTATACATTCATCATATTGAATGACATAGACATCTTTTTGTCCTTCAGGTACTTCTAAAGTATGATGATCATAATCATCTAGTATTTTAAATCCTCTTTGATAAGCTTTTAAAAACTCTAACACAGCATCACTAGTTGGTAATTTTCCACCAGCTTCTTTATATTGATCAAGCATTTTTGTAACATATTCAATATCTTGAAAGTGTCTATCATTGACAACATATCCTTTTAATAAGTATTCTCTTAATATATTATTAGCCCATTTTCTAAAAAGAATACCATTTTTAGATTTTACTCTATAACCTACTGAAATAATAACATCTAAAGAATAAAACGCTACTAATTGTTTAACACCAACAACACGCATTTTTTGCGTGTTGTTTTCTATTGAAAGTTCATCATCTTTAAAAATATTATTTATATGTTTCCTTATTGTTTTTTCATCTTTATCAAATAGCTTAGCCATCTGATTTGCACTTAGCCATACAGTTTCTTCTTGTGGTGAAACATTAACATCTAATACAAAATCTCCATCTTTAAATTGTACAACTTCATTTCTTTCTACTATATCAACCATAATATCACCTTCTTCATTTAAAATTTTATTAATTAGTTCATTATATCACTTACTCACTCTTATTTCATTAAAAATCACAAAAAAAGATCCAAGATAATCTTGAATCTTCCTTCGTAAATGCTACTATTAACGTTTTGTTAAAATCAAGTTGTTAACTTATAACTCAAATCCATTGATTTTATCAATACTTTTTTCAATGAAATTTCTCATTTGCTGCCTTATTGCTACCACCCTCAGCACAACTTAAAACTTCTCACATCAACAAACCCTAAAGAAATCTGTTATATTCAATTAACTAAAAAGTCTTAAAAATTAATTGTGGTCATATCAATCTATCTGTTTCTCAATAGAAGAAACTAAATCTTTTATTGTAGGTAAACCTTCTTTTAATTCTTCTGGTAAATAATCTGTTATTTTGTATTCACTAACTCCCATTGGTTTATCCATATCTCTTAAAGTATATTCAGCAATAATATTGTTCTTATGACTACATAATAATAGTCCAATTGTTGGATTATCAAAATGACCTTTCAAAGTTTCATCTACTGCTGTCAAATAAAAACTCAATTGTCCTGCATATTCTGGTTTAAAATCACCTATTTTTAATTCTATAACAACATAACACCTTAATCTTATATTATAAAATAACAAATCAATATAAAAATCTTCCTCTGCAATTTCTAAATGATATTGATGTCCTACAAACGCAAAACCTTTTCCCAATTCTAAAAGTACTTTAGTAATATTATTGATTAAAGCATCCTCTAAATCTTTTTCCCTTGCATTTTCTTTCAAATCAATAAAATCAAAAACATAAGGATCTTTCATTGTTTTTAAAGCTAATTCACTCTGTGTTTCTTCTAATCTTTGAGGAAAATTTGAGATTTTTGTATTTTCATGTTGTCTTATATAATTGAGTTTCTATTTGATGAGCCAAAATATTTTTGGACCAGCCATTTTCTACTGTCTTATTAATATACCAAATTCGTTCTTCTTTTGAATTTATTTTTAGTATCTCAAGATTATGTGACCAGGGAATTTGTGCAGCCACCGTCTGCACAAATTCAAAATCAGTATACTCTCGATAAAATCTTACCATATTTTTTAAATTTCTTGATGAAAAACTTTTGAAGATGGAAACTCATTTCTTATATCTTTTGAAAGATTATCAATAAATTTATTTCCCCATTTACTATGAGTATCAATAATTTTTCCAATGTTCCAATACAAAGAAATCATTTCTTTATTAGCATTCAGTATTGCCTTGTGCTGAGCAATTTGTATTTGTTTTTTAATAATTTCAAAAGTTTCTATATAACTTTTTCTATCAATAATAGCACCTCCACATATATTTAATAATATATCTGATTATTATATTCTACTATTTCATTATTTATTATACAACAAAAAAAGACCCAAGATAACCTTGAATCTTCCTTCGTATTTGTTTTTGATTAACGTTTTGTTAATTCCCAAGTGTGATAAAATCAACACTTTTTGATATTTTTGCATCTTACTAGCTTATTTACCAAAACACTTTAAATCAATTCAATACAACTGTTATATACAAGAAACAGATAATACAAATACATTTCTATTAATAGGATAATTATTTTCTGTATTGCATATAATACAAGATATACCAACTTCATATTGACTCTTTTTTAATTGACTAAAACTTTTAATATGACTCTCATTGAACATACTACCTTTTTTTATTTCTATACAATGAAGTTTTAGATTTTCAACAATGATAAGATCAATTTCATTTTGATTATTGTCCCTATAATAGTATCCTGGTAATTCTAATCCATTATTTTCATATGATTTCTTTATTTCATTCATAACGTATGTCTCCATGAATGCCCCTGCTAAATTACTAATTAATAAATTTTCAGAATCATAAACTTTTGACAAATAAGCTGCTAAGCCAGTATCACTAAAATATAATTTGGGGGCTTTAACAATTCTTTTTGATAATTTATACTCACTATATGGTTGCAATAAATATATAATTCCACTCGTTTCTAAAATCGAAATCCAATCCTTTACTGTTTTAACATCAACACCCACATTTCTCGCAATTTGTGAATAATTAATTTGTTGACTTGTTAATGTTGCAATATGTTGTAAAAAATTATGAAACCTCAACTTATCTTTAAGATTTATAAGTTCATTAATATCCCTATCCAAATACGTGTTAACATAGTCTCTATAAAATTGTCTAGTTGGTAATTTTGGATTTTTTAATAATTCGGGATAAAATCCTCTAACTATTATTTTAAACAATTCATTGACATTGATAGGATTCATTTCCTTTTGTAATAATTCTAAAGAAGGCAAAAAAGGAATCTCATCTTTCCCAATTATTTCACTATAACTTAAAGGATTCATTGATAAGATAGTTGCTCTTCCAGCTAAAGACTGTGTTACTCCTCGCATTAATGAAAAAGTTTGGGAACCAGTTAATACAAACATCCCATTGGCACTTCCTTCTTCAAGCCTTTTTTTATTAACAATTGATTCTATTACTTCCATCAGTATAGGAGCATATTGAATTTCATCAATAATCAAAGGATATCCATATCTTTGAATAAAAAATATTGGATCTTTTAAGGCTTGTTCTCTCATTTCTATATCATCTAATGAAACGTAATGAAAACCATGCGTTCTCACCAAATTATATGCTTCTGTTGATTTACCCACTTGTCTTGGTCCTGTAATAATAACAACAGGATAAAGCTTTAACGATTCTTCGATTTTATTAAAAATTGTTCTCTTAAACATAGCGCCTCCATTTATACAAATTTTCATTATAACTCCATATTTGTATAAAATTATTATAACATACTTTTCATTATTATTATAGTTTTATTTTTAATTAAAATACAAAAAAAGATCCAAGATAACCTTGAATCTTCCTTCGTATTTGTTTTGATTAACGTTTTGAGAATTGTGGCGCACGACGAGCTTTTTTAAGACCGTATTTTTTACGTTCTTTAACACGTGCATCACGAGTAAGGAATCCAGCAGCTTTTAAAGTTGGTCTATAATCATCACCAGCTTGCAATAACGCTCTAGAAATACCGTGACGAATAGCTCCAGCTTGTCCTGAATATCCTCCACCATATACATTAACACTAATATCAAATTGAGAAGTTGTATTAGTTAACTCTAATGGTTGATTAACAATCATCAATAAAACATCTGATGGTAAGTATTCTTTAGCTGGTTTATCATTGATTACAATATTTCCAGTACCTGGTGTTAAAATAACACGAGCTACAGAAGATTTTCTACGTCCTGTTCCTCTATATTGTACATTTGCCATTTTTCTGTTTTTCCTCCTTACCCTTTAATTTTCAATTCTTCAGGTTTTTGTGCTGCATGTGGATGCTCATTACCTGCATAAACAAATAATTTCATTCCTTGTTTTCTACCTAATGTATTATGTGGTAACATACCTTTTACCGCTGCTTCAACCCAACCAGTTGGATTTTGTTCTTTAAATTGACGAGCAGTTTTTACTTTTAAACCACCTAGCCAACCTGAATGACGATAATAATTTACTTTATCTAATTTTTTACCAGTCATTACTACTTTATCAGCGTTAATAATAATTACATAATCACCAGTATCCACATGTGGTGTATAAGTTGGTTTATTTTTACCTCTTAATACTGATGCTACTTCTGATGCTAAACGACCTAAAGTTAAATCAGTTGCATCAACTACATACCATTTTCTTTCGATTGTGGCTGCATTAGCCATAGTTGTTTGTCTCATTTATTTTTTCTCCTTTATCCTTACCGGGGACTTTAGAGTTCATAAGAACATTCTCATTATAAGTACTTCATCGTATAATGTCAATCCCTTTTCTATAAATAAATTACCTATATTAGATAAAATTTTCCTCTTTAAACAATAAAACGACATAATTTAATTACATCTACATAGACAACATTATTTTATTATCCAACCAAAAAATCAAGCGATAATTTTAATACTTTCTTTATATGTTCAACACTATCATAATTATGATTAGCTCCGTTAATTGGAATAAATTTAGCTGTATCTATAAATTTAGGTACATATAGTTTAGATATATCAAACGGAACAGTCGTATCTTCTGTACCATGAATAATTAGTAAATCATTTTTATAAATATCTAAACCATCATAAAAATCACGAGCTAACATATCATCAACAAACTCTTGAGAAATTTCGAATCCGCCATGATCATATAATCCATCTTGATTTGCTTCAACTTTACCTGTTAAATAATCTAAAGCTGATGGTAAATTAAATGCTGGTGCCCACAATACCAATTTACTTATCACTTCTGGATAAAGTTTCGCTAATTCACTAGCTACAGCTCCTCCCATCGAATGTCCTAAGACATATATTTCAGTGCAATTTTCCATTTTTAAAGCTTCTTCTAAAATTATTCTTGCACATGCCAACTCATCTTTAAAAGTCATATCTTTAAAGTTTAAATCACTTTCACCACTACCTAAAAAATCAAATCTAAAAGTTGCAATGCCCTTAGCTTCTAACATTCTTGCTAATTGCACATAGCTAAATTTAGTCCCTGTCTTTTGACCAGTAAAACCATGAAAAATCAAACAAACTGGATGCTTATCTTTATTTGGTTTATGAAAAAAACCTCTCATTGTGCCTTTTGGTGTTGGTATTTCACAATAATGTTGCATTATAACACCTTATGCGCTCTTTTAAAGCGTTTAATACCATCATTATTAATATATTGATTTGTAATATTACGTATATTTTCCTCACCAAAATCTCCACCAATAAACAAGCAAGTATCCATGATCTCACTAGTTAATAAACGCCAGATTTCATCTGTAAAATCTTCATTTAGCACCATTTCTTTAACTATTTTCAAGCAATCTTCTATATATTCTGTTTTATCAATTTCTGTAATACCTTCCATTATTTATTCTCCTTTACGAGTTCTTTAATAACATAACCAGCTATCATCAAACCAGCGACACTAGGGACAAAACTCACACTTCCCGGTGTTGCATCAGCTACTTTTTGTGGTTGTTCTTTTGAATATAATACAGGACATTTTTTTATTCCACGAATCTTTAATTCTCTTCGCATTACTCTCGCTAAAGGGCATACACTGGTTTTAAAAATATCAGCTATTTCAAAACTTTCTGGCTCCAATTTATTACCTGTTCCCATAGATGAAATAATACGAATTTTTAATTTGTGACAATTTTCAATTAATGCTATTTTGGCTTTTACCGTATCGATAGCGTCAACAACAAAATCACAATCAGAAAATATATCTTCCATTCCCTGATCAGGAAGATAAAACTGCTGATATGTAGTTATTTTTAGATTGGGATTGATATCTAAACATCTTCTCTTAGCAACATCCACTTTATTCATACCGATCGTCGAATGTAATGCATATAGTTGTCTATTTAGATTAGTAATATCGATTTTATCATGATCAACTAAAACTATTTCTCCAATTCCATTTCTAACCAAAGCCTCAACTACATAACTGCCAACCCCACCTAATCCAAAAACTGCCACTTTTTTAGTTTGGAGGTTTTCAAGCCATTCTTGATTAGTCATTTTTACAATTCTTGCAAACTGTTCCATAATTCACCTCCCACTTATTATAAACCAAACGATTTTATTTATAAAGCTAAAGGTATAACTTTTTCTTTAGTCCATTTTGGGCAATTACAACCAAAGAAATTTGACCCCATTTATAATTAATTTGGTGATGATGTTATGGTTATTTATAAAAGAATTCGTGATCTTCGTGAAGATAAAGATTTAACTCAAAAAGAACTAGCTAATTATCTTAATGTTTCGCAAAAATCATATTCGCGTTATGAACGCGGTGAAAGAACGATTGCTCCTGAAATCTTAGATAAAATTGCTACTTTTCACGAAACTACTGTCGATTATCTATTAGGTAGAACTGACGATAAAACTGATTATACAAAAAAAGAAAACCAAATACATCGTTAAAATCATTTATATAAAAACTCTTATCCTGCTATTAATGCAGGTTTTATTTTTAATCAACAAATAATAACAATCATATTTTTTAGTCCAATTTGGGGTATTTAAGCATAGACCAATGGGGTCAATCCTATAATAAAAACAGGTGGTGATAACTATGGTTATTTACAAAAGAATTCGTGATCTTCGTGAAGACAAAGATTTAACTCAAAAAGAATTAGCTAATTATCTTAATGTTACGCAAAAATCATATTCACGTTATGAACGTGGCGAAAGAACAATCGCTCCTGAAATCTTGGATAAAATCGCAACTTTTCATGAAACCACTGTCGATTATCTATTAGGTAGAACTAATGATAAAACTGACTATACTAAAAAAGAAAATCGCTCTAAACATCGATAAATTATATAAAATAAACCATTCTGTAATAATCATCTAAAATGATTATTACTTTTTATTTTAATAAAAAAGAGTTAGAAAGAATCTAATTCTCTTTATAACTCCTTTTCATTATTCATAGTCTGCAGTGTATCCACGATTATCCAATTCAAGTTTAACAACTTGCCAATCTTTAACTAAATCACCAAGTTCTTCCTTTATTCTTACTACTCCCATTTTATCCTCACCACGAATAACAGCCATGATAGTTGGTCCTGCTCCTGATAAATATGCACCTAAGACTTTCTCATCTTTTTCTAAGACCGCCATAATATCATTAAACCCTTTAATTAAATCTCCACGATATGGCTGGTGTAAACGATCTTTAAAGCCTAATTTAAGCCCTTCATCATACCCATTGATCAATGAAGCAACCATTAACGCTAGATGTGATACATTTTTAATCGCATCTTTCCGTGGTAAAACCTGCGGTAAAACCGAACGTGATTGTTCAGTCGATAATGTAAATGGTGGAATTAAAGCAACAAAACGATAATCATGCTTAACAGGAATATTTAATGTTAAAACATTATTTTCTTCCATCACCGACACTGTTAATCCCCCAAAAACAGCTGGTGCCACATTATCAGGATGACCTTCAATCGCTGTTGCCAACTCTAAAATCTCTTGACGATCATCAGCCTTATCTTTAAAAGCAAAAGCTCCAACGATTCCTGCTACAATACATGTCGAACTACTTCCTAGTCCACGAGTATAAGGAACATCTCCACTACATTCGATATTTATCCCCTGGTATTTTAAACCACAAACTTCAGCAGCTCTTTTGAAAGCCTGATAAGTCATATTATCTTCATTACAAAATTGCTCTGGACAGCCTGTAATATTTAAACCACTATCACTTAATTCAAAGATAAAGGTATTGTATAAAGTCAGTGCTAAACCAGCCACATCAAATCCTGGACCTAAATTTGCACTTGTTGCGGGTACTTTTACTTTTACTTTCATGATAACCTCCTACATTGCTTCAATTTCTGATTTAATAAAGCTAATAATTTCAGTTTTATCAATTGCTTCTTTATGTAAAACAGCTCGATCTTTAATACCTGTTAATGCTCTAGGAACTGAAACACCTGTTCTTTCATTTAACTTTTCAATAGCACTATAAACATCAAGTTCTTCATCATAAATTGCTTTGTATACAGATTCAGGGAATTTATAAGGAGATGCAGTTGATAATAATATCGTCTTCGTATCATCCCCACTATCTTTTTGATACTGCTTTAAGACTCCATAACCAATTGCTGTATGAGTATCTAATAAATATCCTGTTTCATTAAAGCACTGTTTTATTGTTTGTAAAACTTCATCTTCATTTAAATATCCAGCTTTAAATTGACTTTTAATTTTTTCGTAAGTTTCCCCATCTACTTCGTAAACACCCTCACTGTTTAATTTATCCATATAACTACGTACTTTATCCCCATCGCCATCAGACATAAACCAAACTAGTCTTTCAAGATTACTAGATACTAAAATATCCATTGCTGGTGCATTAGTTTTATAAAATTCGCGATTAGCATCATATCGCCCAGTAGTAAAGAAATCTGTTAAAATATTGTTTTTATTTGATGCACAAATAAATTTATCAATTGGAAGTCCCATTTGTTTAGCAAAATATCCTGCCAAACAATTACCAAAGTTACCACTAGGAACACAGAAATTAATCTTATCACCTAATTTAATTTCATTATTTCTTACTAATTCAAAATAACTATGGAAATAATAAACGATTTGTGGAATCAAACGTCCAACATTGATTGAATTCGCTGATGATAAAAAGACATTATGTTTATCACTTTCAACTTTTAATTCATCAGATCCAAATGCTTTTTTCACAGCTGTTTGTGCATCATCAAAGTTTCCATGAATTCCAATAACCTTAACATTTTTACCAGTCTGACTTACCATCTGCTGCTGTTGAATTGCAGATACTCCATCTAATGGATAAAAAACTTTAATACAAGTTCCAGCAACATCTTTAAAACCTTCTAACGCAGCTTTCCCTGTATCACCACTAGTTGCTGCTAAAATCATTACTTCACGTTGTTCATTTAACTGCTTTAAAGATAAAGTCATTAAATAAGGCAATAATGACAATGCCATATCCTTAAACGCTGCCGTTTGACCATGAAATAATTCAGCCACATAAACATCACCAGCTTTTTTTACTGGCACGACAATTTCAGGAAACAGTCCTTTTCCATATGCATTTGAGCATGCCTCATAAATCAATTCTTTTCCATCTTCTGGTACAAAAGTACTTAATACTTCTGTAGCTAGATCTACATAATTCAAATTAGATAACGCTTCTAAATCCATTTTAGTAAAATCAAAATTAGGTACTAATAAACCACCATCTTCACCGATTCCCTGAACGATAGCTTGATAAAAATTAATTTCTTTTTGAAGATTTCGCGTACTTACATATTTCTTTTCCATTGTTCAACCCCCTGTTTGATTTAAATTATTGTATACAATTTATTTAAAGAAGTCAATATATTGTTATTATAACATAATTCGATAAAATTATTTTGATTATTTCAATTATTATTGATTATCATTGACTTATTGTATACAATCGTGTTAATATGTCATAAATTAGAAAAATGGAGGACCGCAGTATGTTATTAATAGGCAAGAATTCAACAATTATGGCTATAATTAGTTCCATTATTGCGCCTATTATAAAGATTATGGTTCTACTATTTAATAATGATGTAGGACCTTTATATAAGGTCCATTTTTATTATGAATAAGGGGGTATAGGATGAAAATCGGTATTATCGGGTTAGGAACTGTTGGTTATGGGGTCGTAGAGATTCTTACTAATGAAAAAGAACGTTTATCAAAAATTATCAATGAAGAAGTTACAATCAAATATGGTTGTGGATTAGAAGAAGTTGAATTACCAGAAGGAATAATCTATACGAAAGATTATAACGATATTATTAATGATAGTGAGATAGATGTTGTAGTAGAATTAATTGGTGGAACAACAATAGCTAAAACAATTATTCTAAACGCAATTAAAAATGGTAAGCACGTTGTTACAGCTAACAAGGCATTACTTGCCCATTATGGTAAAGAAATCTTTATAGCTGCTAAAGAAAACAATGTTCATATTTTTTATGAAGCCAGTGTTGGGGGCGGAATTCCTGTATTAGTTAGCCAAAAAGAAAGTTTAGTAGCTAACAATACTAAAGAAATTATTGGTATTTTAAATGGAACGACAAACTTTATCTTAACTTTAATGGAAAACGAAAACTTAGATTTTGATGAAGCCTTAACTATTGCAGATGGCTTGGGTTATGTCGAAGCAAACCCTGCTTTAGATTTAGATGGAATCGATGCTGCACATAAAATTTGTATTTTGGCTCAAAATGGATTTAAAAAATTTATTGATTTTGACAAGATTTCTGCTACTGGTATTCGTGATGTTACAAAAACAGATATGGATTATGCAAAAAAATTAGGGTATCGTTTTAAAATGATTGCTCAAGCAAAAGAAGTCAATGATGGTATCGGAATCGATGTAGCCGCAACATTGATTAGTAAAAAAGAACTAGTCGCAAATGTTATGGATGCATATAATGTAATAGAGATTGATAACGATTATGTTGAAAACGTAATTTATTATGGTAAAGGTGCTGGTAGATATGTTACTGCTTCAGCAGTAGTTAGTGATATTATCAAAACTACCCAGGCAGAAAGATGGGATCATGATTATGAAGACTGTCCTAATGTCTATCCTATTACTAAATCTAAATATTATCTTCGAGCAAACAAACCATTAGATGTTGATTACGAGATGTATTTTACAGAAAAACATGATCATATTTATATTACTCATGAAATTGAGTTAGCTGATTTAACAACCGTCTTAAACGATGAAGAATACACAATTTTTAAAGTGAGGGGATAAAATGAACATAATTGTCCAGAAATTTGGTGGGACTTCTACTCGTTCAAGAGAGTCACGTTCAATAATGTACAACAATATTATCCGTGAAATTAATAATGGTAATAAAGTTGTCGCAGTAGTTTCAGCTATGGGGCGCTATGATGATCCCTATGCTACCGATACTCTGTTATCAATCGTTAATACAAAACAATTAACAGACGAAGAAATCGATCGATTAACTAGTATTGGAGAAACAATATCTACTTTAGTATGTAAAAGTGAATTAGCATCATTAGGATATCGTGTTGCCACGATTACTAATGATGAATTAGGAATCGTGACTGATTCAACATTTAAAAATGCCACAATTAATAAAGTAGAAGGAAAAGATATTCTTGAAAAACTAAAATATGTAGATATTGTTTTTTGCCCAGGTTTTCAAGGACATTCTGTACATGGTAAAATTACAACTTTAGGACGTGGCGGGAGTGATTTATCTGCAGTAGCTATCGGAGTAGCCATTGATGCTCGAGAAGTAGAAATTTATAGTGATGTAAATGGTATATATACCGCTGATCCAAGATTAGTACCTGGTGCCATAAAATTAGATTGTATTAGTTATGCTGAAATGCTGGAACTAGCTAAAAACGGTGCCAAAGTTTTAAATCATCGCTGTGTTCAACTAGCTGCTAGTCACAATATTGCGATACACGCTCGTTCTTCATTTGAAGATACTAAAGGAACATATGTAATAGGAGATGACCGTATTATGAAAGAAAATTTAAATCAGCTAATTATTTCTGGGATCACGGGTTCACAAAATGAAGCCCGTATCACTTTAGTAAAAGTAGACGCAACAAACAATAGCGCTGGAAATCTTTTTGAAAAAATTGCTGATGCTGGTGTAAATGTCAATGTTTTCAACCAAGCTTTAGTCGGTGGAGGAAAAATGGATATTTCGCTAATAATCAGTGATGTTGATGTTCCTGCTGTTGTTGATATTATTAATGATTTAAAACCTCAATTAAATGCCAATCGAATTATTGTTCGTGGTAATATCGGTAAAGTATCTGTAATTGGTGTAGGAATTAAAAACAACCGCGGTATGTTCCAAAAAGCATACAATACTTTGAATAATAATGGTATTAATGTTGAGATGACATCTTGTTCAGAAATTAATATTTCTTGTTATATAGATCGTGATGATGTAAAAAGAGCACAAATATTATTACATGAAGCATTTTTAGGAAGGAAAGGTAAAATAAAATGAAAAAATATAAAGTTGCAATCGTAGGAGCTACTGGAGCTGTGGGAAGAGAAATGTTAAGATGTATTTTCCAATTTAATTTTCCATTTGAAAGCATTAAATTATTAGCTTCATCTCGAAGCGCTGGAAAAGTTATTGAATTTGAAGATCATAAATTTACAGTTGAAGAATTAACTGAAAACAGTTTTGAAAATGTTGAAGTAGCATTTTGGTCTGCTGGTGGTAGCATTTCTGAAAAATATATGCCATATGCAGTAAATGCTGGATGTATCAACATCGATAACACGAGCCATTTTAGAATGGATCCTGATGTACCTTTAGTAGTACCAGAAGTAAATGGTGAAGCTTTGAGAAATCACAAAGGAATCATCGCTAACCCTAACTGTACTACAATTCAAATGGTCAGTGCCTTAAATCGTTTAAATGAATATTTTGATATTGAAAGAATTATTGTTTCAACTTATCAAGCTGTATCTGGAGCTGGAGTTGCGGGAATGGAGGAATTATATCGTCAATCTCAAGAAGTTTTAGATGGTAAAGAACCAGTAGCAAAAACATTACCTTGTGCTGGAGATAAAAAACATTTCCCAATTGCTTTTAACTGTATTCCTCAAGTAGATAAATTTGATTTAGATAATCATTTTTCTAAAGAAGAGATGAAAATGGTTAATGAAACTAAAAAAATCTTTAATAAAGATATTAAAGTTAATGCTACATGTGTTCGCGTTCCTGTTCTTCGTGGACATTCTGAATCAGTATATATTGAAACAAAGAAACCAATCGATATTGACAAAGTATTTGAATTACTAAGTAATTCTACTGGTGTAGAACTATATGATGATATTGAAAATCAAGTTTACCCAATGGCAAATTTATTTGTCGGTGACCAATTAGTTCATGTAGGGAGAGTTCGTAAAGATTTAGATAATCCAAACGCCTTAAGTTTATGGGTAGTTGCTGATCAATTAATGAAAGGTGCTGCTTATAACTCTGTAGATATCGGTTTAAAAATGATTGAAATGGGGTTACTGTAATTTAATATTCTAGCATTAATCTAATATACTTTTTAATCATAATCTTGTCTCTGTCATAAAGCATCCATTACGGATGCTTTTTTATGATCTTACTTAATTCACCTTTTATTTCTACAGTTTTTCTACAGCTTTTTTATATCTTTATCCTTTTAGTTTCTATAGTATTATTTCATCATATCATAAAATATTTTTATATAAATATTACCGTTTAATCTTAATATCGACCGTTTAATACAAAAATTGTAATAATCCATTATTTTAATGCTATAATCAATATATAAAAATAAAGTGGAACCAACAGCAATAACTTGATAAGCTAGATACACTCACTTATAATAATCAAGCCTAAATAAGATATATTTTAAATAACTACTATAATTTTAAAATAGATAATATGATCACATAAATCTACCCTTTCAACAGCGCTCAATTAAGAGCGCTTCTTTAATTCAAAGCTTTTCTAATATCTATAGCTTTTAATAATATTTACAATCTTAAAATTATATTCTTTTTTTAAACTTTGTAATTTTTTTAGAATTATTTTTAATCTTTCACCCGTTTTCTTTTAGATTAACTGTCTATACTAAATGCGAGGTGAAAAAATGGAAATAATTAAAGAAAATAAAAAATTAATTTATCGACTTCTTTTAGCAACATTCATCATGGCTGGTTTTTGTCTAATACTATACAAACCTTTTGTATATCTCTTAAATAATCCCGAACATTTAAAAGCACAATTAGATCAATTTGGTAACTGGGGCAAATTATTTCTAATTTTAATTATGGCAGTGCAAGTTGTATTTGTCTTTTTACCAGGTGAAATTATTGAAGTTGCTTCAGGCTTTTGTTATGGTGAAATTCAAGGTCTAGTAATTTGCTTACTAGGGGCAATGATTGGAACAGTTATAATATACTGGTTTGTTGAAAAATATGGTATCAGATTTATTAATAAATTTTTCAATCAAGAAAAGCTGCATGAAATATCATTTTTAAAAGGTAAAAAAAATTTAGAACTCATTCTTTTTATTATTTTTTTTATTCCTGGTACACCAAAAGATATTCTTACATATTTTGCACCTCTTACAAGAATTAAATTATCTAGCTTTTTGTTAATTACAACTGTAGCAAGAATTCCTTCAATTATAACAAGTACTATTGGCGGTCACAGTTTATCAGAACAAAATTACCCCTTTACTATTGCAGTATTTATAATTACCGGCTGAGCTAGCGGGTCGTATTTAGCAGTGCCATATA
>JABLTO010104525.1_pt1 | contig 23211 bp, 28 predicted proteins | sample 7160091 | NCBI WGS metagenome assembly JABLTO01 (sample SAMN14651225, study PRJNA627086) | human gut metagenome | isolation source: feces | host: Homo sapiens
CCGACAAGCTGGATGCTGCTCTGTTTGAACAGAACCCTGCATAAGAAAAATACCTGGAATTCCAACAACGGGATTCCAGGTATTTTTTTCGGAAGTGGAAGAAGATTTTATAGAGGGTTTGGGGAAGGGTATCACTTTTTTCACTGGGTGGGGTGGTGAGGAAAGAGATGTTCCCTTTTACAACCATATTCAATTTTCAGAAAAATCAGCATTCTAACCTTCAATTTTAATGTCAAAGTCCCACTCCACCAACAAAATTAAAAATGTCGCAGGCATCCAGAACTTTTCGGACGTTTTCAGCCCCGTCCTATCAAAAATGGGCATTCTGCCATTTCATGCCGACGGATTCGCCGACGAGCACGAACCATTGCCGACCTGGCAGTTTTCAAGTCAACAAAAAATGAGCCGAGAAAACTCGACTCACAAGGATTGACAAAAAGCATTCATCATGATATAATAAAAAAAGAACATTCAGGAAAATCAACAGCTAAACTTGCACCTCCAGCTGTTTCACTTGCTTGAATGTTCTTTTCCATTTGGTTGCGGGAGCCGTCAAACTATCCTATGTACAACTATACATTTCGGTAAAAAAACGGCGTGAAAAAAAGAAGCAGCTTTGTGTGGAAATAAAGCGAAAAGGAGCAGCGACACAACAGAATTTTTAAGGATCAATCATATCAATGAATGTGTGAAAAAACTGGTCGTCTTGCTTTAAAAGCGTTTAACTTTTTCTCCCTATATTCTTATAATTAGTCTTGAAATGTGATCTACTTTGTGATATAATTATAAATATTGCTATTTGATTCAGGACGGTGGAATAAATTTGGAAACATTATTATATCATTCTCCGATGCTGGAGAAGAAACCTTACTGTTCCGCAACAGAACTTGTTGAAAAAATGGAAAGTAAAGGAATTACATTTCAAATAATATCAAAAAGCGATGCTGAAAAATATCTAGTAGAAAAAAATAATTTTTTGAGATTATATGCGTATAGAAAAAATTTTCAAAAAGCACGATTGGGCGAAAAGAAGGGTAAATATGTAAATCTCGATTTTTTTCATTTGAAAGCACTTGCAATTTTAGACTTGCAGCTTAGAAAGCAGATTTTTGGGATTTGCGTCGACATAGAACATTGTCTGAAATTATCTCTTTTGAAAGACTTTGAAACAAGGGAACCAGAAGATGCGTATGCAATCGTCACTATTTTTTTAAAGAGTAACTCTTATACAGCAAATGACATTTTGCAAAAGGGCATTCAACGAAATGGTTACATAAGTGATTTGCTAGAAAAATACATTACAGAACGTGGGCATTTAGATGATGAAGATGACGTGTATTATCACACATTTTACCAGAATGGCAAAGAAAAACAGTATCGTATCGATATGCCAATATGGGTTCTACTTGAATCCATTACATTTGGCGGACTAATTCGCTTTTACAAATTTTATTATGAATATTATGAAAAAGATAGTCCCATTCCAATTAGACTGCTAAATAGCATAAAAAGTATCCGTAATGCTTGTGCACATAACAATTGCATTTTGCATGATTTATCAAGAAACGAATGTCGTCCCCTTTCATTTGTCCGGACGTTTGTTTCAAAAAAAGGATGCTCGAAATCGATGATTCAATCAAGATTGAAATGCCGAACACTGCATGAATTTGCAAGTGTATTGTATCTCGCTAATAAACGGTATGGAAATTCAACATTTCTGCCAAAAGATATTTTACATCACGATTTAAAAGAAATACAAAGAGTTCTTGTGCGATTTGAACATAAATATTTAGGTCTGTTCCAGAAAAACGATATAATACTTTCAAGTTTTCAATTTTTAAAGAAAATCGTTGACTTTTAAGTGCCGAGGTGGTATAATAATATATGTAATGTAAAAACTAAATCAGTTTTAAAGGGAGCGGCGTTGCGACGGTGCTCCTGATTTTTTTATACAAACAAAAACCCGGCAGTACAACCCAGGAAATTTCCTGCTGTACTGCCGGTTTTTTGCTTGCTATTTACTTATACTGCCGTTAAACTTCCCGAAAGTTATCCCACGACACATACCCCGTAACATACTTCCCGACTGGTGTCCTGCCGCAATTCGCCGCCGTAGTGGTGATGCGATACCGCCCCAGCTTGCACGGTACGCCGTCGTAGATGTAGTACGTCCCGGCGGTCAGCCGTGAAGCAGGTGTGGTAGTAGTTTCGTTGGCGAACAGCGGTACATTGCTGCCGATGTGCACCGCCTGGCCTTTCGCAAACTTCCCGGATCTGCTGTTGGTATACACTGCCTTCCCATTGGAATCAAATACAGAATATCCGACCCTGCAAGCTTTCTTCGCATTTTCTAAGGAAGAATATGCCCCCAGCTGCGACTTTGCATCTGCCCAAGACTTTCTCACCCGGTAAAGCTGCTTTGTAGAAGGTGCAAAAATAGTGGAAGTTCCGGCATTCAAATAAGACTGTACCTTTTTCTTGAACTCCGCCCAATGGGGCAAGATATACGCCGGACACATTTTATAACTGTTGTGCATGGTGTTCAGCTGATCCACGGTCCCGTTCCGCCCGTCACGGACGTTAAGCCAGTGTGTGTGCGTGTACAGGTGGTTGATGCCCAATCCATGCTGTTTCAGAAGTGCAGCTGCCAGACGTACAGCATTTTCCTCTGCCCGCTTGTCTGCTGCGTCACCGCTGCCATTCATGATACACTCAATGGCGATGGTTCTGCGGTTGCCATTTCCGCTGCCGTCGGCAGCATGCCAGCCGGACAGCGACAGCGGCAGATTCTGCCACGCACAGGTGCTGTCCACATAGTAGTGTACCCGCACAGTCTTCATGTTGCCGTTGACAGTCGCACGAGTGTACTGCTCTGCTGGCGTAGTGCCGGCGGCAGTCTTGATGCGGTCAGTGTTGTGAATCGTCACGCCCAGCACCTTGCCTGTCAGCTGTGCTGTGGGCATGTCAATACGATTGGGGTTGTGCTTTGTCAGCAGATACTCCTTGACGGTCACACCGCCCAGTGTGGTGATCTTGTCCGGTGTTAAAATTGCCATAGTTATTCATCCTTTCCCTTAGTCTGTAACAGTTCGATTGCCTTTGTAATGACCGCCGGCAGCGGCACACCCAGCAGCCCGGCGTTTTCTGTGATTGACAGCAATTCATTCAGACAGAAGCTGATGCAAACCGCATCCCGGATATACGATGTTCCCAGCGTGATATCCAGCCGGACGGCCACCAGAACCAGCAGCAGAGAGACGCATTTCTTTGCCAAACCACGCCAGCCGATCTTGCTGGACAGTCTGCCGGTATCGGATTTCGGGGATTTGCCGCAGGCTGCCACAGCAAGCCCTGTGATATAGTCTATGCCCATGAACAGCAGCAGCGTGACCAGTGACGTGTCCCACCCGCCGAACAGCCCCGCAATAAAGCTGCCGACAACGCCGACAGCTGTGCAGATTGTTTCTTTCATAATTACCTCCTAGTCAATAAATCCAGTGATCGTAAAATACAGCGTAGAACCAGCGGCGATTTTACTGCCAAGAGCATACACGCATACAAGGTTATCTCCGTTGTAGTTTTCTACGGCAACATATGCCCCCACGCCAGACGATGACCGCCCTACACCGGAACAGCCGACAATTTTGGAAAAGTCAAAGGTCGTTGAAGCGATGTACTGCGGTGCTGGATATGAGGTAGCAATATCGTTCTTTAGGACAACACTTCCGGTTATCGTGATCTGTTTGCCGTAGGTGCGATACTTGACAGTGCCGGATTTGGCATAGCCCTCTACGGTCATGGCTACCCAGCCGGAGTCGGTGAGGGTTTTGGCGGCGGCTACGGTGCTGGTCAAGAATGCCTGATCGTAGTAGGCTGTGTCGGCTGCTGTGCCGTCCGGTTCTGCTGTTTGTTTTAAAACTTGTGGCGTCCAAGACGAATACTTGCCATGGACTGAATAGTTACCATTCCAATATTTCCAAGGTAGGTATACCCAGACAGTATAGGTATTGTGTGCTGTGGGTATTACTTTAACTTTGACCGTGCCACAACGGGTGCGATAGACCGTAACACCGCAGGCTTTGGTTGCTGATTCTGTGGACTGCCATCCGTCTTTTATGTGAATGTCAAACCAGCTATTTTGCGAAGCATTTCCGTTTGCTCCATCACCGCTCCACACACTAATGACCGTAGTGGCAAAATTTCCCGATGATACCACGGTGCCTAATCTCACCCATTGCGCGGCGTTACTGGCTCCGCTAGCCCATCGAGAACTATTGGTTATAGCATCGTGCGTGTGGTCAGATTTGGCAGCATAGGTACTATAATTCGAGCTGTCTAACAACACCCGCTCGCCTTGCCACTTGCCAGCACCAGTTTGCTTGTTCCAGATCAAGCTGCCGTCAGAAGTTAAAAGACTACGCAAATACATTCCATAATTTACGCCGTCATTATAGCCATTTCTATGACGTACCGATATGATACTATGCCATACACTGTTTTGATCTAAAAAGGAGCCAACCAAAGATTTTCTTTCTGGCAAACCGCTACTAAATGTTTGTTTTGTAGATATTGTTGCACCGGCTACAGCCGTTGCATAGGTTGTCTGTGTTGCTCGTTGTGATCCAACCAATAAATCCACACCATTTGACGCTAGATCAATATCGCCGGTCATCGCCCCGCCAGCCAACGGTAGATACTTAGATCCGTCCGGTATCGTCGGCTTATTCGCCAGATCATTGTAGCTTCCCGTAAACGCCACATCGCTGACATCTGCTTTGGTTAAAACGTACACCAAGTTGGTGTCCATTGCGTGAACGTTTTCATCGAAAGTGATGTCTTTGTAGTAGCTTACCGGCTTTACTACATCTCCATTTTTCCCAGTTTGATATACAAGACGAGCTTCACAGTAGGCGTTTGTAAGCTTGTTAAACACGTCATCAGGAACGCCGATTCTGTATAGCCACACATCTCTATCTGGGTTAGAAAAGTTTTGTAGATCGCTAAGTATAGCCCAATCATTTGTTGCACAAGAATTACCATAGTAATATTTTTCGTTTCCTAGATAACGCCGAATCGAGCTTCCTTTGTCTGTGATTTCAAGAGCATAATACAAATCTATATAAGTATTTCCAGAAGGTGTTTCTATCGCTACATTTGCTGTGATACGCCACGGATATATCCTAGCAGACCTTGGTATCACAAACGCCAGATCCGCAACCGACCGATATTTACCACCGATTTTGAACCCGCTAAATTCTTTATATACAATATCATCTAAAACGGTATATGCACATGGAATTGTTTGCTTGTTTTCAGAACCGTCAGAACCGTTTAAAGATAGCATCGGAGCTGGTGGCTCTTTTTGGCTTGCGTAAGTCGGAAGTGCGAGTTCGTACGTGGTGTTCGTATCCTCACCCGGAATACCGAGGTCTGTGATGTCTTTTTTTGTCACCTTTCCCGCGTCCGTGACATGCCCTTTCCCGTCGTTGGCGACCTTGTAAAATCCTTTCGCGTGTGCAGTATAGTTAGGGTGAGTGTAGTTTTCCAGCCCTGCCAGTTTATCCCGCTCTGCTGTGGTGTACGGCTGTTCCGTCTTATCCAGCACAGCTTGGTTACTATGTGAGTGCGACGACCTCTGCAACTCCGCAATCAACTGATCCTGTTCCTGATTCTTCTTTTCCGCGGCATCTGCCGTAGTCTGGGCGGCTTCGGCGATTGCCTGTATCGCACCGTCTTTGAGGTCGATTTCCGACTTCGTGTAGGTATTCTGCCGTGCGTTGACCTCCCGCTTGGAAAGTGAACTGGATATATCCGGCATATGGTATCACCTCCATATCATTGATTTGCTTCCAGTGTATCCAGCCGCCGGAGCAGGTCACTCAGATACACCTTTTTGTCTTTCCCGATGCGGAAACCTTTCACGGCATTGTCTTCCCCGTACAAGATCGCACACTGTTCCAGATCGCCGTCTGCATCGGCGGCGATACGGTTCTCGTCCGCGTCATACAGCACCAGTTCCTCATCGCCGGAGGTACTCTCTGTGATAAAGTACCCGCAGGGCAGATGATGTCCTCTTTCGTTGACAACACCGTCTTCTGTGCCGTCTACGATGCCCTGAAATTCCAGTCTGCCGCAGAACGCCGGAACTACGCCGTCCTCTCCTACTACCGCGTTCGCGTACCGGTATCTGGCATTGCCCAGAATGATTTCCGTTCCCGCAAGAGCAGGGTTTTCCCTGATACGGTCAAAGGTTGTGGTGCCGTCTGCCCATCGGTACACCGTCCAGTTCAGCCCGCTGTGCCCTGCCTCAAACATCGGCACAAATCCCGCATCGATATTGTGAGCGTGGTTTTGCAGTGTCCTGATGTCCTCCTGCAACGTTGTAAGCTTTGCTTCTGCCGCCTGTAGCCGTTCCTGCAAATTCGGTACGCTTTCTGCCTCTTTCCGCAGGGCTTCCAGTTCCGCCTGCAACGCAGCAAGGCGGCTTTTTAAGCTGTCCTCCCCGCCGCCGTTGATGCTGCTGTCCAGCAGTTCGATTGCTTCTGCAATGGACGCACGGACTTCCCTGCCGTAAATTGCCGTGCGAATCTGTGCCACATCTCCTGCCACCGTTCCGGTAGCGGTGTTCAGTATTGCCATGTGTCTGCCTCCTTACCTTGCATACCGACTGGACAGCTGGGCTCTGTGCCCCAGATTCTTGTCGATATATGGTGTTGTCACGTCTGCCACTGCTTTTCCGTCCAGTTCCAGCGTGGTGTGCATATCCACACCAGCCATTGCCTCTGCAACCGCGTTCCCGATTGCCACGTAGTCAATGCTGACCGCATAGCCGCTGTTCATACGTGCAGCTTCTTTTGCGTACTGCCGGCTCAGGTCGTGCGGTATCACCTGTGTGCCGTCCGGCAGATTTACCAGTTCCCCTCTGCCGCCCTCGTTCATGCGGGCAAAACCGCCTTGCCAGTTCTCTGTACCGTGTGCCAGATAGGGTATTTGCGGTATATTAAAGCCCGGTATCAGGTTCACACCGTCGATCAGCAGATTGATGCCGCCGATTGCCAGATTTGCAACCGCTTTCAGACCGTCTACCAGTAGGTTCATCATTTGCCGCCCCAGTTCCGCCCAGTCCGTTTCCAGAAACTTGTCCTTGATATGCTGGACGATTTCCGGAATCTTAGCGACCAGTGTGGGGATTGCCTGAATCAGTCCTTCTGCCAGCTTTATCATCAGTTCAGCGGCGGTGAGAATCAGCTCGGGGCCTTTTTCGATCAGGGTGTCCGCCAGCTTCATAATGATCTCGGGAGCTTTTTCCGTGATTTTCGGCAGTGCCGTCAGAATGCCCTCTACCACTGCTTCCAGCAGCTGAATACCGCTGTCGATCAGATCAGGGAGCTGGTCTACCAAGCTATCCGCAAGTGTCAGTATCATTTCTACTGCCGCAGGAATCAGCTCCGGCAGGAAGCTGGAAATGCCCTGCACCAAACTGCTGATGATCTGCATGCCGGTATTCAGGACCACAGGCAATTTTTCAGTCAGTGCCTGTACAATGGAAATTATCAATCCGCCTGCTTTTTCTAACAGAGCTGGAAGTTCTTCCGCAAATCCGGCGGCAAGGCTGACCAAAATATTTGCACCGCCGCTGATAATGGAAGGGGCAAGTGCTGTCAGCGTATCCAGAAGGTTTCCTACCAATGCCGCACCCTGTGAAATCAACTCCGGAATCTTTTCTGTGATACCGGTGCAGAAGTCCGTGATGATCTGCGGTGCTTTTTCTTGTACCATGGTGAGTATCTCGCCGATTTTGTCCCCGAAGTTCTTCTGAATCAGTCCCAGACCCACCAGAATCAAGCCGCCGATCGCCCCGAAGCCGAATGCTTTCATCAAAATGGAAGTGAACTGCCCGCCGAAGCTGCCGGCGACCTGCAAGACACTGGACAATGCCCCGCCGATTTTGACAGCGAAGTCTTGGAACCCACTGATCAACGGTGCCAGTTTTTCTCCGACAGCCCCGAACACGCCGCCAATTTTGCTGAACACCCCGCTTACTTTTCCAAATACCGCGGAAACTTTCCCACCGAGCAGGGCGGCAACGTTTTTGATCGGTCCGGTGATGCCGGAGAATTTCGAAGCAAGAGCAGACAGCCCTGTGCCGATTTTTCCGAAAATGCCGCCGCCAATCAGCTTCATTTTCCCGAAAAGTGTTTGAAATGCCCCGCCGGCAGCCAGCAGCGAACCTTTTGCATTTTTCAGCAGTCCGCTAAACTTTCCGAACCAGCCTGCCAGCCCTGATATTTCGCTTTTGGCTCCGCCGAACACGCCGGAAAGTGAACCGATGATACCGGAAACGCTCTGGAAGCCGCCGCCCAATACTGTGGAAGCTTTTCCGGCAACGACCAGAGCCGGTCCCAGTGCAGCCGCAGCAGCGGCAATTTTTTCAATGGGAACGCCGGAATCCTTCAGGCTTTTCAGCTTGTCGTATACCAGTTGCAGCTTGTCCGCAATTGTGGAAAACACATCAGAAATTGCACCGGCACTCACCATACCGTCCAGTGCCTTGATTGCGGCTTCTATGCCTTTTCCGACACCGCCCGCATCTTTCGCGGCACCAAATGCGGTCACCATGCCGTCTACCGCTGTGGCAGCTTGTTGTGCCCAGTCCACAATGGCCATTAGTCCGGGTTCCATTTGTTCAAGCACATTGACGTTGATGCCCTCTATCTGGCTTTTCAGTATCGTAAATTGTCCGGAAAGATTTTGAAGCATTGTGTCTGCCATGTCTTGACATGTTCCGCTGCTGTTATCAATGGCAGTTGTAAGCTTGTTGAAATCTTCTTCCGAGGCGTTGACAATGGCAAGCAGTCCGCTCATCGCTTCCTGCCCGCCGATAGTCGCCGCGTAATTTGCCTGCTGGTCTTTGGTCAGACCGGAAAAGCCGTTTCGCATGTCCTCCATGACCTGCCGCATGGATTTCATATTGCCGTTGGAATCTGTCAGAGAGATTCCCAGTTCGTTCATGGCTGTCTGCACCTGCTCGGTCGGCTTCGCCAGTCTGGAAAGGATCGCCCGCAGTGATGTTCCGGCTTGGCTCGCCTTGATGCCGCTGTTTGCCATTAAGCCCACTGCTATGGCGGTATCCTGTACCGAGTATCCCAGTGCACCGGCGACCGGTGCAACGTACTTGAACGTATCGCCCATCATTGACACGTTGGTGTTAGCATTGCTGGACGCGGCAGCAAGCACGTCAGAAAACTCTGCGGAATCCGATGCACTTAGTCCGAACGCCGTCAGAGCGTCTGTAACAATGTCCGACGTGGCCGCAAGGTCTTCGCCCGATGCTGCCGCCAGATTCATGATGCCCTCAATGCCGTTCAGCATGTCGTCAGTTTTCCAGCCCGCCATTGCCATATATTCAAAAGCTTCGGCGGATTCTGTGGCGGAAAACTTCGTTTTCTTGCCCATTTCCTTGGCTTTGTCTGTGAGGGCTTTCAAATCGTTGCCGGTACTGCCGGAAATTGCGGAAACCTTGGACATCTCAGCTTCAAAGGACGCTCCGGCTTTTACCGCCTGTGTGCCGAGAGCCACCGCCGCCCCGCCTGCCGCAGCTTCCAGAGCCGTGATCTTGGTGCCGGCTGATGTCATTTTCCCGCCCAGTGTTTCCAGTGCCACGCCAAAACTGCCGAATTTCTGGTTCAGCTTCTGCATAGACGCTTCCGCCTGCTGCATAGCTTTCTGAAACTTGGACGCATCACCGGTGATCTTTGCCGAAAGCGTATAGTCTGCCATTGTTCTGTTTCCCTCCTTTCTGCATCAGAAACGCAGCGGATTTCCGTCTGCGTATCCGCTAAGTTCAATTTCGTTCTGTGTCGGGTCTTCCAGCTTCATGGTGATCTTTGAGATCAGCATCATTGCATGCAGTGTCCTTTGCGGGTGGCTGAACTGCACATACTGCCCGATCTCCAGCGGTGCATCGCCGGTCAGCATTGTCGTATCCTTGGCGTGTACGGAAAACGACACCTTCGGCGGCTTTAAGTTCGCCGCTTTCGACAACGTGGAACCGATCAGGCTCGCCGAATCTGCAATTTCAGATTCCGTCTGATACAAGCCCACCAGCAGCCCGTAGGTTTTCACCAGCTTCACGTTTCGAAAGATCACGCTGTTTTTCCGCCGCACGGCGGTGATCGTCTGGTGTCCGTCTGTCACGCTCTGCACGTCGTTGTTTGCCGTGACCAGAATGTTGTTGTCCTTGTCCGTGGGCACCAGTGCAGTGTAAAAATTTTGGGTGTCGTACTGATAGTCCACTTCCACAACGTTCTTCCCGATTTCCAGCGTGTGCGGATTGATGTTGCTCGTGTCCGGCGACTGATAGTGCAGCTCCCACAGTTCGTCTGTCACCTCCGGAGCCGCTGCCATTTTCACATGCAGATCGCCGCCGAAGTAGTCCACCAGTCTGGTCTGCAAAATGTCCATAGCCGTCAATGACTTGTCTGTATAACGGGTGATCTTTCGCTCTTTCCCGTTTCCATCGGTGTCAAAATCCCCGATATAGCCGTTTGCAAAACACTTGTGACGGCTCTTGGAAGTGTCCTCGCCGGAATCCGGCGTGATCTCTGTGTTGTACCAGTTGAAAACCACCCGTCTGATCAGCTCGCTGGGAGATATGCCGGAAAAGCTGAATGCCGGCAAATAGACCTGATTCAGGTATCCCAGCACCCCCTCGCAGGTGAATATGGTTTTGCCGTAAATGTCCGTGCTGCGTTCGGTAGGATACCCTGCCCAGATGCATCTGGAACTGTCACGGAAAACTGCTACCTCCCACTGCATGTCCTGCCGTAGCCGGCTGTACAGCGGGTTTTCCTTGGTGATCGTAAACGTAAAATTGCCGGACTTGCTCTGTGCAATTTCCAGCTGCGTATCCATCAGAAACCGGTCTGGCTGTGTCGGGTCATGCAGCATTGCATACGGGTATTTCTCGCCGGTGTACCAGTGCTGATTATCATACACCTTGTACGGATAAAACCGGACCGTGTACACTGCTGCCATTACAAACGCACCTCCCGAAACTGAATGCCGACGGTCGCCTTGTTGGTACTCTTACACCGAAACCGCACCGTGTTCTTTCCGGCACGCAGCGGGAAAGCAGATGCAAACGTGTTTTCACCCTGCCGCATCTGGAAAGTCAGAATGGCTCCCTGCGGCGTTGTCACCTGCAAGTCACCTGCGGATACGGCAGTCACCAGCAGTGTGGGATACAGAATCGTATTTTCACAGCCGTATACCGTGACATTCGCTTCTTCTTGTGTGACGGTGATGTCCCGATACTCCCGTATGATGCCGGATTCCAGATCAAACGGGTCCCAGAGCCAGTCGGAAATGGTGTCCTGTACCGACACTTGAAATGGTGCTGCATCCATAGAGAGCGTAAACGTGCTGTACGCCCCGTCCTCCCGCACAGACGACACGCTGCACCGCCCCTCGAAGTAATAGCCGGCGTTGGTATCCAGTATCCACTTTGACCGCTGCCCGTGCAGCTTCGACAGGATACGGCTGTAGTCCTCGTGCCACTGATTCATAGCCCCCAGCTTGCAAAATGTCAGCGTGACCGTGCGGTTATGGTACACCGGCATTCCCGCAAGCACTTCGGAATAGTCCAGCACTCCCGTTCTGCCGGGGACAGTTTCGATCAGCGTTTCCACTTCCGGCGGTGCGATCTCTGCATCTATCCAGAACAGCCCCCAGTCCTCCCAGCTATGCACCGTCGGGCACACAGCAGAAGCACTGACAAAGCCCTGTTCGACCGCGTCCTGCAGCATGTCGTAGGACACGCCGTAGTAGACGTGATAGCTGCCGTCTGCGTTTTTAATGGAAATGCCGTCGCTGTCAAACCGCACACCGGAACGCTGCACAGTATAGAACTCCGGTTCACGCATCTGTATTCACCGCCTTTCTCCGACGCATGCCGTTTGCCTGATAGATCAGATCAACCCACGCTTTCCCCTCTGTTGCTTCGATTTTTTTCGCGGCTTCTACGATACGCTGTCGTTCCTGCTGGTCTGCGTGACGAGGGCATTTCTGCCACAGCTTCTTCGGCTTTTTGCCTTTTTTCCGCAGCACATTCCCCACGGCATTGGCGACCGCCGCGGCAAGCAGCGTGGAATCGGAAACCACTTTTTCTTCGTAGGCTTTCAACAGGAATCGCTTTTCCGCAGGAGTCAATTCCATGTATTCCGCCTTGGAATATCCAAAATTTGCAGCAAAAAAGGCGAAATCCTGCACGTTTTGATACCGTGCATCTTCCGCCGCCTCCTGCTTGCTTTTTGGTTTGGGAACAGCTCCGCCCAGATATTCCAGCTGAACGAGCCTTACTGGAATAAAAAACCGCAGTCCTCCGCCAGCTGCTCATAGACTTCCCCTGTCACAGTGACATAGCCGCTGGATCCCAGTTCCTTTTCCGCGAATGCGGTTGCCTTTTTCAGCGGAGCATATACGCCGCCGCTGTTCATCAGCCCATAGGCGAAAAATGCCTTGACAACTGCAATGCGGGGTGTCCGGTTCTGGGACATGCCCGCCACGATCTCAAAGGCAGAGCAGCCTGCCGCCTGTTCTGCGGCTTCCAGTCTTGCCATGCTGTAGTGCAGGTGATAGGTTTCTCCGTCGATCTCATAGGTTTTCTGTGCCATGCTCTATTCCTCCTTATGCCGGCATTGCGGTAACTTTTCCGGCAGCTTCTGTAGACAGTGCTGTCAGGTCTACCAGCGGTCCGTTTCCCGCGAAGCTGCAGGAATACGTCATTGCATCGTCAAACGGTGCTTCCAGCGTGTACTCTGTCAGAACTGCCATGCCGCCAAACAGCGACTTGGTTTCCTTGATGTCCACGATCTTGATGCAGATCAGATCGCCGCTTGTGAAGTACTTCTGCAGTTCCTTGTGAGATTCTGCACCCATGACATAGGCACCGTCTGTGTCAGCCGACCACTCTTTCATGCCTGCCATCTGGGATTTCCAGCCGCCTTTGGTGTCCTTGGACGTGGTGTCCACAGTGTCCACACTGCGGTTGATCGTCAGGCTCTGCTGTCCGGCAATCGCCAGCAGCTTGGAGCCGTCAGAGTTAAACAGACAGATCAGAATGTCCTTGCCTGCCTTTGCGACCGCTTCCGGAAACTCGCAGTATACATTGCTGTCAAAATTTTCAGCCATTTTTCTTCCTCCTTATTTGCATTTCAGTCCATAGCTTGTCATGATCTCATATCCGAGTACGGCATGCCACTCGCCGGTTTCGTCCAGCTGCATGGCTTGTACGCCGGTTTCTGTCTGTGTCAGGCACTCTACGCCCTGCGGCAGCTCCAGCGGTGCTGTCATGGCTTCCTCTGCCTTCTGTATCATCTGATACACTTCTGTCCTTGCACGGGAAGGCTTGGCGATACAGTGGATATGGAGCACAAACGTTTCTTTCCATGTGGTTTTGCTGGAGCTGTCCCGCTTGCCCACCACTTCGGCAAACAAAAACGGGCTTTCGGCATCTTCCGGCACAGCGTCATACACATCATACGCGGTATTTTCCCGCAGGACCTGTAAGACTGCCGCAGCCAGTTCGGCAAAGCCCAGCTTGCGATACATCATTTCTGCAGTTCCTCCTTCAGATCACGATAAAACGACGGCTTGGTTTCTTCTACGGCTCCCCGCAAAAAATACTGCCCTGACACAAAGCCGGCTTTCAGCCGCCTGCCGATCTGCGGCACATACCGCCCGATCGTCTGCCGGTGCCCGTACTCCACGTGGGGTGCGTAGTGTATGGTGTATCCCACTTCCCCGTCTGTCGTTTCAGACGGCATGGTGAGCCGCAGGGAACGCCGCAGACCGCCGCCTTTGTGCTGCCCGATCGTGTTGCCCGCAGCGTCCTGATATACCGCACTTTTGGCAACCGGCGTTTTCTTGCGGGCGTTGTTCCGCAGCAGCAGCGTGGCACGTTTGCAGCAGTTCAGAAAATCCTCCTGCGACTTCTCCTGCAGCTTTGCTGCAAACGGCTTCATGCCGTCCAGCACGACCTGAAATCCTGCCATTATATCCGCCACCTTTCCACATACAGCAGCCGCCACCGCCCGTGAAGGTCTTTGACCGACTGCACACGAAATGTTTCCCCGCTGTCCGCCTGTACCCCGTCGGCAGCCCTGCACACAGACAGCGGGGCATCTGTCAGCAGTTTTCGCTGCGACTTGGTGACTTCCCGCCCTTCCAGTGCAATTTCTTCGGCACTCCATTCCGTAAATCGCCCGCGGTACCACGTTTTTGCAGTCAGCCATTCCGTGACCGGATTCCCCAGCACGTCCGTGCTGGTCGTTTCCTTTGTCAAGAATGCAATAGTAAAATACCGCATCACACGCCCCCAGTCGTCAATAAAAGTGAATCTGCTTCTTGCCGTTGGTTTTGTCCTGCTGTTCTGCATACGCGGCGAATTCGTCATCGTACTCTGCCAGAACATCTTCCACGAAGCTGGTGGAAATGGTGTCCCCGTTTTCGGAGGAGATCCCCTCATAGTTCCACCGCCGCCACAGCTTCACCACGGCATCGGCTGCAATTGGTTCCAGCAGGTCGGGAAGTGTCGGTTCCCGCACCCGCAGGCAGATACGCACGCTTGCCAGATCACACAGTTCCTGCAGCTGCTCTGTCTGATCTGTTTTCGGCTCGCCGGCAAGTCGCACCTGCACCCGTTCCAGCAGCCCCATTATTCCGCAGAAATGGTGCCTACCACAACGCCGTCCAGACGCTCTGCGTACAGGGTAGGAGCCGTCAGAATGATCGTTTCGTAGTTGGTGCGGCTGTAGTCTGCGGCGTGTGTGATGCCCACCAGACCGGTTTCATCGGTGGTGAAGTGGAACGCCTTGCTGATCTCGCCGCCGGAAATGGACGGGTATGCCAGATTGATGTTATCCGAAACAGTGGCATAGATCTTGCCCTTGGGCACGCTGGCGTTTGTCATCATGGATACGTCCAGAAACGCCTTGAAATAGGTCATGCCGAACGCATTCTGTGTGGTGATGTCCGAACTGCCCAGATAAGCCGAAACGTCCATCGGGTTTGCCAGAACGATGACCTTTCCGGCACCGTCGTCCTCGAACAGCACCTGCAGCTTTGCCCACGCATCTGCCACAACTGCCTGCATGGTGTTTCCGGCAGCCGTGCCGGTACCGGTGGCAAGGAAAGCAGCAAAGTCTGTGCGAATGTTGCTCTGGATCTTCCGCAGCAGGGCGGTGTCCGCCTCTTGTACTGCCTGATCGAATCCGCTCCGCTGGATCGCTTCCAAAGTCACTGCCCTGCGGTACTTCTTGTATGCCAATTCATAGGTCTTGTCCAGCGTCTTTTCCACCTTGGACAGCGGGATCAGATCGCCCTCTGCCACGTTGCCGTCTGCCAGTGTAACGCTGCTCTTGTAGGTCTTGATCGTGGAGCCCTCCGAGAGCCCCTGCCGTCTGGTGATGCCCAGCATCTCCTGCAGCTTCTTAATACCGCCGGTAAAGCGGTTCACGAAATCAATGGACTGTGCTTTCGCAAAGTCGGTGGTCAAGTTGGTGTTTTCCTGTACTGCCATATTTTTTCTCCTTTCGTCACTGGAACAGGTCTATATTCTTTCGAATGGCATCGATACGCTGTTCTGCGTCCGAGATCGCGAAGATCTGTTCCTTGGTCATTTTTCCTGCCGGTACGCCGGTTCGCGGCGTGTCGGATTTCAGGCGTTCCTTGACAGCGGCTTCCACCGCATCGGTAAACATCTTTGCAAAATCCTCCACGTTTTTCTTGGTGGTTTCCGCATCTTCCGTCACAATGGCACAGATCAGCCCGTCTGCGGCGTGGATATGTTTTTCCGCCAGCATCGACCGTGCGGCCGCCTGCATCTGGGACAGGTTCATCTGCTTTTGCAGCTGCTCCAGCTGGTTCTTGTAGCTGTCCCGTTCGTATTCCAGCCGCTGTGTGCCGTTCATGCCTGCCAGCTTTTCCGCTTCGGTCTGCTGTGCCTGCTGTTGCTGTGCGAAGTCCCGCAGGGCACTCTGCACCAGTGCGGCAACGGCTTCTGCGGTCATTTCTCCCTGCGGTTCGGCTTGCTGCCCTTGACCGGCGGCGTTTTCTGCGGAGCCTTTTGCGGCTTCGGATTCGCTGCCGGCGGTTGTTCCGGCGGCTGTAGTGTCGATATTCGGATTTCCCTCATCATGCACTTGGTTTCACCTCCTTCAGGTACGCATCAAACGACTGATGCAGCGTTTCCGGCGTGTGTGCCGTTTCGGTGCGTGTCAGCTCCTCGCCTGCATCGTTTTTCAGAATCAGACACGGAATGTGCTGCACGTGATTCTGCCGTGCCATGTCGTTGCCGCCGTACACATCATCACAGCGGAACGTATACAGCGGCACGCCAACCTCTGCGGCATACTGCTCTGCCGCTTTCTGCGTTGATGTGCAGGGCGGGCAGAATGTACCGTGGAAAAACAGCATCTGCATGTTCCCTCGCTCCTTTCGTTAGGGTATAAAAATAGCACCTGATCGCTCAGATGCTGATTTTACAAATAAGAACGCCGTACCCGCTGGCTGAATTGTTCTTGTTTTCCGCCCTCCGCCAGTTTTTGCCCGTGGTCGGGGCGGTAGTTACTCTACAATGTGCCAATCCTCTGCAAGCATATCGGTCTGACTAGCCAGCCAGCCGATGCAATACCGATTATCTGCGGTTTTCATAACAACAGAATCGGTGAACGGATAACTTCCGTCACCGATTTCCTGTGTCAGTAATTTGCCGTCAGCAAGATACAAGTACATTCCTTTGCCGTTCCAGCCGGTTCTGGCGACTTTCTTTCCGGCTTTCAGTGCTTCCAGTGCACCGCCGAATGTCAGTCTGTTTTCTAATTTTCCCATGTTTTTTCTCCTTTCGGGCATGAAAAAAGCACCTCGGGTGAGATGCTTTTTGTGGTATTTGGTTTTACTTCTCAAAATGCCGCACATTTTGAGAAGCTTTGAAAATATTTTTACGGCATAATTGTAGATGCCACAGCAGTTACAAGGGCTTCAAATCCAGTGCCTAAAACAGGCTTGATCTTGGAAAGCACAGATTCATCTTTCAAAAGGTCACGCCCTTTTTTGGTGATCTTGATATTCCCGACTTGCAGCACCTGTTCCATGTCTTTTGCACCGACAAAACGCAAGCCGCCAACATACTCGTCTTCGATCAACTCCTGCATGATCGCAAGCCAGTATGCCTTTGGAATGTCAAACATCTTACAATTCCACATGATGTCTGCCAAATCCGGCGTTTTCCCAGTCTTCATACACTCGTACAAGTACCGGAGGATTTTGTACATGATAACTTCCATGTCGTTTTTTGCCACGGTATCATCTCCAAAAAATCTTTTTTCATCTTAAATCGACATCGTAAATGTTAGCACGTGATTCTATCATTTCAATTATTTCAGCATATGCAAGGTTCCGTCCTTCTTCAAATGAATCTTTTTCTTGTTTTAACGCATTATCAGATTCTTCTTTCCTGTGTTTCATTTCGTCCAGCAAATCGGACAAAAGATAGCCTATTTTCTCATTCATTAGAATCACCTCGCTCTTTTATTTCATTTTTTGCCTGTTCAATATTGTCGGAAAATGTTTTTATCTCATGTTCCCAATGTTTTTTCAGTCCATTTTGATACCGTTCTTCAAAAGTATCCCAATTTGGATAAAAACTTTTCGGATTAGAAATTTTCTTCTTGTGTTCTTCTATTTCTGCCTGCCACGATTTAATGGACTTTTCCAATTGCAGCGTTGACATCTTAGAAATATTTTTGTTTGAAAAAAATTGTGGATCAATCCTAAGTCCTGTTTTTATTATACCACTATCCGCCCCAGAAGTCAACGTCTTTTTCTCCGGAATCACCGGATCAAAAAAGCACCGGCACCACGGGTGCATGGGCGGGAAATTCGTCCCCGGCATACGCTGGGAGATCGGAAACCGTTCCCCGCTCAACCCGCGGCAGATGTCACAGGTTTCCGCATCACCGGTGCACACAAATTCGTATTCCGTGACCGCTGCTTCCCGTTCAAACACTTGCATGGCCGCCTCATTGGAAAGATACGTGTCCTCTGTAAAGGTCAGCCGTTCCGCGTTCTTCTGGGAAACTTTCACGAACTTCGCCCGGATCTGCCGTGCCAGCTGGTGGTAATCGTCCCCGCGGATCACACCGTTGACGAACTGGGTGTGCAGGGTGTTCCCCAGCTTCTTACGGTTGTCCCAGATACGCTCCGAGAAGTCCTTGCCGTCACACCACTTGTTCCCCACCGCGGCACGAATGACATCGCTGTCCAGCCGGCAGAAGCTGCTGCCCAGCCCCAAAAAAGAAGCCGCCCCGTTGGCGTACCGCAGAGCCTGATGCTGAAAAAACACCAACGCCTGCTGTTGCTCATAGGCTCCCATGTGCAGCTGCTGCATGGCAATGGACTGCCGCAGTCCCTCCAGCCGGTTCAGCTTGTAGATCGATTCCCGCACCGGCACAAGGTCGGCATACGCCGGATACTTTTTCACAAACTCGTCCAGCTGTTCGATCAGCAGCAGCTTGTCCTCGTCCGGCAGCGTTTCCAGCAGATTCCGGTACGACAAAACGCCGTTGATGCTGTACTTGGCGTAGTACGCCGCAATTTCCTTGTCCAGCCGTGCCGCTTCTCTCTCATAGTACGCCGCCAGCTTGCTGTACAGCCGCTTTTCGTCTTTGCCTAGGGTTTCATCATACTGTACTTTCCGGTCGTGCCAGTACGCCGGAGAGGACTTATTCTGCATCGGCAGTCACCTCTGTGCCGGCACTGCGTTCCGCCTTGTAGCTGTCCTCCGGAATCGTACCGTTTTCCGCTTCGATCTTTTGCAGCTCCGTCTGCGGGTCGTCCACCGCAGAGATCACGGAAAGCTGGGTTTCGCGGGAAGTGATGCCAGCCATTTGTGCGGCCGCCTGTACTTCCTCCAGCAGGTTCTTCGGCAGATTCTCTGTAAACCGGTACGTGATCGCTTTCCATGCGTCTGCTGGCATTCTGGAAGCCGGAGAAGACGCGACCAGCTGCCAACGCCGGTTCATGCCGCTGGAAAACTTTCTCGCTTTCCCCGCCGCAAGATCCCGCATGGGCTGTAATTTATACGCCAGTGCCGTGCCGGAGCTGCCGCCAAAGTCCTCGTCTGAAATATTCGCCACCATGGACTGGGTGTAGATCTGATCTTCCAGCCGGTTCAGCAGATTTTCCTGCGTGGTGTCCGCCGAGGGACGCTGCAAAAATTCCACCCGGACAGCGTTGAGTTCTTCCGCATCCAGTTCCCCCACGTGAATGATGCGGTTGCTGTGCATGAAGTGCAGGTCGTCTTTGTCCACCTTTACCCCGAGCATCAGCAAGTATGCATCGGCGAAATAGTCCACATCGTTTGCCTTTTCGGAGATCGCCTTTTCATAGCCGGTGATCGCACTTTCCACCTGTTCAAAAGCACCCTGCCGTTCTTCGTTTTCGATGTACTCGATCAGCGGCACACCGCCGAAATAGTGCGGCTCCGGTGTACCGAAGTGCAGACCGTCCTTGTCAGAAAACGGGATCACCTCCGATGCCGTGAACACACTGCCCACAGTTTCGCCGTCGGTATTTTTATAATACCTCACGCCGTACAGCGATTTTCTCGCCACGGAATCATCGTAGATCAGGAAGCATTCCAGCGGCGAAAGATAGGTGATGCGGATTCTGGCATCTTCATCGGTGTACAGCAGTTCGAAGCCGCTGCCGTAGATGCTGCAGTACTTCGACAGCTCTGCGTTGTTGTCGTCCTGATCGTTGTACTTCTGGATCTCCTCCAGTTCCGCCGAAACCGCTTCATCAGGGTGCATCGTCTTTACCGGAATTCCCAAGAAAAAACCGTTGAACCGGTCAACAATGTACTTGGCGTGATTGCAGATGATGCGGTTGTCCGGCTTCCACGGCTCTTTCTTCGGCTGTAGCTGGATCGGGTGCCGCCCTTCGTACAGGTCTTTCAGATACTGCATACGCTCGCAGTCCCGCTGATGCCGGCGGAGCCACTCCCCCAGCTTTTCCGCCGTCAGTTCCGCTTCCCGCGGCATGATGTAATATTCCTGTCTTGGATATAACATTTTCTCACCTCTCTCACAACGTCAATCCGGAGTGGGACAGCGTTACCGGCTGCCGCAGAACGGTGTTGACAAAATACCGCACGTCGTCCATGGCGTGGTCGTTCTCCTTGATCGGTCTGTCCTCTGCTGCCTTTTCGTCCCAGCGGTACAGGGAAAATTCCCGAATGCAGTCCTGACACGCCGGCGAAAACAACAGCTTTCCCTGCTGCAATGCCGTGGAAACTCTGCGGATACCGTCCACCACATCGTTTTTCCCTTTCCGCACGGTAAAACCTGCCTGCCGCAGCTCCGTGATAAACGAAGCTGCTGACGGGTCCACGACGACAGCTTCAATGTTCCGGCCGCCTGCCAGTGCCTGTATGTGCTTCAGATACTGGGTATTGGTCAGCTGCCGCCGCTGTGCTCTGCCGCTGTAGTACCACTCTGCGGCACGGTATGCCTGCTTTCCGTCATAGCACCACAGCCCCGCTGAAAAGGCGTTCAGCGTGCCGTAGTCTACGGAGATGTACCACTTGCCCTGCGGGCTGTCCAGCTGCCGCATGTGCTGTGTCCGGTCAAACTGGGGATAGACAATGCCCTCCGCCAGACACCATTCCCCCAGAATGAACCGGTTGTAGAATACGCCGGTATACTCTGCCTTGACAGCGGTCACATACTGCGGATCCAGCGTGGTGTTGTCGTCCAACAAAAAACGCACGACAAGCATATCCAGCTCCGTGCGTCGGTCGATGTATTCTTTTTTCAGCCAGTGTTCCGGACTGTCGGGATTTGTGGTGGCGATCAGCTTCGCACCGGGGACACGCAGACGGGACAGCAGCATCACGAAGAAGTCCTTCGGAAACAGTGTCAGCTCGTCGCAGTACGCCCCCTGCAAAGTCAGACCGCGGATCTTGCTTTCGCTGCGGGCATCGTTTGCCCCCTCCAGCAGGATCCGCCGTCCGAACAGATACGCCTCTTTCGCCGATGTGGAAAACTGGAAATTGCTCCGTCCGAACAGTTCTTCCAGCGGTATCAGGCAGTTGCGTTTGAGCGTGGTCAGGGACTTGCCGCACATGAGATACAGCTTGTCTGCCGGCATGGTCGCCACCCAGAAGCCCCACAGCACCAGCGACACCCACGTTTTTCCGGAAGACACCGAGCCCTCCAGCAGGTTAATCCGGCACAGCTGTTTCCGCTTCCACAGTTCCAGCAGCTGCCGCTGTTTCTTCGTGTAGATCATCTGCCGCCTCCTGCATGCCGGCGATCAGTTCCGCAGTCTTGCCGTTGTCCGGCTTGGACTGTGCCGCCGCCTGTTTCTTCTTCATGGCAAGTTCTTCCCGCTGGACGGTTTCGCCGATCAGATCTTCCAGCTTCTCCAAAGCTTTCACATTGCCGTTTCTGGCTTCTTCGTAGAGTGCCTGTATCAGCTGCATTGCCGCGTCATCATTCTCCCGAAAAAAAGCCTTTGCCGCCTGTTTCAGGCTCCTGTACGCCCTTCTGGACGCTCCTGAAGCGATGCCGCCTTTTCTCGCGATTTCTCTCTGTTCGCTCTCTGTTCGTTCATCGAATGGAATCAGGTTTTCTGCATTTGCCATGTCCTCCCCTCCGGTAAAATGGCATACAAAAAACGCCGCAAGGAAATCCTCACGACGTTTTGCTTTTTTCGTCAGTATAAGTATAGCATGGAATGCGGATTACTGCAAGTGAGATTCGGTGAGATTGTGTGAGGTTTTTTCCAGTATGGCAAGCCCCTCATGAAAAATCTTTCTCGTCACACCATAGTCCCGATGCACCACCACACGGGAGATTTGCTTCAGACTGTTTCCCGTCAGCAGATGCGATTTCAGTATGATCCGCATTTCCACCTCCTTTGCACCGCCGCCGGAAATGGCACGGTTGATCTCCTGCAAAATCCACAGTTTCAGCTGATCCCGTTCCTGTTCCAGCTGCTCGATCTCCTCGTCGATCTCTGCGGCACGCAGCAGCTTCTGTTCCGTGCGGTTTTCGGCAGAACCGTGTGCGGCTCCGATGCTGTCGAACTGCACCGACTTTACAGACGTGCAGATTTCTTTGTCGATCTGGAGATCTCTTATCAGCTTGGGGATACCACGATAGCGTGTGATCTTTTCTTCGATGGTCATTACACATCACCTCAATCATTTCCTACGCGGAACCCGAACGGCACTTTGCCGTCAACAATGCTTCTCCAGTGCTCCACAACGTTCGGAGATGCAAATTCCTTGTTTTTCTTTGCCTGCTCTAATTTTTTCTTGGCTTCTTCTTGGAGGCTTTCCCATATTTCTTCCGAAATCACTTTGTCATAGTGATCCGCGTAGCATGGGTAAAGCATTGCGTCATAATCTAAAATTCCGAGGCCACACCGATTTGATGAGTAACTCCATTGTCTGATGAAATCCCACAGCACAAAACTCGCTTGAAATCCCGTGATTCCTCCCTGATCAGAATTGTTTGCCGACTGCGCAGCTGCCAGAGCGCATGCACTGATTGCATGGCATATTGTTCCATAATCATGAACGTAGCCGTTCAAAAGATTATTCATGAATGCTGGGAGAGTTTCAAGTGTCTGATTTTTTGCATCTTCAAACCACTTCTTTTCGAGGTGCATTTCTTCTGTAATTTCTTTTTTATCCATTCTTTTTCCTTTCTTACGCTCGGTTATGCTCGGTCAACGCTCGCGTGCGTTATGCTTACGCTCGGCGTGCGTTAAAATGTCACAGTCGCATTCAGGACTGCCGCTGCTATCCAGTACACCGCCCGTCTGTAGTCCTTATGCCACAGGCAAACTGCCGCTGCACCAGCGTCCAACAGGATCATAGCGATTGGCAGTATTTGTGCGGTGTTGATCTTGGTCATGGCTTACTCCTCCTCACACCCGATGCACTCACGCACAATGCCGTATGCTTCGTTGATTTCGATCATTTCATTGCCGAGAACATCATCGCTGGAACCCCAAAATCCCCTCCTGATCTGTTTCAGCTGTTCCCCGGTGACCAGCACGCCGGGCTTGCCACGCAGCGTGTCAAACGCCGTCATGATCCGTGATGCCGTTTTCTTGTCCTCGCCGCAGATGAGATATACC
>JABLTO010065592.1_pt1 | contig 23160 bp, 27 predicted proteins | sample 7160091 | NCBI WGS metagenome assembly JABLTO01 (sample SAMN14651225, study PRJNA627086) | human gut metagenome | isolation source: feces | host: Homo sapiens
ATTTTGAAGAAACATAAATATCATAATATAAAACAAAACCCCTTGAAAATTGATAAATATAAATTTATCTAAAGTAAGGATTCATCATCCCGAGTTTTTAATATTATACTTAAAATATTATCAGTATCTTAAATACATATTAAGAGTTTTCTTTCTCTTTACAAAGTTACAGTCATCCTATTTGTGATAATTATTAATTCATACAAATCAATTAATCAACATATAAGCATTTTATAAAACATACATATAAGCTGACAAATTATCTAGGATATTTAAACTATATACTGTATTTTTTGCTTTGTCAATACAAAAAACAAAAAAATGCACCAAAGTGCATCTTTTTTATGTAAAGTTAATTACTTAACTTCAACTGTAGCTCCAGCTTCTTCAAGCTTAGCTTTAATTTCATTAGCTTCATCAGTAGAAATGTTTTCTTTAACAACACCGTTATTATCAACGATATCTTTAGATTCTTTTAATCCTAATCCAGTAATTTCTTTAACTACTTTAATAACTCCAACCTTAGCAGCTCCAGCATCAGCGATTGATACTGTTACAGTACTAGGTGCAGCTTCAGCAGCAGCTCCTGCTGCAGGTGCAGCAACAGCAACAGCAGATGGATCAACACCAAATTCTTCTTTCATTGCATCTACTAATTCTTTAATTTCTAATAAATTCATTTCTTTTAAACTACTAATAAAATCTTCTTTTGTTAATTTAGCCATTTTATATTCCTCCTTAAATTTAATTATTTTTAATTTTCTTCTTCTTCTTTTTGTTGACTATATAAGTCTAAGCAAATTGATAAGTCTTTTACAAGTCCTATCATACCGCCAGCAAGCATAGTAAGTAATCCCTCTCTTGAAGGTAATGTTGCATATTCAGCAAGTTTTGCTTGATCTGCAAGTTCTCCATCAACAATCCCTACTTTTAATACTAATGCTGGATGGTCTTTAGCAAAATCACTTAAAATCTTAACTGCTGCTACTTGATCGTTGCTATATGCAAATGCACTAGGACCAACTAAACTATCTTTAAGATCAATTTTTAAATCATCAAAAGCTCTTGCCATTAAAGTATTTTTATATACCTTATAGTCAGAATCTGCTTCTCTTAATTTAATACGTAACTCTTTTGCTTCACTATCTGTAATACCACGATAATCAAATAATACAATTGAACTTGATTCTTCAACATGTCCTTTGATTTCATCGATTACTTTTTGTTTAGCTTCTAGAATCTTTGCGTTTGCCATTATTCCACATCCTTTCTATCATTTTCTATTTAGGGATGCCATAAAAAAGTTCTCAGAATAAATCCCAAGAACTCTTTTCTTTTTAAGTCCTCGGTAGGATTTATTTAACACCTACTGTCTATGGCACCAATAAATTGTCTTTAGTATACTATATGTTTCTTTATTTGTCAAAAGTATTTTCTACTTTTATACCAGGTCCCATTGTTGAAGAAATAGCAATATTCTTAACGTAATCACCTTTAACTGTACTAGGTTTAACTTTAAGAATAGCACTTACGAAAGCATTTAAGTTTTCTAATAAGTCTTCTTCACTAAATGAAGCTTTACCAATAATACCATGAACGTTACCATAAGAGTCAGTTCTATATTCAACACGACCAGCTTTAACTTCATTAATTGCTTTTACAACATCTAATGTAACTGTACCAGTCTTTGGATTTGGCATTAAACCTCTAGGTCCTAAAACACGCCCAATTTTACCAAGTAAAGGCATCATATCAGGTGTTGCAATCATTGTATCAAAATCGAACCAATTTTCTTTTTCGATTTTTTCGATCATGTCAACATCACCAACATAGTCAGCTCCCGCTTCTTTTGCTTTTGCTGCATTTTCACCCTTAGCAATAACTAATACTCTAACAGTCTTACCAGTTCCCTTAGGTAAAACAATAGCACCACGTAATTGTTGGTCAGCTTTCTTTGTATCTAGATTAAGTCTCATAGCAACTTCTATAGAACCATCAAATTTACTAATAGAAGTTTCTTTTACTAGTTTGACTGCTTCTTCTTTAGAATATACTTTACCTTTTTCTACTTTAGAAAAAGCTTCTTCGTATTTCTTACTTCTCTTTTTCATTATTTTTCCTCCTTATGTGGTTAATTTCGGAATTCATGTAAGCGGACATTCCTTCCACAAGGTTATTTATTACCTATTATTCTGCACTTTCTTCAACTGTTGTTTGTGCATCTGCTGCTTCTTTTGCAGCTTCCTTAGCTTCTTCTTTAGCTAATTCAATTTCATGTTCATGAGCTTCAGCTACTTCTTCTTCAAGTTCTTTATCATTTACTCCTTCGACAGCTATACCCATATTTCTTGCTGTACCTTCAACAATTTTCATTGCTGGATCTACATCATATGCATTTAAATCAGGTAATTTGATTTCAGCTATTTCACGAGCTTGTGCTTGTGTTAAAGTTGCAACAATTTCATGTGCTCCCTTAACTGAACCCTTATTGATCTTAGCATATTTCTTTAATAAGAAACTTGTAGGTGGAGTTTTAATAACAAAATCAAAACTTCTATCATCATATATTGAAATTTCTACTGGTAAAATGTCCCCCATTTTATCTCTAGTAGCATCATTATATTTAGTACAAAATTCTTGTAAGTTAATTCCTGCTGGTCCTAAAACAGTTCCAACTGGTGGAGCTGGTGTAGCTTTTCCTGCTGGAATTTGTAATTTTATTTTTCTAATTGCTTCCTTTGCCACGAAAAACGCCTCCTTTTATTTTGTTTTCGCGAGTGGTCCAAATAGCTATTACCGCTTTAATAGGCTTTTGCCTCCCACTAAATCTATATTAAATTAAATATAGCCCTTAAATAATAACATAATATTCACACTTTTGCAAGTATTATGCCTTTTCAATTTGATTTAATTCAACTTCTACAGATGTTTCTTGTCCAAACAAGTCAACTGTTAGATTAATTTTTTGATTTGGTAAATCAATTTCTTCAATTTTTCCATACATTCCATTGAATGGTCCAGCAACAATTTTAACCTTGCTACCAACTTCTAAATCATTATCTACATCTATTCTAGACATTCCCATATTATTTAGAATTTTGTCAACTTCATATGGTTGTAATGGAGTAGGCTTAGCACCCTTACCACTTGATCCAATAAATCCTGTTACACCAGGAGTATTACGAACGATATACCATGCTTCATCTGTCATGACCATTTCAACAAGAATATATCCAGGAAACATCTTTTTTACTTTTTCCTTTGTTACTCCATCTTTTATTTCAACTTCTTTTTGTTCAGGTACTATAACTCTATAGATATAATCTTCCATATTCATAGATTCAGCTCTCATTAAAAGCTTTTCTTTTACTTTGTTTTCATGACCTGAATAAGTATTTACTACATACCATTGTTTATCCATATATTATACACTCCTTTTACTTAAATAATGATTGAATTAATGCAAAAATTGTATCTATTCCATAAAAGAATAGAGAACAGAATAAGATAAAAACAATTGTTGCAACAGAATATTTAACCATATCTGTCTTTGAAGTCCAACGAACTTTCTTAGTTTCACTTTTTACACCATTAAAGAAAATCATTATATGTTGCCAAACGCTTTTCTTTGACTCTTCTGTTTTCTTTTCTTTCTTTGGTGATTTTTTAGTCGATTTTTTTTCTACCTTTTCTTCTTTTTCTTCATAATTGACAAGATTTTGTCTTTTCTTTGCCTTTACTATTTCAGCCATTAAATATCACCTTTTCTTTGCTTTTTAAATCATAATAAAAAACACTCTTTCGTGTTCACTATTAAAATAGCACAACAATGAAAGAATGTCAATCTTTACTGAATAAATAATATAATATAAACAAATACTATACCAATTAATATCATAATAAGTGGTAAAATCAAAAATCCTGTAAAGGCAGCTTGTTTTTCATCTAGTGAACTATATAATTTTTGAGTTTCTTTATCAGCATAGGCCATTCCAACGGAACTAGCCTTAACCTTTCTCATACCTAAACCATTACCAGAACCATCTTTGTCTCCAATTTCGTTTTCTAATTTTTCTACTTCTCTTTTATTTCTTTCATTTACATAATCACAATAATATACAGGACTATTTCTTTGAATAACACCTCTAAGATAAGGAACTGTATCCTCTGGCAAAAACATTTCAAACTCATTAAAATTTTCCTTAACAAATTTTTCATTTAAATTATCCAAAGTGTTTGTATAGGCTCCTACTTGCATTAAAGCAAGTATATAAATATTTCTATTTATTTTTTCTTGAGATTCATTTTCTTCAAGTTTTTCTACATGATTATACTGAATAGGTGTTAAAGATTCAGGATTATTTATTTCTATTTCAGACAAGTTGAAACTACTAATATAATAGTCATAACTATGAATATATTTCATAGTAGTTGACATGTTATAAAACAATTTATGCATTTTTTCATCATTCTTTTCAGAACGAAACCAATCCCTAATCTTCATTCCCATATCCTATTCACCTACTATTACAATTGTATAACAAATTTCCTAAAAAAAAAATAGCAAAAGCTATTTATTTATATATTTTCTGTATTTATCCTTTAATTTATGAACAATAGTATCAACTCTACTACATGATATATCTAATAATTTTGCTATTTCTTTATACTTAAATCCGTTACATCTAAGTTCAAATACACAGCTATCTAGCTCCTCTAAACTATTTTTAAAATGAATACACTCAATATAGTCATAAAGACTTGCCAAATATACATCTGGATTATTAAGTGAGGTCTCATCTTCTTTTATATATATAACTTGATTATCTAAAGAATCATTATCTATTGATAATAAAGAATTATTAAATTTTCCCTTATTGGTTAAGAATTTACGACAATAAGCTTTTATCTGTCTTTCAATACATACAGTACAAAATGTATAAAAACAAGCTATATTATCCTCACTAAAACAATTAATAGCGTTACTAAGGCCTATATAACCTTCCTGAACTATATCATCCAAATCCATACCCACATGTATCATTTTTTGATAATATCTAGTAGCAATGCCAAAAACTATAGGTCTATACTTTTTAAACACAATATCTTTTGCTTCATCATCATTTTCTTTTATCAAATATATTTGTTCATAATCATTAATATTTTTATAGTCCAAAATATCCCTCTACTTTCTATTACGGACTACCTCATAAATCATTATTCCACTGGCTACACTTGCATTTAAACTATTGATTTTTCCAACCATTGGTATTTTTGCAATATAATCGCAAGAATCCATAACTAGTCTAGACATACCCTTTCCTTCATTTCCAATAATCAAAGCTATTTTAGAAGAGTAATCTATATCCTTGTAGTCAATAGCATCCTCCATAGCTGTTCCTACTACCCAAAAACCATTATCTTTTAATATATTAATAGCTTGAACTAAATTAGATACACAAACTATTTCCATGTTAGATAATGCCCCCGCACTTGTCTTCATAACAGTTGAATTTACTGGTACTTGACGATCTTTAGGTATAATGATTGCATCTACTCCTGCTGCCTCACTAGTTCTTATTATTGCTCCAAAGTTATGTGGATCCTCTAAATGATCTAAAATAACCACAAAATTAGGATTTTTCTTTAAAACGTCATCTAATTTTGAATACTGGTAATCCCTAATGTCCAGTATTATACCTTGATGTAGGCCATTGCACAAATGATCCATTTCTCTTTTTGGTTTGATTTCAAAACTGATTTTTAATTTTTCCATAAGTGAGATTATCTTTTTATCATCAAAATTATCCTGTAAAAATATTTTTTTAACATCTTTGCCATTTTCTAATAATTCTTTTGCTACATTTCTTCCATATACTAACATATCCTAATCCTCCAATATATAATTCATTATCTCATCAATACGACTATGATTATTAGAAAGCTCTAGATAACCAATCAAAGCCTCTAATCCAGTTGCATATTTATATGTTATAATATCACAATTTTTTGGATGAGAGGAACTTTTATAATTTCTAGCCCTTTTAAAAACATCTTTTTCTTCATTATTTAAAAATTCCTCATCTAACATTTTAGTTATGAAACTAGCTTGTCGTTTTGCACTAACATACTCTACTGCCTTTTTTTGTAATTCATTAACATTATTTATACCAAGAGATATTAAAAATTTCCTAATATAATCTTCATATATTGTGTCTCCTAAATAAGCAAGCACTAAAACATTAATTTCTTTAACGTTCATATTTTCCTCCATTAATCAAAAAAGATAAAACAACTATTTTGCTTTATCTGATGTTTTTGCTACATATTTTACTGTTGCTTTAATAACTTGATCATATGAATCAACATAATTATCCATATTTTTTGTATCATAAGCACTTTGTAAATTAGCAACTTTTTGAACTAGTGCTGAAGATTTTGAATCTAATTCTATAGCTTTTTCACCATCTTTACGAACTATCCAATTAGCTGGTTCATAACTTGGTTCTGGATTAAAAATAGTATATTCTTCCCAATGACCACCATATTCATCTGCTGCTTTCTGTTTAACAACAGCCAAAGCTTGATTTTCTAAATCATCAGCATACATTTCTTGAAAAATCTTAGATTTATCAATAGCAGTTGTAGCTTCCCTATATTCTTCTACTAATGTCTGCTTATCAGCTAAACCATTAATTATTTTTTCAGTATTATCAGCAATATCAACATCATAAACAGATTCTATTTGCTTACTATATGATGAGTATTTATTACCATTATATGAACTAATTGCTGAATTCTTTTCAATTGACTTTGATAATGATGCTATAGAAACAGCTAAAACACCAATGGTTGTTCCTATTAGTGCTAAATCTTTTATATTAATTTTTTTAATTGTTCCCGTTTTTGATTTTCTATTTAACATTATAGAATCCCTCCTACCATTTATTGCATTATATCATATAAAAATAAATAATTAACAAAATATCAAATAACTTTACATTTTATTAACATATTCAAAAGTTGTACCTTCTCGTCCATCTATAAGCTTAATTCCTTGTTTTAGTAATTCATCTCTAATCATATCTGCCTTTGCAAAATCTTTATTTTTCTTAGCTAAGTTTCTTTCTTCTATTTTTTTAATTATTTCATAATTTAGTTCGTCACAATCTTCTTGAATTAAATCAAGTGAAAAAACCTTATCCCATGACTGAATTAGTGCTAATTTAGTAGAATCATCTACATCACTTTTTAATAAATCATATAATAATGTCATTGCATTAGCAGTATTTAAATCATCTTCGATATAAGATTTGAATTTATCATCCCAATCTTTGAAAATATTATTATCTACACTTTCTGTATCTTTTAATTGTTTTATTTTATTTCTTAATTTTTTTAAAGCAACCTCAGCACTATCTAAAGCATCAAATGAAAAGTTAACTTGTTTATGATAATAAGTATTTAAGATAAAATATCTATAACTAAGTGGATCATAACCTTTATTTTTCAAATCTACTACTCTTAAAATATCGCCTTTAGATTTACTCATCTTTGTATTATTGACATTCAAAAATGATAAATGTACCCAGTAGTTACACCACTTATGTCCTAAATAAGCTTCACTTTGAGCTATTTCATTTGTATGATGTGGGAAAATTGCATCTTCTGCTCCCATATGAATATCAAGATGTTCTCCTAAATTTTTTATTGCAATTGCAGAACACTCTATATGCCAACCAGGATATCCTCTTCCCCAGGGAGAATCCCATTGTAATTCTTGATTAGAAAATTTAGAGTTTGTAAACCACAATCCAAAATCAAATGGATTTTTCTTGTCATTATCTTCTTCTATATCTTCTCTAACTGCAACCATAAGTTCATCTGCATTACGACCTGACAATTCATAATATGTTTCATCTTTTGAAGTATCAAAATATATATTACCATTACTAATATAAGCTTTTTCTTCTTTTAATAATTTTTCTATCATTTTTATGTAGCTTTCAATATTATCCGTAGCTTTACTTACAACATCAGGTCTTTTAATATTAATTAACTCACAATCTTCAAAAAAAGCATTAGTATAATACTCAGCTATTTCATGTGATGTTTTCTTCTCTCTTTTAGCTGCAATTGACATCTTATCTTCTCCAGTATCTCCATCACTTTGAAGATGACCAACATCAGTTATATTCATAACTCTTTTAACATCATAACCTATATATCTAAATGTTTTTTCAAATAAGTCTTCTAAAACATAAGTCCTTATATTACCAATATGAGCATAATGATAAACTGTTGGACCACATGTATACATAGAAATCTTTCCCTTTTCATTAGGAATAAATTCTTCTATTTTTTTTGTTAAAGTATTAAAAAATCTCATTTTTCCTCACCTGTTAAAATTATACCATACAATATCTAAAAGAAAAAGAGACTAACTAGTCTCTGATACAAGAATTTTATTATCTCCAAGTAATATTTTATTGATTATATAATTATTTACCTTTCTATCTATAACTTTATCTATCTTTCTAGCACCATATTCATTATAATTAGATTCATTTTTAATTTCATTAATCAATTTTTTAGAAAATGATAGGCTAACATTCTTTTTAGAATAATATGATTTTAATAAATTTAATTTTGTTTTGATAATATCAGTAATTATTTCATCATCTAGAGAATTAAAAACTACTATATCGTCAATTCTGTTAATAAACTCAACACTAAAATATTCTTGTAAAGTATTAACTAATTTATCTTTATATAAAGTATTAAATCCCATATTATTTTTATTTGCTCCTAAATTAGAAGTCATAAAAATTGTTACATTATTAAAGTAAACTGGATTTCCCTTAGAATCATTGATTTTTCCTTCATCTAGAACTTGAAGGAAAAGTTTAATAACATTTAGACTTGCTTTTTCTATTTCATCTAGGAGTAATACACAGTAAGGATTATTTCTAACTTTTTCCAATAAATAATTTTGATCATCATATCCAACATATCCTGGAGGTGAACCAATTATTTTACTTACAGCATGTTCTTCCTTATACTCACTCATATCTACTCTTATAAAATGATTTAATGAATAAAGTTCTTTAGCATATTCTTTTACAAGCATTGTTTTTCCAACACCTGTTTTTCCAACAAGTAAGAATGAATGAACTTTATTATTAGAAAATCCAAGTTGCTTTCTTTTAGCATAATTACTAATAAGATTAATGGCTTCTTTTTGGCCCTTTACTTTAGAATTAAGTTTTTCCTCTAAAGAAAGAATCTTTTTATTATCCAAATTGAATTCTGTTAACGGAACATTAGCTTTCTCTGAAATAACCTTTAATACCATGTCTTTAGTAATTTCTTTAGGAACATTATTTTTATTTGTTTGTAATAAAAGTTTATTAATTTTTGTTTCAAGTTCATATTGTTTTGTTTTAAGTTCAGTTGCCTTAAGAAAATTTTCTTCTACAATTTTTTCCTTCTTCAACTTTAAAATTGTATTTAATTTTTGATTAAGATTGTTTATCATCGTTTCTTTTTTTGTTTTGGTTAAAACAGTTTTAGCACATACTTCATCTAAAACATCAATTGCTTTATCTGGAAATTTTCTAAATTTTAAATATTTATCAGTATTATCAACAATATAGTCTATTATCTCATCACTGATAATCGTGTTATGAAATGATTCATAGATATCCTTCATTTTCTTTAGAATTTCTTTTGTCTTTTCTGGTGTTAATTCTTCTACATTTATTTTTTGAAATCTTCTATCTAAAGCTTTATCTTTTTCTAAAAACTTAGAATATTCTTCTGTAGTAGTAGCACCAATTACTCTAAGTTTACCTCTTGCTAAAGCAGGTTTTAAGATATTAGATGCATCAATTGCTCCTTCTGCTCCTCCTGCTCCTACTAAGGTATGAATTTCATCTATAAACAAAATTATATCAGGATTGTTTTCTACTTCTTTAATTATCTTATTAATTCTTTCTTCAAATTCACCACGATATTTTGTTCCTGCAACTAATGTTGCCGTTGAAACAGAAAGAATCCTTTTAGAGCGAAGAGATTCTGGGACTAAACCAAATACTATTTTATTTGCTAAAGCTTCTACTATTGCAGTTTTTCCGACTCCAGCCTCTCCTATTAGTAATGGATTATTTTTGCTTCTTCTAGAAAGAATCTCAATAACTCTGTTTATTTCATTATCTCTTCCTATTACTGGATCTATATCACCATTTAAACATTGTTGATTTAGATCAACTGAAAATTCTTCTATCATTAATTTTCTCTTATTTTTAGATTTTTTCAAAACAAAATTATTTGAAAATTCATCGTATAAAGCATCAACATCTATATTCATACCCATTAAAATTCTAATGGCAACACCATCACCTTCTTCAAGTAATGATAAAAATAAATGCAACACACCTACTTCTTTATCTTTGTTTTCTCTAGCATCAATACTAGCATTTTCGATAATTCTTTTTAATAATGGCGTATATAAAAACCAATTATTAGAAATATTACCTTTACCTATTACTTTAAGAACTTCTTTTTTAAAAACATCATAATTAATATTATATTCTTGTAATTTTAAAGTTACTTCTTCATCTTTATTCGAAAGAATTGCTAAAAGTAAATGTTCACTGCCAACATATGGATGTTTTAAGGCTGACATCTCTTTTTTTGCATTCAATAATACTTTTTGTGCTTCTTCACTAAACTTTGAAAACATCTTATCTCCTCCTAAGACTATTTTATGTTTAGTTTGCTAATCTTTGCAAGAAATTATAACCCAAAAAAACTGACAAGAATTGCAAAAAAAAGACACCAATTACTTGGTGACTTTACAATTATTAGATTAATACTAATATTAAGAAAATAATAATTAATACAGCTAATAATTCTAAGAATAGTTTCCAAATATTTTTTAGCCATTCTTTATAAGATACTCCTAAGTATGAAAGTACAGTCATTAAAACTACACTTGTTGGAGCAATTAACATAGTAATACCATAAATTGATTGATATACCACTCCTACAATTGCTAATGTTGATTTCTTAGAAACTAAACTTGCAAGATATGGTAATACGCTTTGGAATGCGTATAATGGTTCAGCATTGAATACACTTGATAGCATTGCAGCTATAGTAGAAGTAATTACATTAAATCCTTTAGTAAATCCAAATAAGAATTTATAAATTACTAATTGGAATGGATGATATGTAACTATTACTAAACCTGTATATATTAAAATTACTAATACTGCAGGTTCTAATGCTTTTTTAGCACCAGCTGCAAAAGCTTCTAATCCTTCGCTAAATTTAACTTTGTAAATGATCATTAATAATCCTGCTGCTACAATCATTAATCCCATTAAATCAGCTAAAGTCCAACTTCCAAATGCATTAATATTACCTAATAGTTTTCCAAATAAAGCAAAACCAAATATTTTGAATTCAGTAACACTCTTAGTAGCACTTTCAAATGCAGTATTACTAAATGCATTTGACCAAGAAATAAATGCTAAAATCATTACTATGAATACAAGTGATAATATTACAACTAATGGCCAAACATTATTTTTACCTCTAACTGCCTTAGGAATAAATTCATCATATTTTCCTGCAGCTTTAACAACTTTAACTTCTTCTTTCTTTTCAGCTGCAACAGTAGTCTTTGTAGACTTTTTAGCAGTAGTTTTAGTTGTCTTTGTATCTTTAGTTGTTTTTTTTGTTGTAGACTTAGTAGCCTTCTTTTCTTCTTCTTTTTTAGCTTTCTTTTCTTCTGCTAATTTCTTCTTAGCTAAAGCTTTTTCTTCTTTTTCAATTTTAGAAATATATCTAACTGTATTGAAAATAAGTAAAGCTAATCCTAATACTAAGATAATAACTTTTACTAACATATTAGATGTAATCTTTAATGATAGTACAGAAATTATTATACTAGTGTTTGAATATGCAAAAGTTGTACCAGCAACACCAATCATAGTTGATCCAACTACTGTAAGTGCTGCTACAATTTTGTCATATCCCATTAATAGTATTAGTGAAATTAAGAATGGGAAGAACATAATTAATCCTAATTGTAATCCACAAATAGAAGTAATTACTGCAACAAGTACCATAATAATTGATACTGCAACCTTTCCATGTTTCTTAAATGCTGATGATAGTTTATCAAGTAATGTACGATAAGCACCTATTTTACTTAATATTCCATAGAATCCACCAACAACTAGGATATATAATGCTATATAACCAAAATATGATAAAGCTGTTGTAGGATATGAGAATAAATCAGCAATTCCCATTTGAACGCGTCCTTGTTCAACGTAACTATTTTGGAAATATGCAGCAGGTAAAATCCAAGTTAGTAATACGAAAACTGCTAGAGTTACAAGAACGACTTTTACTGTATTATGCTTTGTCTTCATAATCTACCTCCCATAATAATTATATCTTTAATATCTTTATAATACAAGCATTTAGCCACTTTTTTTGTGAAATTTTAGTGAAAATAAAAAGAAAAAAGAAAGATAATTTCTAAAATTAAAACTTTCTTTTTAAAATTTTATATTTCTTTGTTATCCTGTGGCTTCATTAATGGGAACATTACAACATCTTTAATGTTTTCACTATTAGTTAATAATTGAATAATACGGTCAATTCCCATACCCCATCCAGAAATAGGTGGCATACCATATTCCATAGCACTAATATAGTCATAATCCATTTCCATAGCTTCTTCATCACCAGCATCTTTTAAAGCTGCTTGATTAAGAAGTTTTTGTTCTTGTTCCATAGGATTAACTAACTCTGAATAACCATTTACTATTTCTGCTCCATTAACAACTAATTGGAAACGATCAGAAATATTTTTATTATCATCATTTGTTCTAGCAAGTGGAGATAATTCTTGTGGATGTTCTGTTAAATATACTGGTTCAACCATATATGGTCTTGCAACCTTCTTATATAAAACGTCTACTAAATTACCAAATCCTAAATTTTCAATTGGAGTTTCACTTTCTAATTCTATTTTATCTTCTTTAATTTTTGCTAGCAATTTTTCTTTAGTATTATATTCATTAATATCAATGTTAGCATATTTTATTAATAATTCTCTAAATGATACTGATTTCCAGTCACCACTCATATCTACTTCTTTATCACCTATTTGAATAATTAGAGTACCAAAGATATTTTGAATTATTGTTTGTAACATATTTTGAATCAACTTCATATTATCTTTATAATTGTAATATGCTTGATATGCTTCAATCATAGTAAAATCTTGTAAATGAGTTTGATCAATTCCTTCATTTCTGAAGCATCTTCCTATTTCATATACTTTTGGAAGACCAGCAATAACTGCTCTTTTCATATATGTCTCTGGTGCTATTCTTAAATAAACATCCATATCTAAAGCATTATGATGAGCTTTAAATGGTCTTGCGGTAGCACCACTTGCTTTATTATTTAAAATAGGTGTTTCTATTTCCATGTAATCTAAATTATCTAAATAATGTCTTAATTCTCTTATAAACTTAATTCTGATTAAGAATCTATCACGAGTTTCTTGATTCATAATTAAGTCAACATATCTTTGTCTATAACAAGCTTCTTGATCTGTTAGACCATGGAATTTTTCAGGTAATGGTTTCAAAGCTTTACCTAAAAATTCAAAACTATCTACACGAATTGTTTTTTCTCCAGTATGAGTTGTAAACACCTCACCACTTGCTCCTATAAAGTCACCAATATCAAAGTTTTCTTTGAAAAATTTATATTTTTCTTCTCCAACCATATCTACTTTAATAGATAATTGAATTTTTCCTTCAATATCCCTAATAGTTAAGAAACTCATCTTACCCATTTTTCTCATGAAAACAATACGTCCTGCTACTCTAACATTTGTTGTACCATCTTCTAAGTTTTTAACATCTTTTATTTCATGTGTTATCTCATATCTTTCTGGATATGGATTGCATACCTCTCTTATTTTTTCTACTTTTTCACGTCTTACTAATTCTTGTTCGCTAAACTCTCTCATAACTACACCTCTATCTTTTCATTTATAACTTTTGTATTTGTAATTACATCATGCAATCCTCTTTTATCTTTTCTAAATAAAATCATCATTGCCGTTGTAAATATTATTATATATTGAATCATACTAACTGTTGTTGATGATACAAAATAAACATTCTTTGAACCTAAAATAATAACTGCAAGTAAAATTAGATTTGCTAAAATACTATTGATTATTAAAGACCTTACTGCTAACTGATTCATAGTTAAATCTTTTCCATCATTAGATTCTATTTTAATCTTCATTAATTTCTTTCCAATAGTTTGTCCTTTATTATAAAATTGGAAAACTATAAAGTATAAAATATACATTGTTAGAGAAACAAATGATACTACAACTGTTTGTTTTGATAAATCATAACTTATATCTGATGCTTTACTAAGAAGTTTTTTATATTCTTTAGGACTTGTTTTTTTATCCATAGCTTGTTCCATTACATCATTATATTCTTTTGTTAATTTTTCGTAATTAGAATTGTTATTAACAAAGAAGGTAAGCATTGATACTACAGTTGAAACAATAATCATATCTAAAATTAATGCTCCTAAACGTTTTATAAAGTAAGCATTTTTTTCATTTTTCATTTTAAATCCTCCTTGTACTCGGTCAATATCTGCATTATATCACGAATAGAAGAAGTTTTATAGACTTTATTCTTAATTTCAATGGATTTTTCCATTCCCTTTAAGTACCAAGCTATATGATTTCTTATTTCTAAACAAGCTAATTTCTCATTTTTTAAATTTTCTAAATATTTTAAGTGTTTTATGCACATATCTATTTTTTCTTCATTTGTTGGTTTAACAATATCTGTTTTACCATCTAGGTAGTCAACTGTTTGCTTGATAAGCCAGGGATTACCTAATACGCCTCTACCAATCATTATTGCATCACAAAAAGTCTCATCAAGCATTCTTTTGGCATCTTCAGCGCATTTTATGTCTCCATTACCAATAACAGGTATCTTAACATTTTCCTTGACTTGCTTAATTATTTTCCAATCAGCTTTTCCGCTATATCCTTGCATCCTTGTTCTTGGATGAACACATATAGCACTAGCTCCAGCTTCTTCTACTATCTTAGCAACATCTACAGCATTGATATGATTACTATCCCAACCACTTCTAATTTTAACTGTAACTGGTATCGGAACTGATTCAACTACTGCTTCTACTATCTCTTTAATTTTTTCAGGTGATTTTAATAAGGCTGCTCCCGCTTGAGCACGAACGGCAACTTTTGGAACAGGACATCCCATATTAATATCTATTATATCTGGATGCATATTCTCATATATGTATTTAGCTGCTATTACAAAGCTTTCTTTATCTGTACCAAATATTTGTTGAGTTATAGGACGTTCAAGATCTGTCATATACAACATATCAATAGTTTTTTGATTTTCATACATTATAGCTTTATCACTAACCATTTCAGCATAAACTAATCCACAACCCATTTCTTTGCAAATCCTTCTAAATGAAGAGTTACAAATACCTGCCATAGGTGCTAGAACAACTTGATTAGCTATTTCTACATTTCCAATTTTCCATTTCATTACTATTCATCACCTTTATAGTTCTTCTTCCTTTTCAACTCTTGCTTATTATATTATAAAATAGAGTTTTTTTCAAACGAAAAAGGAATTAATTGTTAATTCCTAGATTAGTATTGTTATTCTTTAATATCTTTATTGTTTATCCTTTTTTAATAGATCTCTTATTTCTTCTAAAAGTAAAACCTCATCATTTTTCTTTTCACAACCCTTTGGCTCTTCTTTTTTCTTAAATCTTTCAAATAATTTTATCATCACAAAAATTGAAATAGATATTATTAAAAAGTCAATAATTGTTTGAATAAAAGATCCATATTTTAAACTAGCATCTCCTATTTTTATAGACAAACTACTGAAATCTAATCCACCTAGTAATACTCCAATTAAGGGCATTAAAATATCATTTACCAAGCTTGATACAATTTTACCAAAAGCTCCACCGATTATAACACCAACTGCCATATCTACAACATTACCTCTAGAAATAAATGTTTTAAACTCTGATACTTCTTCTGTTAATGTCTTTAAACTATTTTTCTTTTTCAAAAAAATTTCTCCTTTCACTAGCTTTTATTATACATTGTTTTTAATAAATAACAAAGAAAAAGAACTAGATTTAATTATCTAATTCCTTTAATAATTCAGCCTTGCTCATTTTTGAGTAATTCTTAATACCTTTTTCTTTAGCCAACTCTTTTAACTTAGTAATAGACATAGACTCTAAATTAGTATCATCTGTTTCTTCAGGCATCTTTCCATTTTCTACTAAATAATCAATTTGTTCTTTTGTCAATGTTTCATATTCTAATAATGCTTCTGCAATTAATTTTAATAAGTCTTTATTTTTATTGATTATCTCTGTTGCTTTAGCATGACAATTATTAATTATTTTTCTCATTTCCATATCTATTTCATTAGCAACTTCATTTGAGAAATGTTGACTCTTATTATAATCTCTACCTAAGAATACGCTTCCTTCTTGTTGTTCAAATTGAAGAGGTCCTAAATCACTCATACCATATTCTGTTACCATAGCACGAACTATTTTAGTTGCTTTTTCAAAATCATTATGAGCTCCTGTTGTAATTTCTCCAAAAGTAATTTCTTCTGCTGTACGTCCACCAAGTAATCCTGTAATTTCTTCAAGTAAGTCTGTTTTAGTAGAACATAATTTTTCTTCACTAGGAACCATCATATTGTATCCACCAGCAGCTCCTCTTGGAATAATAGTAACTTTTTGAACATCATTTGCATGGGCAAGTTTAAGTCCTATAACAGCATGTCCAGCTTCGTGGTAAGCTACTAATTTACGATCATTTTCACTATATTTATGTGAAGCTTTAGCAGGTCCCATAAGAACACGGTCTGTTGCCTCATCTATTTCACTCATAGTAATTTTATTTTTATTACGTCTAACAGCTAATAATGCTGCTTCATTAAGTAAGTTTTCTAGATCTGCTCCACTAAATCCTGGAGTTCTCTTAGCTAAGTTTTCTAAAGTTATACCATCTGCTAATTTTTTATTTCTAGCGTGAACTTTTAATATTTCTTCACGTCCTCTAACATCTGGCAAATTAACTGTTACTTGTCTATCAAATCTTCCTGGTCTAAGTAATGCAGGATCTAAAACATCAGGCCTATTTGTTGCAGCTATAATGATGATTCCTTCGTTTTCTCCAAAACCATCCATTTCTGTAAGTAATTGGTTAAGTGTTTGTTCACGTTCATCATGTCCTCCACCTAAACCTGTCCCTCTTTGACGTCCTACAGCATCTATTTCATCAATAAATATTAAACATGGCGCATTTCTTTTTGCTTGTTGGAACATATCTCTAACACGGCTTGCTCCTACACCAACAAATAATTCAACAAAATCAGATCCACTAATAAAGTAGAATGGAACGTTTGCTTCCCCAGCAACTGATTTAGCAAGTAAAGTTTTACCAGTTCCAGGAGGACCTACTAGTAGTACTCCTTTAGGAATTCTAGCACCTAATTTTTGGAATTTCTTTGGATCTTTTAAGAAATCAATCAACTCTTTAACTTCTTCTTTTTCTTCCTTTAATCCTGCTACATCCTTAAATGTAGTCTTATTATTACTATCATTTAATCTTGCTTTACTCTTTCCAAAATCTAATGAGTTTTTATTACCAGCCATTTGTTTATTCAAGAAGAAGAAAGCAAATGCGATTAATATAGCAAATGGAAGTACATTAACTAGTATAATTAATAAAGATGATGACTCCGGATCATTTTTAGCCTCTAATTCAAATTTTTGAACTTCTGAAGCTTCTACTATTTTCTTCATTACTTGTTCACTCATAGGTAATCTTGAAAAGAAACTTTCATTCTTTTTATAACCATTTAATGAACCTGTAACCTCGTATGTTTGAGCATTACTACGTGGTGTTATATATAAATTTTTAATTTCACCACCATTTAATTTTTCTACAAATTCATTGTAAGTTAAATTATGAACATCTTGATTCATTACATTGAAAACATAAAATATTCCCAACATAATTAAAATCATAAATAAATATGGGACTAATCCCTTTTTAACGTCTTTTTTATTCATTAAAATCACTCCTTCAGCAGTATTTCATTATTATATCATAGTTTTCTTGTTTTGACTTATCAAATTTAGATTTTTTTAAGCCTGGTATCCAAACAATATTACCAACAGAATCAGTAACTATTGGCCACAAATCTCTATCATGTAAACTAATTTTATCTTCAATAAATATTTCTTTTACTTTCTTTTTACCATTCAAACCCTTAACTTGAATTCTATCCCCTAACTTTCTAGTTCTAATAATTAAAGGTAAAGCTATCTCACTAGAAGATAATCTGCATATATTATTTGATGTATCATCATCTTCTAAAACTTTCTTAATTTTATGATGGTTAGGTAATTCTGCATACTCACTAAATTCTATTTCATAAGCTGTTAATTCCTCTGTTTCTTTCTTTAAGTAAAAATCGTTATAACTTTTTATACCAAGTATCTCATTTGGTAAATTAACCTCATTATTAGCTTTCTTAGAAGTAATCAATCCTTGTAATAATTCTATATGTTTATCATTTACAAGTATTAAATCATCTTGATAATAGTCTTCCAATATATAATATAGTATTTCTTTTTGAAGATAAGGATCTAATTCTAAAAATAAATCAATTTTGATATGTCCTGTCTTTTTATCTATTACTTTTTTATAAGCTTTATCCCTTTCTTTTTCTATATAGCTAGCTGCTTCTTCTAGATTGTTACTAAATTTGAGAAATTTTTTATGGACATGAGAATCTTCTTCTTTTAGAAAAGGAAGAACATATTTACGATATCTATTTCTTGTATATTTCATCTTTGAATTAGAATCATCTATGTAATATTTAACACCATTTAATTTATCATATTCTTCTAATTCTTGTTTAGTATAAGTAATTAATGGTCTTACTATTTTATAACTTCCCATATCTACTATTTTATGAAAACCACTATATCCTTCTAGATTTGAACCTCTAGTAATTCTCATTAAGATTGTTTCTATTAAGTCATCTCCATGGTGAGCAGTCATTAAATAATTTGCTCCATACTTTTCGATAACTTTTTCAAAAAAATGATATCTGATATTTCTAGCTTCATTATGAAAGTTATCATCACCATATTTTTCAATAGTCATAGATTCTAACATAATGTTTTTTTCTTCACAAAATTGTTTGATAAATATAGCTTCTTCAATACTCTGTTTCCTAATATTATGATTTACATGAGCACATATTATTTTTAAATTGTATCTATCCTTTATTTTTAAAAGCATATCAAATAGTGCCATTGAATCTGGTCCTGTAGAACAACCAATTACAATTGTATCATTATTTTTAAATTCAAAATCTTTAGAAATATCAATATCCATAAATCATCACCAACTCTATTCTATCTAAAATTATAATTTTTATCAACAAAAAATCCTACGGAATTCGTAGAATTATTTCCCCATCTTTTGAATAAGAATACTTTTCTCTAGCATATCTTGCAATATAGTCAGGATCTTGTAACTTAGAAGCATCAACTTTTAATTCATCCTCTTTTTCCTTTAAAGTAACTAACTTTTTCTTTAATTCTTTCTTTTCTTGATATTTATCATATATTTCAACCCAATATTTACCAATCGTATAAGTAGTTCCAATGATAATTGCAATAGAAGACACACCTAAAAATAACATTCTTTTTAGTTTCTTTTTATTTTTTTTCTTCTTTGCCATATCATTATCACCTACTTTCTTAAGTGTATTATATCACTAATTACTTTGGAAACAATGATTTTAAGATTTTTTTTGTCTACTTGACACTTTTTTTAATTTTATTTTAAGTTTAGCTTTAAAATTATTTACTATTTCAGTAAAACTAATAAAACTAATTAAATAACCAACTCCTATCGCAAGTAAAAAATATTCATGAATAACACCCTGATTTATTTTCTTTATTAATAAAAAATAAAGTAGTGAAAAATCAATAATATATATTATTGTAAATACTATTTTAAATACTTTATTTTTCGAAAACAAAAATCTGTAATTAAGATTAGTACATATAGAAAAAACAATGCCATAAAAAGTCGAAAATATTAGCGAAATTATTTGTAATTTTAATTCCATTATTTAAATAGTTTATTGAAAAGACTTGATTCTTTACTCTTTTTGGCATTGTCTTCTAAATAATTGATACCATTAATTACACCTCTTATTGAAACATTTCCTTGAACAGTATCTAATTTTATTAGTTCTAATTCTTGTCCTTTTACTAAAATAAATCCCATACTTGTCTCTATTAGAAATTGCTCAGTATCAAAATTTTCTACTTTTTTAACTCCTGTTATCATTAGATTTTTTCTTTCTACTAAACTAACTCCATGACTATATGTATTTATTGTATCTTGCTTTTCCATATTATTTCCTCCTAGAAAATAATATGTTTTAGTTTAAAATTTTATGACATAAAAAAAGATGATTTCTCATCTTATTCTTCTACTGCTACTTCATCTTCTGCTTTATTATAAGCATCAATAATAGCATCTTCAAACATTGCTCTTACTTCTGGATTAATTGGATGAGCGATATCTCTGTATCCTCCAGTAGCTGTCTTACGACTTGGCATTGCTATGAATAAGCCATTATCTCCTTCAATAATTCTAATATCATGAACTGCAAAACTATCATCTAATAATACTGATGCAATTCCCTTCATACGTGATCCTTCTTTTTCAATCTTACGTACATTTACTGATGTTATCTTCATATATTGTCCTCCTTAAAAGTATTACTACTTTCTAGTATCATTTTATAATATTAATATAAAAATTGCAATAAAATTTTATTTTTTCATTGCAATTTCTTTTATTTCTAAATTATTTATTAAAACATCATTATAACTGTAAGATTTTACTCTTGTTATCTTACCTAATTGTTTTACGGTAAAGACTGAATTATATGATTCTAATATTTTTCCAATAAACTCATCAATTTGATTTCTAGCACCCTTAAATTTAAAAGCAAAAGTATTACCTCTATTTTCTTTTATATATTTTCTTATCTTATCTATATTCATCTTGGATACCCCACAAACATTGTTCCATTAGTAATTATTCCTCCTATACCATCTGAACCATATTTTGTTTTTTCTATTACTGATAATAAATCTATACTCTTACTGTTAACAGATAAAGCAACACTTGAAGCAATTATTGCAGGATCAAGGGCATGAATATTTATTCTTTTTGGACTTGATGCAAAATTGGCACCCGCTCTAATTAACTCTTCGTAATTAGACTGACATGCCCCTGATATTATAATTAATTTATTTTGATCCTTTTCATATTTTCTAGCTGTCTTTACAGCCTTAACAAAGTTTTTAGAATTCTGATAATTATCCAAATTACTAGTATCATTTTTCTTTTTGTAATAAGCATCATGACCAGTAATTACTAAAATATCAGGATTATATTGTTCTAAATAGTTTTCAATTCTACTAGAAAGTTCATCTTCTTTTACTACAAAGCCGTACGCTTTTACATTTAAATCATGATAAAAATTAATACATCTTTCTAGAAAAAAAGGATCACTATCTAAATGAACTATTACCCCTGGTAAAAAGAAAAATTTATCACGATTGAGCTCTATACTCTTAATGTTGTCTGTTATTATTTTTCTATCTTCTCTAACTGTATCTAACTCTTTTTCTTCATGTTTTAAATCTTCTATTGAACAGTCAGCATATAGTCTTAAATCAACACCCTTTAAAGTTACAATATCATTACCTCTATCGATATCAACTATTTCAAATATAATATCATTATTGTAAGATTTTCTACTAACAACATCACCTATTTTAAAATTCAATAGTATCACCCAAATTAATACTATGACAAAAAAAAAGAATTATTCCTCAGTTAAAGCATTACTTATTTTAACAAATACTATAACTGGTAATTCTTCTGCTCTAGAACTCAATGAAAAATTATATTCCTTTAAAACACTATCTACTAGTTCTAAATCATACCCTTTTAAATTATTTCTAATAGTCTTTCTTTTATATCGAAAACTATCTCTAACTAATTTAAAGAAATGATTCTTATCATTTAATTCAAATAACTCTTTTTTTCTTGTAAAAGAAACAACAACACTATCAACATTTGGTACTGGAGTAAATTCTTTTCTATTTACAACAAACTCTTTCTTGATATCAAAAAAGTAATTTAAATATACTGTTAAAGAATTATATTCTTTAGTTTTAGGCTTAGCTGAAAAACGATTTCCCACTTCTTTTTGAACCATCATTACTATTTTATTAAAATTTATATCTGTATCCATAATCTTCATTAATATAGGAGTAGTTATATAATAAGGAACATTACTCACAAAATAGATATTTTTATATTCTTCATTTTGTATATCACTAACAATATCTCTTTTTATAAAATCTCCATAAATCACTTCTATATTAGGATATTCTTTCTTTAATTCATTTAAATAATCAGTTAGTTCAGTATCTATTTCATAAGCTACAACCTTCTTAGAAAGTTTTGCTAATTCCTTAGTTAAAATACCTTTACCAGGGCCTACTTCAATAACTAAATCTTTTGAAGTAATTGAAGCAGTGTTTGCTATCTTTCTTACTATATTAACGTCTTTTAAAAAGTTTTGTCCAAATTTTTTCTTAAAGTTAAAATCTTCCATAATATCACCACTAAATTTATTATAACAAAAAAAAGAAGTATTTTATAGTACTTCTAAATCTATCTTAGTTGCAATAGGCTTTTCTTCTTTTTCATGAATCATAAAGAAAATATTTGCGAGTGATAGTCCATATAACATTATTTTCATAAAAGAAATAAAATCATTAAAATAAGAAAAATTAATATTATATCCCATAATTGAATTTAATAACATATTCTTATCTAATATTGCTCTTAGACAAACTATTACTATACAACTAAATACTAAA
>JABLTO010131616.1_pt1 | contig 23153 bp, 16 predicted proteins | sample 7160091 | NCBI WGS metagenome assembly JABLTO01 (sample SAMN14651225, study PRJNA627086) | human gut metagenome | isolation source: feces | host: Homo sapiens
ATGCTGCTTTGCTCCAAAAGTCATTGATGTATCAAGACTTTTGGACGACGGTTTATTGTATTTGAGGCGGGCCTTGCCCCCTCAAGCTCCCCCGCGGCTCCCTTATCTGTGCCCTGCTGCACATGTTTTTTGACAGACTGCAAACAGGAGAGGGAAGTCCCTCTCCTGTTTGACTGTTATTATTTTTACTCCGCGATGGTAGTATCTCTGAGCCACGTGCCGGTAAGGTCAAGACCGGCGATGCAGATAAGAGAATAGGGAAGGCCGCGGGTACACAGCACCGCCCAGAAGTAATAGAAGTTCGAAATAAGAAGCGAAAAGGTATCGGAAATATAGACGATCTGCATGATAAACATGAGCACCTCCGGAACAAACCAGAGCTTTTTCACCGCGGCGCTGCCTTTCTGCGCCAAGATGAGGATAAGCAGCAGCGCGGCAGCGGACAAAAGCCCGAACAGATTCCACGCGCAGAACCAGAGTATCAGGCAATATACCCGATACAGTACTATGGCTCCGGCGGCTGCGATGGCGGCCTTCTTACTCCTGAACACGTGCGCGGCGGCCAGCCCGATCAGCCCGCAGAAGAAGAACGTGTTCCAGAATGCGGCAAGATAATATCCGCATCTGAAGTTGGGCTCAACCAACTCAATGTAAATATAGATTCCGAACACCGTGTAGCATATCGCGGCGGCGAGGGTATAAATTTTCGCTTTTGAGCGCATTTTTCAGACCCCCTATGAGGATTCGCGCGGTTCGGGACTATTATAGCACCCTTATACGAAAATTCCCAGCCCTTATTCGGGCAGTGCGGCGGTGTATTTTTTCATGGCTGCGCCGCCTGCCCGACGCTGTATGCACAGCACTGCACAAAGGTGCTGACCTGAATGATGGGGCCATAGATCGCCAGCGCGTCCGAGCCGAGGTACTTCATGATCTGGCGGTTGGACAGCACCGTCAGGATGCCCATCGCCACGTCGATGAAGAAGGTCGAGAAGCCCGTGGAAGCGATCTCGTGCAGCTTCAGAGCCAGACGCTCGGGCTTTATCAGGCGGAGCGTATTCCCGCGGCTGAAAAAGTGCGTCAGTATCACGACGAAGGAGATGGCCGAGCCGATGGCGGTGGCAAGCCCAGCGCCGTAGATCCCCATGTCGCAGGGGAATACACATCAACGTCTTTTCCGAGCAACCCTCGATTCGCTTGGCGGCTATGAACATTGCTATCAGGTCATTGCTGTTGTCCTCCTCCGACTTGACCTTTGCGCCGGTCACTTCGTAGTGGAAGAGCGTCTGCTCCATCACCTGCTTCAACTGCTGCTTTACCCGAACTGGTTTTTTCGCAAACATCAGGTTCAAGTCCTATCTCCTAAACACATTTAGTAGTTGCTTGCAAAGCAAAGAAATTCTATTTGTACAACAGCGATTTCGGTATTCTTTTGCTGCTGAACGCAAAAATCGGGCTCCGTAGCAGCCGATCGACCGCTCCGAAGCCCGATTTTTCAATATTACCCCTGTATTTTGCCCAGAAAGCAAGAAAAAACCTCTCTTGTCTTGGTAGACAAAAGAGGTTTCTTTTATGGCAGGGTCAGCCAATTTTGAGGACACAACAAAACCGAATCAAAGCCCAGCCGCAGGCGGGTTTGATTCGGAGAGGAGGAGCGACGCAAAGCTAGTCCTTTAGGGCAGCGGAGTGAGCGCGAGATGGCTTTTGATGCAAAACATAAAAAAGCCGTCGCAAGCGATACAAAGCTTGCGACGACGATGGTGCGAGAGAGGAGACTTGAACTCCCACGTCGGTTGACACACGCCCCTCAAACGTGCCTGTCTACCTATTCCAGCACTCTCGCTTATTCGCCGATGCCCCGGATCCATTTAAACCCGTTCGCATCTTTGGCGCGCCACATTTAAGGCATGAGTTATTATAGCAGATAAAATCAGTTTGTCAAGCACGAATTTTCTCTTTTTGCTCGTTTGGGTCATTTTTCCCCGCGAGCGAGTCCGCGAGGAAGTATATTCCCACTGCCAGCACGATGAGCAGCGCCGCCGCGCCATAGTGCATCGGCAGCAGATACCGCATCTTCAGATACGCGTGGTACCCCAGCAGCGACGCAAACTCCGTGAGCAGCGCCGTGGGAAAATACACCGGAAACGCAAAGGCCAGCGCCAGCGTCAGGATATCGGCGGCGTAGAAATACCGGTCGTGCATATGCGGCAGCAAGAAAGGGATACCGACCGCGAGCAGCACCGCCGCGGCGAACACCGCTTGATCGCCCAGCCGTCTGCGCCCGATAAAGCACACGCCGAGCACCGCGAGCATATACGCGAACGCCCCGACGATGCCGGCCTTGGCGGCGGCGTCCGTGTCGGCGACGTCGCGGATCAGCGCAAACACCGAGGGAGAATTATAATTCAGCCCCGTGCCGATGCTGCCGGTCTGGCCGAAATACAGCAGCAGCGTGTCCATAAACGGGCGGCCGATGATGACCGCGGGCAGCACCAGCAGCACGTACACGGCGGGGAACACGAGAAAATGATACCATTTAAACTTCCCCTGCATCCACAGCACCGCGCACACCGGCAGGATGAACACGGCCTGAAGCTTGAACCCGAAAGACAGCGCCATACAGGTCATGGCGAGCACCGGCCGCTCGTCCAGCGCAAGGTCTATGCCGAGCAGCGCGAGGGCGACATATATGCTGTCGCACTGCGCCCAGACGGCGCTGTTGAGAAACACGGTCGGCCACAGCAGCACCGTGAAAAAGCAGCCGAGCCGCAGCCCTGCGGACTTCTGCCAGCGCGAGACGAGCCGCATCGCGGAGTAGGCCAGCAGCACGTCGAAAACCGTCGAAAGCAGCTTGATGAGGTATAAGTCCTTCACGGAGCTGTAGGAAAACAGCGCCATGAAGTACAGATATGGGATATTATAGTTCCCGACCGGCTCGCTGAGCGCGCGCCAGCCGCCGTTCTGCCGGAAAAAATCCACCCAGCGCGTCAGAAAATTCTGATAGTCGAGCGTCTCATAGCCGAAAACGAGCGCGCGCAGCACGAGCGCCAGCGCCGTCAGCATGACGGCGATCACGATCGGCGCGGGCTTTTTGAGAAGCCCTTCCTTATATAACAGCGCCAGAGCGAACACGCCCACGGCGGCGAGCATTAAAATGACCCGAATATCCATTGCAGTACCTCGCAGCGAAAATTGCGCTATAAAAAAATGCGGCTTCGAAAGCCGCCTGAAAAAAGACGCTTATTTTAATGAAATAAGCCTTGACTTTGCAATATGACAAATGGTATAATACCTTGCTATGTTTGCCGGGGAGGGGGATAATACCCCACTTTCAACATCGCAATTATAGCATCACCGCAATGTAAAATCAACACCGGGTTATAAGAAACTGACAACACACCCGTGCGTTTGCAACTTATTGATAAGGAGAGTGCGCCAATGCCGAAAGATGTTCTCTATGGCAAGACTCTGAGAAAGAGCTTTGCCCGCACCCAGGAGATCATGGATATGCCAAACCTCTTGGAGATCCAGAAAAGCTCCTACAAGTGGTTCCTTGAAACGGGACTGCGCGAGGTGTTCAAGGATGTAGATTCCGTCACCGACTACTCCGGCAATCTGGAGCTGAGCTTCATCGACTACTCGATGGACGAGAAGCCCAAGTACACCGAGGAGGAGTGCAAGGCCCGCGACGCAACGTACGCCGCACCCCTGAAGGTCCGCGTCCGCCTGCGCAACAAGGAGACCGAGGAGATCAAGGAGCAGGAGATCTTCATGGGCGATTTCCCGATCATGACTCCGGGCGGTACCTTCGTCATCAACGGCGCCGAGCGCGTCATAGTCTCTCAGATCGTCCGTTCCCCCGGCGTCTACTTCGGCAAAGAGCTTGACAAGTCCATGATAAGCATCTATTCCTCCACCGTCATCCCTTATCACGGCGCGTGGCTGGAGTATGAGACCGACGCGAGCGACGTTTTCAACGTCCGCATCGACAAGAACCGCAAGCTCCCCATCACCTGGTTCCTCAAGGCCATGGGCGCGTACGACGAGAACCGCCCCGCAACCTGGCTCAGCTGCGTTGACGATCCCTTCGTCGGCGCCGTCACCAACGAGCGCATCAAGGAGATCTTCGGCGAGGACGAGCGTATGGTCGCCACCCTCGAGAAGGACACCACCAACGGGCGCGACGAGTGCCTGATCGAGATATACCGCAAGCTGCGTCCGGGCGATCCTCCCACCGTGGAGTCCGCCGAGACCCTGCTCGACGGCCTGTTCTTTGACCGCCGCCGCTACGATATCTCCAACGTCGGCCGCTATAAGTTCAATAAGAAGCTCTCCCTCTTCCCGCGTATCGCAGGCTTTGCGCTGGCAATGCCGGTCGTCGATCCGCGCACCGGCGAGATCATCGCCGACGAGGGCGAGGTGCTGACCCGCGACAAGGCCAAGCTCATCGACGACGCAGGCGTCATCAGCGTCATCCTCAACGTCGAGGGCAAGAACGTCCGCGTGTTCTCCAACGGCATGGTCAATCTCGGCTCCTATGTCGATTTCGATCCGGCCGAGGTAGGCGTCAAGGAAAAGGTGCGTGGCATCGTCCTGCGCCAGCTCATGGAGCAGTATCAGGGCGAAGCTCTGAAGGACGCCATCCGCGAGAATATCGATATCCTCATTCCGAAGCACATCATCAACGACGATATCTTCTCCTCCGTCAACTACCTCAACTGCCTTGCCCACGGCATCGGCAGCCCCGACGATATCGACCATCTGGGCAACCGCCGCGTCCGCTGCGTCGGCGAGCTGCTGCAGAACCAGTTCCGCATCGGCTTTTCCCGCATGGAGCGCGTCATCCGCGAGCGCATGACCCTGCAGGATCTCGACATCGTCACCCCCCAGAGCCTTATCAATATCCGTCCCGTCACGGCGAGCATCAAGGAGTTCTTCGGCTCCAGCCCGCTCAGCCAGTTCATGGATCAGACCAACCCCCTCGCGGAGCTGACGCATAAGCGCCGTATGTCCGCCCTCGGCCCCGGAGGTCTGTCCCGCGAGCGCGCATCCTTCGACGTGCGTGACGTTCACTACAGCCATTACGGCCGTCTCTGCCCGATAGAGACTCCTGAAGGCCCGAACATCGGCCTTATAAACTACCTCGCATCCTATGCCCGCGCCAATGAGTACGGCTTCCTCGCAGCGCCCTACCGCAAGGTCGAGAAGGGCACCTGCCGCGTGACCGACGAGGTCGAGTACATGACCGCCGACGTCGAGGACCAGTACATCGTCGCGCAGGCGAGCGAGCCGGTCGACGAGAACGGCGTGTTCGTCAACAAGCGCATCACCTGCCGTCACCGCAACGATACCGTTCAGGTCAACCGCGAGGACGTCGATTACGTCGACGTCAGCCCCAAGATGATGATCTCCATCGCGACCGCAATGATCCCCTTCCTTGAAAACGACGACGCGAACCGTGCTCTGATGGGCGCGAACATGCAGCGTCAGGCCGTTCCTCTGCTCACCACCCAGGCGCCTATCGTCGCCACCGGTATCGAGCACAAGTGCGCCGTGGACTCCGGCGTCTGCATCCTCGCCGAGGGCGACGGCGTCGTCACCCGCGTGGACGCGACCTCCATCACCGTCCGCTACGATTCCGGCTCGGTGAAGGATTACAAGCTCATCAAGTTTGCCCGCTCCAACCAGGGCACCTGCATCAACCAGCGCCCGATAGTCAACGCCGGAGACAGAGTCGCCGAGGGCGACGTCATGGCTGACGGCCCCAGCACCTCCAACGGTGAGATAGCGCTCGGCAAGAACATCCTTGTCGGCTACATGAACTGGGAAGGCTACAACTACGAGGACGCTATCCTCCTCAACGAGCGCCTTGTCATGGAGGACGTGTTCACCTCCCTGCACGTCGAAGAGTACGAGTGCGACGCGCGCGACACCAAGCTCGGCCCCGAGGAGATCACCCGCGATATCCCCGGCGTCGGCGAGGACGCTCTGAAGTACCTCGACGAGCGCGGCATAATCATGGTCGGCGCGGAAGTCACCGCGGGTGACATTCTGGTCGGCAAGGTCACTCCGAAGGGCGAGACCGATCTGACCGCCGAGGAGCGTCTGCTCCGCGCAATATTCGGCGAGAAGGCGCGCGAAGTGCGCGACACCTCGCTCAAAGTTCCCCACGGCGAGAGCGGCATCATAGTCGACGTCAAGGTCTTCACCCGTGAAAACGGCGACGAGATGAGCCCCGGCGTCAATCAGGTCGTCCGCGTGTATATCGCGCAGAAGCGCAAGATATCCGTCGGCGACAAGATGGCCGGCCGCCACGGCAACAAGGGCGTCGTCTCCCGCATCCTGCCGCGTGAGGATATGCCTTACCTGCCCGACGGCACCCCGCTGGACATCGTTCTGAACCCGCTGGGCGTTCCGTCCCGTATGAATATCGGTCAGGTTCTTGAAGTTCACCTCGGCTACGCGGCTCAGGCTCTGGGCTGGAAGGTCGCCACCCCGACCTTCAACGGCGCAAACGAGACCACCATCCGCGAGACTCTGCGTCAGGCAGGTCTCCGCGAGGACGGCAAGAGCGTCATGTACGACGGCCGTACCGGCGAGAAGTTCGACAACGACGTCACCGTCGGCTGGGTCTACTTCCTCAAGCTGCACCACCTTGTTGACGATAAGATCCATGCCCGTTCCACCGGCCCCTACAGCCTCGTCACCCAGCAGCCGCTCGGCGGCAAGGCACAGTTCGGCGGCCAGCGCTTCGGCGAAATGGAAGTCTGGGCGCTCGAAGCCTACGGCGCGGCCTACACTCTGCAGGAGATACTCACCGTCAAGTCCGACGATGTCACCGGCCGTGTCAAGACCTACGAGGCCATTGTCAAGGGCAACAACATCCCGCAGCCCGGCGTGCCGGAATCCTTCAAGGTCCTGGTCAAGGAGCTGCAGAGCCTCTGCCTCGATATCCGCGTTCTCGACGAGAACGGCGAGGAGATCGAGCTGAAGGACGACGATGACGACGATTTCATCCCCGAAATGAAGGATGAGCTGTATCAGGCCGATGACAGCGAGATAGAGGAGGGCGGCTTCACGATTGAGGACGCACCCGACGATCTCGGCGCCGACTTCGGCGATTTCGATGACAGCGATGATAATAGCGAGGAGGATATGTGATGAGCTACACACCGTTTGACGCAATTCAGATAGGTATCGCCTCCCCGGAGATGATCCGCAGCTGGTCCTACGGCGAGGTCAAAAAGCCGGAGACCATCAACTACCGCACGCTCAAGCCCGAACGGGACGGCCTGTACTGCGAGCGTATCTTCGGACCGACCAAGGACTGGGAGTGCCACTGCGGCAAGTATAAGAAGATCCGCTACAAGGGCAAGATCTGCGACCGCTGCGGCGTCGAGGTCACCAAGGCGAAGGTTCGCCGCGAGCGTATGGGTCATATCGAGCTTGCGGCTCCCGTCAGCCATATCTGGTATTTCAAGGGCATACCCAGCCGTATGGGTCTTATTCTCGACCTCACGCCGAGAATGCTCGAAAAGGTTCTGTACTTTGCAAATTATATAGTTATCGACCCCGGCTTCACTCCGCTCGAGAAGTGCCAGATACTCACCGAGCGCGAGTACCGCGAGATGCGCGAGAAGTATGAGGACGATTTCAAGGCCGGCATCGGCGCCGAGGCTATCAAGGAGCTGCTCTCCCAGATAGACTGCGGCCAGCTCGCCGCCCAGCTCCGCGAGGAGCTGAAGAACGCGAGCGGCCAGAAGAAGGCCAAGCTCGTCAAGCGTCTCGAAGTCGTCGAAGCCTTCTATCAGAGCGGCAACCGCCCCGAGTGGATGGTGATCGACGTGCTGCCCGTGCTCCCGCCTGAGCTGCGCCCCATGGTCCAGCTCGACGGCGGCCGCTTCGCGACCAGCGACCTCAACGACCTGTACCGCCGCGTCATCAACCGCAACAACCGCCTCAAGAGACTCCAGCAGCTCAATGCGCCCGACATCATCGTCCGCAACGAGAAGCGCATGCTTCAGGAAGCGGTGGACGCCCTGATAGACAACGGCCGCCGCGGCCGTGCCGTCACCGGCGCAAACTCCCGCGCTCTGAAGTCCCTCTCCGACATGCTCAAGGGCAAGCAGGGACGCTTCCGTCAGAACCTGCTCGGCAAGCGCGTTGACTATTCCGGCCGTTCCGTTATTGTTGTCGGCCCCGACCTCAAGATCTACCAGTGCGGCGTTCCCAAGGAAATGGCCATCGAGCTGTTCCGCCCCTTCGTCATGAAGAAGCTGGTCGAGGACGGCATCGCCAACAACATCAAGTCCGCCAAGAAGATGGTCGACAAGCAGCGCACCGAGGTGTGGGACGCGCTGGAGTACGTCATCAAGGAGCACCCCGTGCTTCTCAACCGTGCGCCTACGCTGCACCGTCTCGGCATCCAGGCCTTCGAGCCGATCCTCGTTGAGGGCCGCGCCCTGCGCCTGCACCCGCTGGTCTGCACCGCGTACAACGCCGACTTCGACGGCGACCAGATGGCTATCCACGTCCCCCTGTCCGCCGAAGCGCAGGCAGAGGCGCGCGTGCTGATGCTCTCCGCCAACAACCTCCTGCGTCCGCAGGACGGCCACCCCGTCACCGTTCCTACTCAGGACATGATCCTCGGTTCCTACTACCTGACCATGATGCGCATCGGCAAGGCCGAGAAGGGCGCAGAGGAGCTGGTCATCGACGATCCGGGCGACACCGGCTTCGAGAGAAACTCCATTGTCGACGGCGACGAGATCTACGCCGCCAACAACAAGGCCAAGGCCGAGGGCACCAAGCCCTGCACCTATAAGTCCAAGCTCATCTACCGCGACGCGAACGAGGCCATCATGGCCTACAACGAAGGCGTCGTCGGCCTGCACGCTCCCATCCGCCTCCGCGTCACCAAGACCGTGGACGGCGCCGAGAAGAGCGCCATAATCACCACCACCGTCGGCCGCATCATCTATAACGAGCCTATCCCGCAGGATCTCGGCTACGTCGACCGCACTGATCCCGAGCACGCCTTCGACCACGAGATAAGCTTCCAGGTCGGCAAGAAGCAGCTGGGCGATATCATCGACCGCTGCATCAAGAAGTACGGCTTCACCATCTCCGCGGAAGTCCTCGACAGCATCAAGGCTTTGGGCTACAAGTACTCCACCAAGGGCGCCATCACCATATCCGTCGCGGATATGACAGTCCCGAGTGCGAAGAAAGAGCTCATCCACGAGACCGAGGAAGAGGTCGTCAAGATCGAGCGCCAGTACAAGCGCGGCTTCATCACTGATGACGAGCGCTACCGTCTGGTCGTCTCCGAGTGGGAAAAGACCACCAAGGAAGTCACCGACGCTCTGCAGAGCTGCCTCGACGAGTACAACCCCATCTACATGATGGCAAACTCCGGCGCCCGCGGCTCCATGAACCAGATCCGTCAGCTTGCCGGTATGCGCGGCCTTATGGCCAACACCGCCGGTAAGACCATCGAGATCCCCATCAAGTCCAACTTCCGTGAAGGCCTCAGCGTCCTGGAGTACTTCATCTCCACCAGAGGCGCACGTAAAGGTATGGCCGATACCGCGCTCCGTACTGCGGACTCCGGTTATCTGACCCGCCGTATGGTCGACGTCTGCCAGGATGTTATCATCCGCGAGAAGGACTGCGGCACCACCGAGGGCGTCTGGGCGGCCGCTCAGTACGACCGCGGCCAGCTGGTCGAGTCCTTCGGCACCGCGATCCACGGCCGCTTCCCGGCAGTCGATATCGTCGACCCGCAGACCGGCGAGCTGCTGTTCGCAAGAGACCATATGCTCATGCCCGAGGACGCCGGCGTTCTCGAGGCGCACGGCATCCACAAGGCCTATATCCGCTCCGTTCTCACCTGCGAGGCGCTCACCGGCGTCTGCGCGAAGTGCTACGGCATCAACCTCGCTCTCGGCAAGCCCGTCAACGCGGGCGAAGCGGTCGGCGTCATCGCGGCGCAGTCCATCGGCGAGCCCGGTACTCAGCTGACGATGCGTACCTTCCACACCGGCGGCGTCGCGGGCGACGATATCACCCAGGGTCTTCCCCGTGTCGAAGAGCTGTTCGAGGCGCGCAAGCCCAAGAAGATGGCCATCCTCTCCGAGATATCCGGTACCGTTACCATCGACGAGGCGAAGAAGGGCGTCATGTACTCCCTCACCGTCACAAACGAGGCCGAGGGCGCGACCGTGGTTTACACCGTGCCGCACTCCGCAGGTATCCTCGTCCACAACGGCGACCATGTCGATAAGGGTCAGGAGCTGACCTCCGGCGCGCTCAACCCGCACGATGTGCTGCATATCCGCGGCGTCAACGACGACGAGTTCGGCCGCATGGGCGTCCGCAGCTATATCACCAGCGAGGTCCAGAAGGTTTACCGTCAGCAGGGCGTTGACATCAACGACAAGCACATTGAGGTCATAGTCCGCCAGATGATGCGCAAGGTCAGAGTCGAGGACGCGGGCAGCACCAATCTGCTCTCCGGCGCGACCGTCGATATCTCCGCCATCAAGGCCGCGAACAAGCTCGTTGACGAGCGCATCGCCGCCGGCGAAGAGGGTCTGACCCACGCGACCTACACCCAGCTGCTCATGGGTATCACCAAGGCCTCCCTTGCTACCGAGAGCTTCCTGTCCGCTGCGTCTTTCCAGGAGACCACCAAGGTCCTCACCGACGCCGCCATCAAGGGCAAGGTCGACCGCCTTGTCGGCCTGAAGGAGAACGTCATCATCGGTAAGCTCATCCCCGCAGGCTCCGGTCTGGCCCAGTACCGCGACTTCGAGATGGAGACCGACGATAACATCGCCTCCGAGCCGGAGGAGTATGTTGACCTGTCCGCTCTCGTTAACAAGTCCAACGCGCTCTAAGCGCAGCGCAGCCCAAACGATAAAAGCTGCGTCAAAGGTTTCCCCTTTGACGCAGCTTTAGCTTGTCAAAAAAGTCCTGTGAGGACTTTTTTGACAAGCTGAATGGAGCGTATCGATACAGATACGCTCCATTTCTAATGCCAGCATACTATGCAGCGGAGTGCAGCCCCTTGGCTCTCCCTTTGGGAGAGCTGTCACCGCAGGTGACTGAGAGGGTCTTGCAGCCTTTTTCGATGCCCTCTCCGGCCTCGCGTGCTCGGCCGCCTCTCCCAGAGGGAGAGGCAAGGGATACTCGCGCGGTACACCGGAAGGTGTCCGGTATTATTATCTTATGCGGTCTTTTCGAACTGGCTGTTGTACAGCTCCGCGTAGAAGCCGCCGGCGGCCATGAGCTCCTCGTGCGTGCCGCTCTCGATGACGTCGCCCTCGCGCATGACAAGGATGAGGTCGGCGTTCTTTATCGTGGAGAGCCGGTGCGCGATGACGAAGCTCGTCCGGTTCTGCATCAGCTGATCCATAGCGCGCTGGATGATGAGCTCCGTGCGCGTATCGACCGAGGACGTGGCCTCGTCGAGTATCAGCATGGGCGAATTCTGGAGCATCGCGCGGGCGATGGTGAGCATCTGCTTCTGGCCGGCGGAGATGCTGGTGCTGTCGGTCAGGACGGTGTCGAAGCCGTGCGGCAGCGAGCGGACAAATTTATCAAGCCCGCAGGCGCGGCAGACGCGCTCAAGGTCGGCGTCCGTGACGCCCTGCATGTTGTATACCAGGTTCTCCCGAACCGTGCCCTCGAAGAGCCAGGTGTCCTGCAGAACCATGGCGAACATATTGTGCACCGTCTCGCGCCGCAGCTCGGATATCGACGTGCCGTCTATCTTTATGCTGCCGCTGTTTATCTCAAAAAAGCGCATCAGCAGGTTGACCATCGTGGTCTTGCCCGCGCCGGTCGGGCCGACGATGGCCACCTTCTGGCCGGGGCTGACCTCGGCGGAGAAGTTCTTGATGATTATCTTGTCCGGCGCGTCCGGATAGCTGAAGCGGACGTTCTCGAAGCTGACCGCGCCCTTCACCTCGGGCATCTCGTCGGGCTTGTCGCTCTCGTCGGGCAGCTCCTCGCTCTCGAGGAAGTCGAAAACGCGGTTCGCGGAGGCGGCCGCGGTCTGCATGTTGGTCATGCCCTGCGCGATCTGCGTCAGGGGCGAGGTGAAGAGCCGGACGTACATGATGAAGGATATGATCACGCCGAACCTGATCGTCCCGTTTATCGCGAGCACCGAGCCGATGACGCACACCGCGACATATGCGACGTTGCCGATCACGTTCATCAGCGGCTGCATCAGGCCGGAGAGGAACTGCGACTTCCAGTTCGCCTCGTACACGGCGCGGTTCATGCCGTCGAAGCGCTCCTTGACGCCCTTTCCGGCGCGGGAGATGCGCACAACCTCATGGCCGGAGTACATCTCCTCGATGTAGCCGTTCAGCTCGCCGAGGCTCTGCTGCCGCGCCGCGAAATATTTCTGCGAGCGGGACATGATGAGCACGATCAGCAGCAGGCCGATCAGCGTGATGCCGAGCGAGGTGAGCGCGAGGCGCCACTCGGTCACGAACATCATGATGAGGCAGCCGACGAACTGCGTCGCCGCGCTGATTATCGTCGGCAGGCTGTTCGTCAGTCCCTGCTGCAGCGTGGAGACGTCGTTCGTGATGCGGCTGAGAATGTCGCCCTGCGAGGTGGTGTTGAAGTATTTCTGCGGCACGCGGTTTATCTTTTCCGACAGCTCCCCGCGCATCCGGCGCGACATCTTGAGCGTCACTGTCGCCATGATATAGTGCTGAGTAAAGGTGAAGATCGCGCTCAGGCCGTATATTACGGCGAGGAAAATGCCGATCTCCGCGACGGCGGCCATGTCGATGCCGGAGGCGAAGCCCTCGGCCATGAGGTTCGTCATCTCGCCGATCTTGTCCGGCCCCACTATCGTCAGCACCGCGCCGAAGGCCGCGAGCACCAGCGCGGTTATCATCAGGGCGAGATCGCCGCGCATATACGCCGATATCTTTTTCAGCGACGCGCCGAGATCGACCTTTTCGGTCACTGCCATTCTGTTATGCGGTCCCATTATTCCGGCCTCCTTTATGCAAGCTCCGCCGCGCTGAGCTGCGAGCGGGCAATTTCCTGATACACGGCGCAGCTGCGCATCAGCTCGTCGTGCGTGCCGATGCCGACGGCCTCGCCGCGGTCGAGCACGATTATCTCGTCCGCGTGGCGTATCGTGCTGATGCGCTGCGCGACGATTATTTTTGTCGTTCCGCTGAGCTTCCCGTTCAGCTCCGCGCGGAGCGCCGCGTCGGTCTTGTAGTCGAGCGCGGAGAACGAGTCGTCAAAGATCAGAATTTCCGGCTTCCGCGCCAGCGCGCGGGCGATCGAGAGCCGCTGCTTCTGGCCGCCGGAGACGTTGCGCCCGAGCTGGGCGATGCGGTGCTCCTCGCCGTCGGGCAGCTTATCGACAAATTCACGCGCCTGCGCGATGTCTATCGCCTGCGCCGCGTCGCCGTTGCCGCGGCTCTCGCCGAAGAGGACGTTGTCGCGGATGCTGCCGGAAAAGAGCACGGCCTTCTGCGTGACGTAGCCGAGGCGGTCATACAGCGCGTCGAAGCTGTAATCGCGGACGTTCACGCCGTCGACCAGCACCTCCCCCTCGGTCGCGTCGTAAAAGCGCGGGATGAGGCTTATCAGCGTAGATTTGCCGCTGCCGGTCGCGCCGATTATGGCGAGGGTCTTGCCGCGGCCGAGCTTGAAGCTGATGTGGTTCAACTCGTTCTCGTTGGAATCGGGGTAGCGGAAGGATACGTCGCGGAACTCCACCGTGCCGGTCTCGCCGCTCTCGCTGACGCCGCCCTCGCCGATGCCTTCGCCGCAGTCGAGCACCTCGTTGATACGCTCCGCCGACACCTGCGCCGACGGCAGCATCATGAATATCATGACCATCATCATGAAGGACATGACGACGTAGGTCGCGTAGGTGCTGAACACCACGACCTCGGAGAACATATTGAGCCGCGACACCGTGTCGGCCAGCGGTATCTGATTTATCAGCGCCGCGCCGAGCCAGTAGATGACGAGGGCGAGGGCGTTCATGCACAGCCCCATCGCGGGCTGGATGACGGCCATGAGCCGCTGGTTCTTGAGCTGAGTCTCCATCATCTTCGTGCTTGGCTCGTCGAACTTGTCGTTCTGGTACCGCTCGGCGTTGAAGGCGTGGACGACGTTGATGCCGGTCAGGTTCTCACGCGCGACGCGGTTGATCTTATCGGTCAGCTTCTGCACAAGGCGGAAGCGCGGCAGCACGCTCGTCATGACGACGAGGATCAGCGCAACTATCGCGACGACGAAGCCCGCCGTCACGGCCGACAGCTCCCAGCTCTTGCCGAGAATTTTTATCACTGCCCACACGGCCATGACCGGAGACTTTATCATCATCTGAAGCCCCATCGCAACGATCATCTGAAGCTGGGTGATGTCGTTCGTGGTGCGGGTGATGAGACTCGGCACGGAGAACCGGCTCAGCTGCCCGGAGCTGAAGTCCATCACGTGGCCGAACACCTTCTCGCGCACGGTATAGCTGAAGCCGGAGGCGACCCGCGCCGCGAGGTAGCCGCAGACGACGGCGAGCAGGGCGCTCGCAAGCGCGCAGCCGAGCATTTTGAGGCCGATGCTCATGATGTCGGCGGTCTGCGCGTCGGGGCTGTTGATGAGCTTCGTGATGTCGGTCATATAATCGGGCAGAGTCAGGTCAAAAAATATCTGCCCGAGGATGAGCAGTGCGCATATGACCGCCATTATTATCTCGCGCCGCTTCAGATTTTTCAGTAGCTTGATCATGCTTACACTCCGTTTCTGCGAATGTTGTCGATATTGACGTCGATGGCGGCGAGGCAGCGGTGGAAGGTCTCGAGCGATTCGCGGTCAAGACCGGTGAGCAGCGCTTCGGCAAAGCGCCCCTGCAGCTCCCGCCCGCGCCGGATAATGTCCGCCGCCGCCTCGGTGCATACAAGCTGCGTCTTGCGCCTGTCGCCGGGGACGGGGCGGCGCTCCAGCAGCCCCGCCGCCGCGAGCCGGTCAACGTGGAAGGAGACGATGCCGGGCTTCATGCCGCGGAACTGGCACACGTCGCGCGCGGTGCTCTTGTCGGGATTGTTGGCGATGAAGAGGAGAATGTCCAGCGCGAGCGCGGGCAGCTCCGCCTCGCGGCAGAGCGGCTGCAGCACCGCGTGGTACGCCTCGATGAAGCGGCTGGAGTTGCTGTACATCCTGGCCGCCGCGATACTTGGGTCGAGCATTTGCATACACTTCCGTTCTAGATATTTCAATATTGAACAGTTAGATATTATACATTTCAAAATCAAAAAGTCTACGAACATTTTGTGAATTTCCGAATAAAAAATGCCTGTGCTTGTGCACAGGCAGAGAATTTCATATTCGGTTCAGGCCGGTTCGTAGGACTTGCTGATCTGGTTGCCGTCGGCGTCGTACTCGATGTCCTCCATTATAGCGGGATCGACGCGGCTGCGCTTTTTGATGACCATGCCCTTGCCCTGATTGTTGAACACCCAGATCTTCGAGCCGGGGAAATCGGGATCGTCTTTGCGGAAAACGCTGGTCTCGTTCAGGCGGCAGAACTTGGAGCGCCCCTCCGCCGTGTCGAGCAGATCGCCCTCGCCGCGGTAGAACAGCTCGTCCTTGCAGGCCTCCTTCTTGAACTCTTCCCAGTCCTCTTCGCTGACCTTCAAAACGTCGTTCGGATTGTACATATTCATATCTCCTTTTATTTTTTTCCCTGCTGTCTGCACCATGTGTTCATGACCATCTTCACCGGCAGGAGCTTCACCAGCCGCACCTGCATCCGCTCGGGGAAGCCGAGGACGGAGGCGTCCTTGCCGCGCTTCATGTCCTTCAGCGCCTTGGCGACGACCTGCTCGGGGCCGTAGTAGCGGTTGAAGTAATTGACGGTGTTGTCGTGTATGGCGTGGCTGAAAAACTCGGTCTTTATCCAGCCGGGGCACACCGCCATCACGCGGATGCCCTGCTTCTCAAGCTCCACGCCGAGCGCGCGGGAGAAGCTCAGCACGTACGCCTTCGACGCGCCGTACACGTTTATATACGGCACCGGCTGCCACGACGACATCGAGCCCATGTTGTATATCCGGCTGCCCGCGGCCATATAAGGGATGCTCATGTGGCACATCGCGGTGAGCGCGCGGTCGTTCAGGTCGATGATGTCAAGCTGCTTGTCCATGTCCATCTCCGTGAACACGCCGAACAGGCCGAAGCCTGCCGCGTTGACGAGAACGGAAATCTCCGGCTTCTCGCTCTCCAGCAGGGCGCGGTACGCGGCGAAGCTTGCGCGATCCTGCAGGTCGAGCGCGAGCGGGCGCACCTTCGCGCGGCACTTCGATTGCAGCTCGCGCAGCCTGTCCTCGCGGCGGGCGATCACCCACAGCTCGTCAAATTCCTCGTCGCGGTCAAGCGCATAGACAAATTCGCGCCCCATGCCGGACGAAGCGCCTGTGATAACTGCAATTTTCATAGTCAATACCTCGGATCTGTAATCTGGAACCAAGCATATCATATTTTGCGCCGGAGCACAAGGGCAGCTTGCAAAAACGCTTGGCAGAAGGGCGGGGAAAGTGTATAATCAGAGTATCCGGCAGCGCCGGAGATCAGGCTTCACGGAGGTGGAAGGTTGAAGATATTTATAGTGGAGGACGATCCGGTCATAGCGTCCGCGGTCGCGGAGCATATCGCGTCGTGGGGCTGCGAGACACGCATCGCCCAGAATTTTCAGAATATCGTGCAGGAGTTCGTGGACTTCGACCCGCAGCTCGTCCTGCTTGACGTCGGTCTGCCGTTTTATAACGGCTATCACTGGTGCAGCGAGATACGCCGCTTCTCCAGCGTGCCGATAATATTCGTCTCCTCGGCGTCGGACAACATGAACATCGTCATGGCCATAAACATGGGCGCGGACGATTTCATCGCCAAGCCCTTTGACCTGAACGTGTTGACGGCGAAGGTGCAGGCCATGCTCCGCCGCACCTACGATCTCGGCGGGCAGGCGCGCCTGCTCCAGCATCGGGACGCCGTGCTCAACACCGACGACAGCACCCTCACCTATCACGGGGAGCGGGTGGAGCTGACGAAGAACGAGTACCGAATCCTGCAGGTGCTGATGGAGAACAAGGGCAAGACCGTCTCGCGCGACGTGCTGATGCAGCGGCTGTGGGAGTCGGACAGCTTTGTGGACGAGAACACGCTGAGCGTGAACGTCGCGCGCCTGCGCAAAAAGCTCGACGGCGCGGGGCTTGAAAATTTCATCGCCACGAAGAAGGGCATGGGGTATATAGTCGAATGAAGCTGCTGTGGGAATATATAAAGTGCCGCCGGTTCTATGCGCTGCTCCTGCTGGTGCTGGACGGGCTGTTCACGCTGATGTCCTGGCTCACGCAGGCGGACGGCTCGGCGCCGATGTATATGCTGCTGCTGTTCACGGTACTGGAGCTTGCCGCCGCGGCGATCGACCTGCGGCATTTCGCGCAGCGCCACCGCGATATTCAGGTGCAGCTCGGCCGGATATTTGCCGCCGCCGACGGCCTGCCCGAGCCGGACAGCCTCATCGAGGCGGATTATCAGGAGCTTGTGCGCGCGGTCTGCGCCGACAGCGCCCGCGCCCGCAGCGAGGCCGACCTGAAGATGCAGGATATGCTCGACTACTACACGCTCTGGGCGCACCAGATAAAAACGCCCATCGCCGCGATGCGGCTGATCCTGCAGTCGGACGACGCGCCGAACTCCGCGGAGCTGGAGCAGGAGCTGTTCAGGGTCGAGCAGTACGTGGAGATGGTGCTGAACTATCTGCGCCTCGGCAGCGATTCGACCGACTATGTGATATGCCGCGTCGAGCTTGACAGGCTGCTGCACCAGTCGGTGAAGAAATACGCAAAGCAGTTCATCCGCCGCAGGATACGCCTTGACTACAAGGAGACGGGGCTGACCGTGCTGACGGACGAGAAGTGGCTGAGCTTTGCGATAGAGCAGCTGCTGGCAAACGCCCTGAAATACACGCGCGAGGGCGGCGGGATACGCATCTATGCCGAGGGCGAGGCGCTGTGCATCGAGGACACGGGCATCGGCATCGCGGCGGAGGATCTGCCGCGCGTGTTCGAGAAGGGCTACACCGGCTGCAACGGGCGGACGGACAAGAAGTCCACCGGCATCGGCCTCTACCTCTGCCGGAAAATTCTCGACAAGCTGGGGCACGGCATCACAATTGAATCAAAGATCGGCACCGGCACGAAGGTAAAGGTGTATCTCGGCGACGAATAAAGCAAAACCCTCTCGGAGAAACCGAGAGGGTTTACTATTTATTATATTATTTATATTATTTCTTCTGCGAGAACACCCATTCGCGCTGGATGCCGTAGCTTATGAAGAACAGCACCGTATCCACGACGAACTTTATCAGCGTCGCGATTATCGGCACGGAGTTTGCGAAGAGATGGTTTATCAGCGTCACGAGTCCGGCCGAGACGAGCATCTGCGGGATGCACAGGCAGTAATAGCGCACGAGGGCGCGGCGGTAGCTGCCGTGATTGTCGAAGACCATCCTGTTGTTCGCGTTGAAGTTTGCAAACGAGGAGCACGCGCGGGCGACCGCCGTGCTCACAAGGGACGCCCAGGTGCCGAGCTGATCCTTGAAGATGCGGAACACCAGATAGAATATCAGAAGGTCGATGACCGTGGAGCCGAGGGAGCTTATCAGAAACTTGAACATCACCTTGAAGATGCGCCACGAGTCCTTGATCGCGTTGTAGTGCGAGCTGTAATCTTCGCTGTCGTACACTGTGTCGATGCGCTGCTCAACAAAGCCAATGCCCATGCGCTTCATGTTCAGCAGCATGTTCGTCTCATACTCGAAGCGCTCACCCTCGATGCCGCAGAACGCGTCGAGATAGCGGCGCGGTATCGCGCGCAGGCCGGTCTGCGTGTCGGACAGCCTGATACCGTAGCACAGGAGGAAGAAGAACGAGGTCGTGCGATTCCCCGCGACGCTGCGCGGCGGAACGCCCGGCTGGCTGAAATCGCGGCAGCCCATGACGACCTTGTCCTCGTTCGCCAGCAGCTTTTCGCCGCAGGCGACGATGTCCTTCGTGAGGTGCTGCCCGTCGCCGTCGATGGTCACGACGCCGCGGATGTCGGGCATCTCGTCGAGCACGTAGCGGAACGCGTCCTTCAGGCCGCGGCCCTTGCCCTTGTTGACCTCGTGCCGCAGAATGTGGCACTGCGGGAAGCCGGCGGCGTACTCAAACGGAGCCTGATGCGCCGCGTCGCTGCCGTCGTCTACTATTACAATATGCTCAAAGCCTTCGGCAATCAGACCGTCGATAACGCCGCAGAGCTTCTTATCCGGATCGAGCGAGGGCAGGATGATCGCCAGCTCCTGCCTGATATCGTGTTTTTCGTCCAATGTGATTACCTTCTTGTCGGGGAATTAGAATTAATAGGAGTCGAGGCTCACGACGCGCATGTCGCTGAGGTTGCCGCTGATGTCCTTGACGATGATCTTGTAGTTGAGCGTGTCGTCATGGTGGCCGTTCGGCGAGTCGGAGGTGATGTGCGTGGTGAAGTCGCAGAGGTAGTTGCCGCCGCCGAAGCTGATGACGCTGTTGAGCGTGACGGAGTGGAGCACGTAATTCGTGACGTGCGACCAGTCGAGGCCGTCCTTCATCAGCTCGAGACGGTTATAAAGCTCCGTACCGGACTGGAGGTAGCCGGAGAGGCGGTTCATGCCGTAGGTCGGGTCGATGGTGCCGCTCTTGTAGCCCTCGTAGCGCTCCGCGAAGCGCTGCACGAAGCCGTCCAGCGCGGTGGTCTCCGCGTCGGAGCAGGGGACGAGGAACTGGGAATCGTCCTTGTCGGGGTCGATGGTGACTTCATTGCCGTTCGGGTCGGTTATGACAGGCTCGATGATGCCGATGATGTCGTCAAACTTATAGGTCGCCTTGACGGGCAGGCCGGAGTAGTCCTCGTAATAGTCCTCGAGGATGTCGTAATGGATGTTGTCCTCGGTTATGTACTTGTCGCCCAGCGTGTAGCCGTTGACGGAGACGGAGTAGCTCTTCGGGATCGTCACCTCGACGGAGGAGTACAGCCCGGTGAAATCGAAGCTTTCGGATTGCAGCTTCCACGGGTACAAGCCCTCGTATTTCGTATCGGCGGAGGTGTCCTCGACCAGCGTCACGCTGCCGAACACGCCCGTGTCACAGACGAGATTGTAGGTTACGGTGGTGTCGGTGCTGCCGCTGCGCTTATAGCTCACGCCGCTGCCGATCATGCTCTTGATGATTTCGGCGCACTCCTCGTCGGTCTGCGCCTCGTGCGGCATCGCCGCGATCGTGGCGGCCATGTCGTCGTTCCAGAAGCTCTTATTTAGCTCCTCGACGACCTTATCCATCGTGTTTGTAGGCTGACTGTCTTCATATGCCACGGCGTAGCCCCACAGCCATGTAAGCCCCACGCCGACGAGCACGAGCACGATGACGATGTAGACGCACATGAATATCGCGTAGCCGTTTCTTTTTTTCTTTCTTCCTGCTGCCATATGCCACACTCCTTATTTCACAAGGAAGGCGTCCGGCAGCCAGCGAGCGCCGGAGCCGCCGGAGATGCTGTTGAGATATTCGCCGTTGAACCACATGCAGGTGGACGAGCCGCCGTCAAGGCTGCAGGCGTTCACCGCGCCGTAGTCGAGCATGACCTCGGCCACGTCCTGCTGGGTCGCGCCCGCGCTGTGCACCTGGCGCCCGTCGATGACAAGCATCAGCACCGCGCCGTCGGCGCGCTGGCCGATCGCGGAACGGGGGTTCGTACCGGTATTGAGGACTGCGGTGTCCTCCATCTGGCCGTTGACTATGAGCACCGGCTCAAAGGTCACGCCGTCCACGATGCCCTTCGCCTGTGCGTCGGCATAGGTCATATAGCCGGTGTGCAGGATGTGATTCGCGTCGAAGCCGACGAAGCTGCAGACTCCGCCGCCCGCGTCGTCGTAGCATACGCCGTCGATGATCGTCAGCCCCTGCGGCGTGCCGCCGAGACCCGCGCCGTCCACGTCGTAGTATGCGCCGCCGTTGATGCCGCCGACCGCGCCGTAGCGCTCGCACATGGTGGCCAGATAGTCGCCGTAGCCGCCGAAGGATTCAGGCTTGCCGACGAACACGCGGCTGGGGTCGAGCACGACCATCATATAGCCCTGGAAGCCCTTCTTCCTGACCTGCTCGATGATTATCCCGTCGCCGTCGTCGTCAACGAGGCCGTAGCCGTCCGTGCCGTCGGGCTGGGCGGGGTCGGTCTGGTTGTCGCCGCCGGTCCCGGTGCCGCTCTGGTTGGGGAGCTTGATGAGAGAGGTGTCGGTCGTGTCGGTCAGGGTGCTCTGCTTGGCCTGCTTTATCGCGTCGATCTCGGCTTCGGAGAGGTAGACGTTTGCGATGAAGCCGAAGCGCCGCGTCTCGAGCATGGTGTTCACGAACATATTCCTGAGCGCTGGGGACGGCCCCTTGACCAGCACGTATTCTACCGCAAGCCCCGCGACGCCGAAGAGGATCCCCGTGGCGAGGATGAAGCCAAATATCCGGTCAATGACGCGCTGAACCTTTTTCCGTCGGGCTTTCTTGTCCCGTCGCTCCTGTTCTTCTTCGAAGAGCTCCTGCTCTTCGTCGTAATATGCAGTACTGTTCTTCATATTCGCACCTTCGCAATTGATAGGTTGGGTATAGTTAAGTATAGTTAGGTCTACATAATTCGGTTTATTTTAGCATATACGCGGCCAAAGGACAAGAAATATTTGCGGGTTTTAAGAAATATAAAGAATTTTCCACACGAAAAACCCCAGAACTTGTCTGGGGTTTGGGTCATGTGTTCAGTTTTTCCGCGTCCAGGTCATCTCGATGTGCGGGATGCCGTCCTCGAGAAATTCCCCGGAGCTCTGCGCGAAGCCGCACTTTTCGTACAGCCCGCGCGCGTAGACCTGCGCTTCGAGCTTTATCGTCTCCGCGCCGAAGATGCGCTTACAGGTCGAGCCCCTCCGCCCATGCGGCGAGCTGCTCGCGGCCGGTGCTGCGGCGGAAGACCTTGCCCTCGATAAGCTTTGCGTTGGGGCAGCTGGGCGCGAGCTTCTTGAGCGTTTCACCCATGCCGGAGCCGCCGGAGGTCGCAAAGAGGACGACGGTCTTGCCGGAGAAATCGTAGCTCTCGAGGAAGGTGTTGATGATGGTCGGCGCAACGTACCACCAGATCGGGAAGCCGACGAACACGACGTCGTACTCGGCCATGTTGTCGCGCTGGGATGCGATGGCGGGGCGGGACGCGGGATCGTTCATCTCGACGGTGCTGCGGGCGCGCTTGTCCATCCAGTTCAGATCGGCGGGCTTGTAGGGGACCGCGGGCTTGATCTCAAATATATCGGCGCCCACCGCCTCGGCAAGCGTCTGCGCGAGGTGCGCGGTAGTGCCGGTGGGGGAGAAGTAGGCAACAAGCTTTTTCATGGTTATACCTCCTGAAATAGTGTCGGCGGGCGGCGGGATAAAAAATTATGCCGCCGTCCGGCTACATTATATCATATAGACAGCGTTAAAAAAAGAAGATCTTGTGAACGTGCGGGGCATACTTACGCCGCCGGAAGCCGGAAAAACCGCATGGTACATGACTATCATGTAAAAAACCAGATAAAATTCATAAGATGTTGACAAAAAATTGTTAAGATATTATAATAACAAAAGTTGACAGGGGAAAGCGCCCCCGTTGACCGAAGGTATAATGCCATAAAGGCAGAAGCTTTAAGGAGGAAAACAAAAATGAAAAAGTATCTTGCACTGATTCTTGCTCTGTGCATGGTGTTCGCGCTGTGCGCCTGCGGCAGCAACGCGCCCGCACCTGCTGCATCTCCGGCTGCCGATGCTACCGACGCTCCCGCAGCTGAGGAAAGCACCGCTCCCGAAACCACCGGCTGGGCTCCCGACGGCCCCGTGACCATGATCGTCTCCTACAAGGCCGGCAACGGCACCGACGTCACCGCACGTATCCTTGCCAAGTACGCTGAGAAGTACATCGGCCAGACCATCGTCATCGAGAACGTTGACGGCGGCTCCGGCTCCCTCGGCTGGTCCCAGCTCGCAGCGGCCGATCCCGACGGCATGACCATC
>JABLTO010138517.1_pt1 | contig 23152 bp, 24 predicted proteins | sample 7160091 | NCBI WGS metagenome assembly JABLTO01 (sample SAMN14651225, study PRJNA627086) | human gut metagenome | isolation source: feces | host: Homo sapiens
AATAAAGAATAGGGCTCCCGAAAAACCGAAGGTTTTTTGGGAAAAAGGAGCGGCAGCCTGACAAGCGCAGCCGTGTTTTGTGTAAACAAAACGCGGCAAGCCTAAAGGCTCGCCGCGACGTGGTGCGGATAAGAGGACTTGAACCTCCATGAAATTGCTTTCACATGGACCTGAACCATGCGCGTCTGCCAATTCCGCCATATCCGCATGACTTGTATATTCTACTACATTAAATTGGATTTGTCAAGCCCAAATTTAAAAATTTTTTAAAATTATGCCAAAAATTTTTATTGAGATTGAAATATCCGCGAAAATGTGATATAATCGACCTGCTGATTAAAGAATGTTTTTGTAGTGAACAGTCGGAGGTGACAAAATGGAAGGCGATAAATTAAAGGAAATGTTGAAACGGGTTGCGTCGGGTGAAATATCAATTGACGAGGCAATGCTCAAAATTAAAACAGAGCCCTTTGAGGATTTGGGATTTGCCAAGGTTGACTATCACAGAGGTGTACGTCAGGGCGTTCCCGAAATAATATACGGAGAGGGAAAGACGGCGGAGCAGATTATAAAGATCGCGTCCAATATGGTTGAGCACGGTCAGAAAACAGTATTGATTACCAGGCTGGACAGAAGGGCAGCCGATATTATAAAGAGTAAATTAGATATTGAATATCACGATGTAGGGCGTATTGGGATTGTCGGGGAGAAGCCTGTTCCGGATATAGAAACGGAAATTGTTATAGCCACAGGCGGCACAAGCGATATTCCGGTAGCAGAGGAGGCGGCAGTGACCGCTGAAGCACTTGGGAACAGGGTTAATAGGCTTTATGATGTGGGCGTTGCGGGAATACACAGACTGCTTGCCCACTCTGAGGAAATTATGAAGGCAAAGGTGATTATTGCCGTTGCGGGAATGGAGGGCGCTCTGGCAAGCGTTGTGGGCGGACTTGCGGACTGCCCTGTGATTGCTGTCCCTACAAGCGTGGGTTACGGCGCGTCTTTCGGCGGTTTGTCCGCACTGCTGTCAATGCTCAATTCCTGTTCAAGCGGGGTAAGCGTTGTTAATATAGATAACGGTTTTGGGGCAGGTTATCTTGCATCCATGATAAACCATATCTGAGCTTGATTTATAGCTCCCTCGGAAGCTTATGCAGCCGAGGGAGCTTTTTATGCTTAATAGAAATCTGTTATTTTATTTGGGCCTTCAAGAACCTTTCGCTCCACGTAAAGGCTCATATCCTTTCTTGCGGAAACCGACCACTTAACAAGGCTGATTTCGCAATGGTTAATCTCTATTGCTGTTATGGTCTTTGGGTGGACGCAGCTGCCGTCGTTAAAATAAAGTCCTTCTCCGGGGTCGGGGTAGGCAGGTCGATGTGTGTGCCCTGCAATCAACATAATTCGGCGGGAATTTGCGTAGTCCGCAAGCTTCTTTTCTATTGTCTCTTTCTTTTTGTGGGTTCGTGCCGCGCCTGTGGGAGCGGTAAATCCGATAATTTCCAGGGGCTTCCAGACATATCGCACCAGAAAACGCGCCACGGGCCATATGGTATCGTTTAAAAAGCTGCCCTGATGCCCGTGGATAAGAAGTATTTTCTTCCCGCTTTGGACATCCCTTAAAACAATGCTCTCGTTTATTTTAATTCCCGGAAACAGGGGGCGTTTGCACTCGGCGTCGTTACAATAAAAATCCCTGAATTCTCTTTCTGCAACTCTCCTGCGGCGTTTAATTATGTCGTGGTTGCCGTAGAGCATATGCATTCTGCCCCTTAAATAAAAATCGGACATAATCCTGAAAATTTCACCGTGGACAGTAATGATAGGTTGAATTTTTCTGTTTTCCCATAATTCATCACCGTCGCCTATTTCTATATAGGTGAAGTCTTTTTTATAATAATACTCGAGGGCGGCATATTGGAGGATTTGGTTTGACAGAAAATTGTCTCCCGTGTTGCCCTGACCTCTGTGACAGTCGCTCATTATAACGAATTTCGACTGTTGGTCAAAGGGGATTGTTTGGGCGGCGTTTAAAGCTTTGTCAATCCTTTTCGAGACAGACATTACTTCATGTCCTCCCCGCAGCAGCTCACACCTTGCCTAAGCCTTTCGCAGTGAAGCCTGCACACTCTCCTGCAAATTTTGTTACAGTTATGGGGCGTGTCGTGGTGCGGCGGCTTTACCGGCTTATCTTTGTGGTCAGGCTTAAACAACCACTCGAATGCCTTGAAAAATTCCTTTCCGTACAGAGAGTTTATCATAAAATCATACAGCTCGGGAACGAATGACTTTATATACTCCAGCTTATCCATTGTGTCGGAATATTTAGCCGTTGCAATCTTAAAAATATTGCAGTTTGACTTGTTCGCCTCCTGTACTAATCTCTCTTGAACTCCCTGTTGGGAAATAGGCTGTGGAGTGTGGGGCTTTGTATACTTGATTGTTACGGTTTTAAATCTTACTTTAAACTCTTTTGAGACGTATCCGGCTTTAATAAGCCCTTGTACAAACGCGCTGCACATTTGCCGATTTGGAAATTTGATTTTCGCATTCATGGTCAGGGAGCTTTTTTCCGAAAACTCGCCAAGCTTAAATGCGGTCAGCCACCAGTGCTGTTCTCTGCGCTGCAGCAGCTTTTTCCCGTTTTTATATAGGATGAATGAAAGCCCAAGCTGCTCGTTGTCATCAATTGCTTGATAAAATGTTCCCGTAAATTTATCTGAGTGAACATCTTCTCTCGTTGTGTTATAAATGCCGATTTCCGCACCGGTTGTAATTCCGTATTGCCCTTTCCATAACTCAATGAGCCAGCGCTTTCCGTTATATGAAAAGGTGATAGGCTCGCAGTCCATTTCCATATTAAATAAGGGCGAACCCTCGTCATACAGCCTGCAATAGCCGGCTTGCCGCTGCCAGCAATCTTTTAGGGAATAGAAGTAATCCTTCTTGAAATTATATGCAAAGCCCGCCGGCTGCAGATCGTTGTTTAGTTCTTCGAGCTGCTCTGACTTATTCGGATTGGGCTTAAAGGATTTATGCCGAATATAAAGTACAATTCCTAAGGCTAACAGCACGGCCGCGGCGGCTATTATAATATAAGTCACCATACATAAATCTCCTTTACAAAAAGTGCCCCGCTGAACCGCAAAGTCCGAAACGGGGCGCAAATATCATTTCTGTTCTGTGCTTTCGGTTTTATCCGTTAAAGCCTCAACATCGGCGGTGCATGAGCAGCAGCTTCCGTCTGTTGAAACGGTTGTTTGCCCGTTTTGGACATATGTGTCTCCTACAACCACGTCAGCACCGAAAACAATCGGAATACTTACCATTATATTTTGCGATACCGTAAATTCATTACGTCCGTTTACCGTTCCGCGGCAGTCGTCGCAGCTTTCTCTTATAACAGGCGAGCCGCAGCACTCGATTGAAATTGTTTCAGTGTCGGCGAATGGACATATTTTAATGGGTACGCAAGCAGTTGAACTGCTGTTTACACATGATAGACATGTTCCTACATACATTGATTGTTTTTCTTCCACAATCATCACTCCTTAAATTTAATTTGTAGAGGTAATATATTATATGATTTAGGGAGGGAGTGGTGATTGTTTACAATTAAAGATTTGAATAATATTAACCAAACTTTGCCTATATAATTTGGTGTAAGGACTGTAAGTTTTGGTAATAAACAACAAAAATGAAAAAATGAAGAAATTATCTTGACAATGGAGGTTAGTTATGTTAAACTAACTCATGTGGTTAGCGAGAGCTAACCTTAAAATAGGAGGTTGTGATGATGCCTTTATCTATGCTAAGTGTTGGAGAAGAAAGAAAAATAATTAAGATCAGCGGAAAAGACGAAACAAAGAGATTTCTTGAGAATTTGGGCTTTGTTGAGGGTTCCGAAATTTCTGTTGTGTCAGAGCTTGCGGGCAACATAATTGTTAATGTTAAGGACGCTCGTGTTGCGATTGATAAAATCATGGCAAACAGAATAATGGTTTAAAAATTTAGGAAAGGAAGTTATGGGATGAGCACGCTTAAAGACGCAAAAATCGGTGAAACGGTTACTGTTACAAAGCTTGAAGGCGAAGGCGCAGTTAAGCGCAGAATAATGGACATGGGGATTACAAAAGGCACAGATGTGTATGTTCGCAAGGTTGCACCTCTGGGCGATCCTATTGAGGTTACTGTGCGCGGATATGAATTGTCTATCAGAAAAGCTGACGCGCAAATGATTAAAGTAAACTAATTTTTTTAAATTCAAGTTAGCGAAAACTAACTTATATAGGAGGTTATGATATGTCTATACGGATAGCGCTTGCCGGAAATCCTAATTCAGGCAAGACAACGCTGTTTAATGCATTAACCGGTTCAAATCAGTTTGTGGGGAACTGGCCGGGAGTAACTGTGGAAAAGAAAGAGGGCAGACTCAAGGGGAATAAAGATGTTGTGGTTATGGATCTTCCCGGAATTTATTCTCTGTCGCCTTACTCCCCGGAGGAGATTATTGCAAGGAATTACTTGATTAATCAGAGGCCGGATGTTATACTAAACATTGTTGACGGAAGTAATATTGAAAGAAACCTGTATCTTACAACACAGCTTGCAGAGCTGGGTATACCGGTGGTTGTTGCGGTTAACATGATGGATGTTGTTGCAAAGAACGGCGACAGCATTAACTTCTCAAAGCTCGGAAAGAGCTTGGGCTGTGAGGTTGTTCCCATTTCGGCATTAAAGGGCAGCGGCGTTAAAGAGGCGGCGGATAAGGCGGTTCAGCTTGCAAACGGCAAAGGCTCGAAGCCTGTTCATGAATTTAGCGCTGAGGTTGAGAAATACATATCTGATATTGAGGAAAGACTGGGCAATACTGTCCCCGATGAGCAGAAGAAATTTTTTGCGATAAAGCTCTTTGAGGGTGATGAGAAGATTGCCGAGCAGCTAAAGAAGGTTCCGAATATTTCGGATATTGTTAAAAAGGCTGAAAAGGATTTGGACGATGATGCGGAGAGCATTATCACCAACGAGAGATACGCATATATTTCTTCGATTATCGGCGGCTGCTATAAAAAGGGAAGCAAGAAGAAGCTTAGCACCTCTGACAAAATTGACAGAGTTGTTACAAACAGATGGCTTGCGCTTCCGATTTTCGCGGTGGTGATGTTTATCGTATACTTCGTTTCGGTAACCACTGTGGGAACTTGGGCGACAGACTGGGCAAACGACGGTGTTTTCGGTGACGGATGGCACTTGTTCGGCATAGGTACAGCGGCATATGAACAGGCGTCTGAGGAATACGAGGCGCAGGTTGCAGAAATCGAGGCTCTTGTTGAATCGGGTGAAATTTCGGAGGATGCAATGGACGACATGCTTCCCGAGGAGCCTGACCCCGCTGATTACGGAATTTGGGTTCCCGGCATACCGGTGCTGCTGGAGAGTGCTCTTGAAGCTATGGGCTCGGCGGAATGGCTGAACAGCTTAATTTTAGACGGTATTGTTGCGGGTGTCGGAGCTGTTCTGGGCTTTGTGCCTCAGATGCTGGTTCTGTTTATATTCCTGGCGTTTTTGGAAGCTTGCGGATATATGGCACGTATTGCCTTTATAATGGACAGAATTTTCAGAAAATTCGGACTTTCGGGAAAATCATTTATTCCTATGCTTGTGGGTACAGGCTGCGGAGTCCCCGGTGTTATGGCTTCCAGAACCATTGAGAATGAACGTGACAGAAGAATGACGATTATGACCACGACCTTTATTCCCTGCGGCGCTAAGCTACCGATTATAGCTCTGATAGCGGGAGCGATTTTCGGAGGTGCGTGGTGGGTTGCGCCCAGCGCGTACTTTGTGGGAATTGCGGCGATAATTGTTTCCGGTATAATTCTTAAAAAGACGAAAATGTTTGCCGGAGCCGCAGCGCCTTTTGTAATGGAGCTGCCCGCATACCATATGCCCACTGTGGGAAATGTACTCAGAAGCATGTGGGAGCGCGGCTGGTCATTTATCAAAAAGGCGGGAACAATTATTCTGCTCTCAACGATTGTTCTTTGGTTCCTCCAGGGATTTGGATTTGAGGACGGAAGTTTCGGCATGGTTGAGGACTTAAACAACTCAATTCTTGCGGCTATAGGCGGCGTAATCGCTCCGCTGTTTGCACCTCTCGGCTGGGGCGACTGGAAAGCGGCGGTTGCGGCTGTAACAGGCTTAATTGCAAAAGAAAACGTTGTAGGTACCTTCGGAATTTTGTACGGCTTTGCTGAAGTAGCAGAGGACGGTGCGGAAATTTGGGGAACCCTTGCGGGCAGCTTTACCACTGCGGCAGCATACTCATTCCTGGTATTTAATCTTTTGTGCGCACCTTGTTTTGCGGCAATCGGCGCCATAAAGAGAGAGATGAACAGTGCAAAGTGGACTTGGTTTGCAATCGGTTATCAGACAGTGTTTGCATATGCCGTTTCCCTGTGCGTATATCAAATTTGGAGCTTGTTTACAGGCGGCGGCTTTGGCTTTGGCGTAATTGTTGCAATTTTGTTAGTGATCGCATTTATATATCTGTTGGTTCGTCCACAGCGTGAAAATGTGCGCCTGAACAAGGTTTTGGACGTTTAAGGTTGGTGATTTAATATGTTAGCAACTGTAATAATCAGTGTAATACTGGCTGGAATTGTGGCGCTTATACTGTTTAAATTGATTAAAAACAAAAAACAAGGCAAAACCTCATGCGGCTGCGGCTGCTCGACCTGCGGAATGGCGAATATGTGCCATAAGCCCAAAGAGGATAAGTAGCGAGTTGTATCCCGACCGATTTCGGCCGGGATATTTTTTGAATAAAATAAAAATTTCCGTCAATAATATTCATATATTAATTTATATAAAGGAGAGCACTTATGGATATTATTGCATTGATTTTAGTAATTATCGGCGGCATAAACTGGGGGCTTATAGGGATTTTCGGGTTTGACCTGGTGGCGTTTTTATTCGGCTCCATGAGCGTTATAAGCAGAATTATTTATACTCTTGTAGGTCTTGGGGCGCTTTGGTCAATAACATTTTTCTTCAGAGAAGAAATACTTTCTCGCTACAGAGTTAAGGACGAGTAAGATTAGGGGAGGCGCAAGCCTCCTTTTATTTTGGCAATAAAACTATATTTGAGTAATATATGTCAATAAAAGTACTTGTATTTTGCCATATATTAATATATAATCTAATCATGGATGTCCCTGCCTTGGCGGCGGTGGGTCAAATTTCGAACAGAATTATTTATGAAGCGGAGGTTGTTTTATGAAGATTAAAAGAGTTGTTGCACTGGCTTTGGTCGTGATTTTTGCCATGTCGTGCTTTAGCGTTGTGACGGCGGAGAATCCGTGGGACGGAATGGTGGCAACGTCTGTTCTTGAAAAGGTTGTGAGCACAAGCGACTGTGTTACAAGCGACGGATTTGACGGCTATATTCAGACCGTCAGGGATGCTGCATATTTAAGCAGTGACTACATAAAGGTGACCTATACCGTAACGGGAACGGTTACCGATGAAACCAAAATTTTTACAATCCAGCCCTTTAACAGTGATTGGGGCGGCTGGGATGATAACTTTATCACAATCGGTGATTCAATTTTGGATAACGGTGTTTACACTGCGTATGTTGCCGTTGCGGATATAAAGAACTCTCTCAGCAGCGGAACTTTTATGGGAATTAACATTTCCTTTGTTGAAAATTCGGGATATGAAGCTACGATTACGGGGTATGATTGCCTTGCGCCGGAGGCAGAGGAGATGACCGAGAGAAAGTGGCTCAAAAGTTCTATTGACTACTGCGAGGCGTTAAATCCGAGCAAGTATCAGCCTGCTTCGTGGAACACGTTTTTAAGCGCAATTGATACGGCAAAGGGCGTCTATGAAAATGAGACTGCAACAGACAAAACATACAAGACGGCGCGCAATGACCTTGAGAAGGCAAAGGCAAAGCTGCTGTTTGTTGACAGTGATGACCCGGGTAACCCGTTGGAGTTCAGAGTTCTGTCGGGTACCGACACCGTGTATGAAATGGGTGTTGGCTGGAATTTGGGCAACACTATGGACGGTCACACAGGCTTCCACCCCTCTGAGACAGCATGGCAGAGCGCTGTTACAACGAGAGAGATGATTAAGGCTATCCATGACGCGGGATTTAATACTATCCGTGTCCCCGTAACATGGGGTGACATGATTGACGATGAAAACGGCTATGCAATCAATGACGCATGGATAAACAGGGTTCAGGATATTGTTGACTACTGCACCGAGATGGATATGTATACCATAATCAACGTCCACCATGACGGAGCCGAGCAGGACGGCTGGCTGAGAGTGGCAGCGGACGATATTGACGCTGTGTACGAAAAGTTTGAATGTGTTTGGAGGAATATTGCCGAGAAGTTTAAGGACTATGACGAGCACCTCATATTCGAGTCGGCAAATGAGCTGACCTGCATGGAGGGAGACGATAAGAACTCGGCTGCCGCTCAGGAATATGATACGCCTATAATCATGAATCTGAACCAGATTTTTGTAAACGTTGTCCGTTCTACAGGTTCAAATAATACCAAGCGTTGGCTTGCATCTGTGTCCCACTATGCAAACAGGGGAAAGGACTACGGTTTTGCCCTGCCCACAGACAGCTATAACAGCAGTAATCGCCTCATGTTTGCCCAGCATATTTATAAGAAAACCAATCAGGATACATACACCTGGACTGATGCTAAGGATTTGGTTGATGTTGTAAATCAGTCCTATAAGAAGTTTAAGAATATTCCCATAATTTTGGGCGAGTACGGAACCAAAAACAGAAAGTACGCAAGTAATCCCAGCGGATTTAATGATATAGGCAGAGCATATTATTTTGAATGTGCCGCCAGAGCGGGACAGGTGGGCAACACTGTGCCCTGCGTATGGGATCAGGGCTGCAACACCTCGGATATATATGAAACGGGTACTTATACAATATGGAACAGGAATGAGAATAAGCCCTTGTTTAAGAGCATAACAGACGCTATGATGCGCGGAATGTACCTGCCCGCCACATCCAAGAACAAGAACTTTGATATGTCAGACATAGCGTCAAATCCAACGGTAACAGAGATAACAGAGATTACTCCCGACAGCACAGAGGTAGTAATCGAATACGGCGGAAGCGTAACGGTTTCAACTTCGGTTGCGCCCTCCAATTCAAACGATGTTGTTCTGTGGAAGTCCGCCGATGATTCTATTGCAACTGTTACCCGCGGAATTATTCAGGGCAATAAGATAGGCACAACAACGGTAACCGCCTTTTCTCAGAGCGGTTCAACCGAAACGCAAATAAAGGTGACTGTTCTGCCCAAGGCGTCCGAAAACCCTGTGACGGCAATTAACACCGATAGTGAGAGCTACAGCGTTATAAAGGGCAAGTATGTTCAGATGAATGTTTCAGCGGAGCCCTCAAATTCAGGCGACGCCCTGATATACTCATCGTCAAATCCGCAGATTGCCACGGTAAACCGACTGGGCAAGATTGTGGGAATTTCTGAGGGAACAGCCTATATAACCGTGACGGCTTCAAGCGGTCTTACAAAAACAGTTCCCGTAACGGTTAAGACGGCAGAGAAAGAGGATAAGCTGGAGATTGCGGCAAACGTGTATTATAACGACTCAAAGTATGCGGCAAACGAGGTCGGAGTTCCTATCACGGTAACGGGAGACGGACAGTATACCCTGACCTTTGACACGACCACAGACCTGTCCGACAAGGCAAAGGCTGCGGGAATAAGCTATCTTAACAACCTGACTTCGATTTATATTAAGGATAATGATGTTACAAACGGAAACGCCGCTAAGTCGCCTCTTGACAGCTGTAATATACGCTATGACTCAATCACGGTTGACGGAACGCCTCTGACCATAACCAATACAGGCTTTAAGTCAGCCATAAAAGAAAGCGGAATATTTGACACCAACGACCCCATTAACGGCTGGGATGGTTCGGCGGTAAAGGAGGTTACAACCTCAAATCACACGGTAAACTTTACAACCGTCACCAATCCAACAAGGATTGAGATAGTGTTCACTCTGGAGAATATGAAATTTACTGAGGATGTTCCCGCCGATGTAATACCGGCAACAAGCATTAACGCCTCATCCAAAAAGGAAATCCGTCTGGCAGTAGGTGACAGCGCAAGACTTACCGTAGATGCGGCTCCTGTTAATACCACATCCCTTGTGGCGTTTATCTCATCAAATCAGAGGGTTGCTATGGTGGACGACAGAGCAATGCCCGTCTCTGACGGAAGTGTGTCCGCTCTTATAAAGGCGGTGGGAATGGGAACCGCAGAGATTACCGCCATAACAGACAACGGGCTGAGCGAGACTTTCACGGTTACCGTAAGCGACTTGCCCTTTGCAAATGTCGAGACCGTTAATGAAGGCGGAGTTATAACAACGGTTACCGCCGATGTAAACTATTTGCCGGAGGGAGCCTTTATGGTGATAGCCGCAGTTTACGACAGTGAGGGAGCTGTAAAGGATTACGAAACTAAGACGGTAGATGTGAGCAGCGTAACAGTCGGCGGTTTGAACGTCTCGGGCTTTAACCTTGCAATAGGTGAGGGAGACACAGCAAAGGCGTACATATGGGATAACACCGAAAATATGTCGCCGCTGAGCAAATAAAATATAAAGCAAAAAGCCAACGCCCACTGCGGCGTTGGCTTTAGTTTGTGTTTAGGTTATTTATGCTTTTGGCTATTTTACGGCAATAACTTCAACTTCTACGAGGGCTCCCTTTGGCAGCTCCTTTGCAGCTACGCATGAACGTGCAGGTTTTGACGTGAAGTACTCCCCGTAAATCGAGTTAAACTCTGCAAAATCTCCCATGTCAGCTAAGAAGCAGACGGTTTTTACCGCCTTGTCCATCGATGTTCCCGCCTCTGAAAGAACGGCAGTCAGGTTTTCCATAACCTGCTTGGTCTGCCCCGAAATGTCCGAGGCTTCAATATTGCCGCTTTTGGGGTTTATTGCGATTTGTCCTGACGTAAAAACCATTCCGTTTACCTCAATGGCTTGGGAATACGGTCCGATTGCCTCAGGAGCGTTGTTTGTGTGAATTTTTTGCATAGTTATGCCTCCTATATTTTATCTGATTTTAAATCCGCTTTTAACTATAGCGTCTTTGATTTCGTTTAGATGTTCCTGATTTCTGGTCTCAATTGACATTCTTAAAACGCAGTCGTTAATGTCAAGCCTCTCATCAGCTCGGTTATGTTCAAGAGATACAACATTCGCGCCGTAGGACGAGATGATTTTTGAGACAGCCAGCAGCTGACCGGGCTTATCCGTAAGCTCGATAACCAGCTCCGCCAGCCTGCCTGTCTTTTGCAGACCTCTGTTGATTACTCTTGACAGAATGGTAACGTCTATGTTTCCGCCCGAAACAAGGCACACAACATTCTTACCCTTGATAGGCAGCTTGTCAAACATAGCCGCCGCCACAGAGGTTGCCCCCGCGCCCTCTGCAATGATCTTTTCCCTTTCAATAAGCTCAAGAATAGCCGTTGAGATTTCATCGTCCGTAACGGTTACAATGTCGTCAACATATTTTTGGCACATCTCAAAGGTAGTGTCTCCGGGTGTCTTAACGGCGATACCGTCGGCTATAGTGTGGACATTACTCAGGGTCTCGATTTTATTGTCGTTAATTGAGTTTTTCATTGAGGCAGCGCCTTCTGACTGAACTCCGTAAATCTTTATGTCGGGGTTGAGGGATTTTAAGGCAAACCCAACGCCGCTGATAAGTCCGCCGCCTCCTACAGGCACAACAACAGCGTCCACACCGGGAAGCTGGTCGATTATTTCAAGACCGATTGAGCCCTGCCCGGCAATCACCATATCGTCGTCAAAGGGGTGAATAAATGTCGCCCCTGTCTCCTCCACACAGGCGATAGCCTTTTCGTATGCGTCGTCATAAACACCCTCAACCAGGCAAACCTCCGCGCCGTAGCTCTTTGTTGCCTCCACCTTTGAGATTGGCGCCCCGTCGGGAATATAAATCTTGGCTTTAATTCCGTTTTTTGCCGCCGCAAGGGCAACGCCCTGGGCGTGGTTGCCAGCGGAACAGGCGATAACGCCTCTTTTCTTTTCCTCCTCCGAAAGCTGGGATATTTTATAGTATGCGCCTCTAACCTTAAAGGAACCGGTTACCTGGAGGTTTTCGGTTTTCAAAAACAGGTTGCAGTCCGTCGGAATGCGTCTGCTCTTAATCAGCTCGGTTGGTCTGATTATTTCTTTAAGAACATGTGAAGCGTGATACACCTTGTCAAGAGTTACCATAATTTGTCTCCTTCTTTATTAACAGTACATTACAACAAACTATATTATACTTCTTGTGTGGGATTTTTTCAAGGTTATTTTTCACAAATTATCCCATAAATTTTATAGAAATTTAAATTAAGCAGGCATAATTTGCAAAATTGATGTTGAACTTGATAAAATATTATGATATTATATATTTAAGGGCAGGGGTTCTGCTTAACTGAATGGAGGGGATTTTATGAAAGACGTGGTTAACTGTATCGGTGATAAGGGGAAGATTTCCACAAAGGCGCTGCGTGACTATATTTCCGATAATATAAGGAACAGGGATTTGATTTTAAAGTTCAAGAAGTCTGATGTGATGTTTTTGGATAGCGACATTGCATATCTTGCTAAGCTTGCGGATGAAAACGCCTCCTATGTTAAAGGCTTGGTAAACTACATCATCAAGGAGGAAGACTTGTCCTGCGACAGTCTCGACGCCTTGTGTAAAATAATCAACTCAGTCAGCGAGTTTAATTTCAAGCTTCAGAATTTGTATGAGCTGGATAACATTAGAGCGGGCAAACAGTTTCGACTTGTTAATATTAATATTTCCGATTTCATGCGCAGCTTTTATAAGAGCGTTAACAGTTATTTGCCTGTCAGAAATTGTAAAAATATCGGTTATGTTGACACCATAAGAAAAGACACGTTTTGCAATATTAACCTGAATTTAGTTACTCATATATTGATGAATTTTATATCAAACGCGATTAAACATAGTAGATCAAAAGATGAAAGAATAGATATTGTACTCAATAGACTGAACAAAGGAAACTATGCAGCCATTTCTGTTATAGATTACGGTGTGGGCGTTGATCTTGATAAAATCTATGAAGCTGTGCGTCTTGCCGCAAGGGAAAGCGGCGTAGGGTCTATGAGGAAATTCAGGGGTTATGGCCTGTATGTGTGCCAAGTTCTGGCCGATAAGCTGGGCGGCAGTATTTTGGTTACCAACATGAAAGGCGGCGGAGCAGTCTTCACATTGATTTTGGAGGCAAAAGACGCTCCGGCGGTGAACGGAATTATTAATGTTTCGGACGTTGAGTCCGTTAGAAATAAGCAGCATGAGAAGCTGATAGAAACAGCGATGAGCCAGTTCAGAAATGATGCGGAGTATTTGAAATCTTTACCGGATTAACACCTGTTGAAAAGAAGTTTTTCAATTAATAATGTAAATTATTTTGCTATAATATTTTTGATAAAGGCTTTGGCGACATTGCCGCCGCGGCTTGGTATGGCGGAATATGGGCTCGGCAATGGTTTCAAAGGCAAAGCCTTTATCAAAATGCATGTTTCAAAGCATAACTGCTTTGGCTTTTAAATTTTTATTAGTCCGCAGTGAGAAAACACGAAACATTTTGCGGACGGAAAGGTTAGGATTTTTAATGACAATAACATATGAATGCTATAACTCGCTTTACGTAAATATTACAAACCGTTGTTCTAATGCCTGTACCTTTTGCGTCAGGAACAAGCATGATGATGTAAACGGGGTAAACAACCTGTGGCTTGACCGAGAACCCACTATTGACGAGATTAAGGAGGATTTTGAAACACGAAATCTTGATGACTATGAGGAAATTGTGTTCTGCGGCTTCGGCGAGCCGACAGAAAGGTTTGACGACATGATCCAAATCTCAAAATGGCTTAAGGGAAAGAAAGAGGATGTTGTTATCCGTATTAACACCAACGGGCAGGCAAACCTGATTAACAACAGAGATGTTACGCCTGAAATGGATGGGGCTATAGATATTGTTTCAATAAGTCTTAACGCTCCCAACGCACAAAAATATCAGAAAATTTGCCTAAGCAGATACGGAGAGGCGTCCTTTGAGGCAATTCAGGATTTCGCAAAAAAGGCTAAGAAATACGTCAAAACGGTGGTGTTCACGGTGGTTGATAAGACCATGCCTGACAGCGATATTGAGGAGTGCCGAAAGATAGCTGAAAGGTGCGGCGTTAATTTTAGAATAAGGGCTTATATTGAGTGATTTGACAAATTTTTGAAGAAAAGATAAAATATTGTAATAATATATTATCTCTGTGCAAAAAGTTGTTTGATTAAGACATTGAAAAATATCGAAATTTACGTAGAGTATTTAATTTTAAATTAAAAACAGTAGTCAAAAATTGCTATGGAATTGTGTGGCATAATTTATTGTTTTAGTTTACAGGAAAATTTGTTTACTGTCAAAAACTACTTGAATTTGGTAATTTCTACGTTATATAATAAGAGTGTGCTGTGTGGTGGCAGTTCATGGTTTGGGTAAATTATTAATTTCAATATTATAACTTATTTTTAGGAGGAATGGTTTATGACCGGACTTAGAAAAACTGTGTCGTGGCTTTTAAGCATAGCGATGATTGTTTCACTGCTTGCGGGCATAGGTGTTATAACCGTAAGCGCTGACGAAGCTGCGGGCAACGCTGTGCTCAGCAGTTCACAGATCACTATTGAAAAAGAGATTGGGAATCTCGAAACGGCAGCCGTTGAGTGGACAAATACCGAGGCGGTTGACGGCTACAACGTATATGTAAAGCCTGTTGGCGGTACATACACAAAGATTGATGACGAGCTTGTTCGTTACTATGGTTCGCACTACCGCGCTGATGCGGTTGGTCTTGCTGCAGGAACCTATATGATGAAGGTTGCTGCAGTTGTGGGAGGAACCGAGGCTTATTCAGCCGAGACAGGGGAACTGACGGTTCTGCCCCATATCAGAGAGGGCTTTGCCTTTGACCCCAACTCCACCTACTATAACAGTGACGGCGTAGGCGCCTACAAAATGGACGGAACCCTTAAAGACGGCGCTCAGGTTCTCTATATCGATAACAATAATAAGGACACTGTAACATTTACCGTTATGGTAAACGGCAAACCAAATGTGGGAACAGGTATTGGTGAAATTCTTTCCCTTCGTGAGAAAAACAGCTCGGAGACAACGCCTCTTGCAATCCGTATGATAGGTAAGGTAGATATACCTAACGGTGTGGATGACAAGGTGTATTTAAATATTAAATCAGCAGAAAATATCACTTTTGAGGGAATAGGTACAGATTCTACAGCCTTCGGTTGGTCCATCCTCCTCAGACAATGTAATAATGTTGAGGTTAGAAATCTGGCTGTTATGGAGTTCTATGATGACGGTATATCTTTAGATACAAAAAATTATAACTGCTGGGTTCATAACTGCGATGTCTTTTACGGTCAGGACAGAGGCGGAGACCAGAAAAAGGGTGATGGCTCTCTTGACGTAAAGAGCGGCTCTGATTACTGTACCTTCTCTTATAACCATTTCTGGGATTGCGGAAAGACGTCTCTTTGCGGTATGAAGGCTGACAATAACCAGGGTTATCATATGACATATTACGGTAACTGGTTTGACCACTGCGATTCCCGTATGCCTCGTGTAAGAGGAGATCAGGTTCACGTATATAATAACTACTATGACGGTATCTCCAAGTATGGAGTCGGTGCGTGTACGGGTTCAAGCATATTTGTTGAAAACAATGTGTTCAGAAATGTTACTCATGCTATGATGATTTCTCAGCAGGGAACCGATATTGCAGGCGGCAACACAGGAACTTTCTCAAATGAGGAAGGCGGAATTATTAAGGAATTCAATAATGAATATATAGAGGGCGACCAGACCAAACCTATTGTCTTTTATCAGGATGATCCGGTGCAGTTTGACGCATACAAGGCAACAACAAGAGATGAGGTTGTTCCCGATACGGTTAAAACTTATAAAGGCGGAACTTCATACTCAAATTTTGACACAGCTGCAACCATGTACGACTATAACCCGCTGCCTCTTGATCAGGTTGTGAACACTGTTCAGGCATATGCCGGCCGTGTTCAGGGCGGAGACTTCTACTATGAATTTGACGATACTGTTGATGACGCTGACTACAGCCGTAACACCGTTCTCGGTGACGCACTGGCAGGCTATGAGACAACTGTTCAGGGCACATATACATCAGCAGGCACATATCCCGCAACAAGCGGAGCAATGCCTACAGATAAGCCCACAGAGCCTACCTTTGACCCCAATGCGCCCACGGCAACACCTAAGCCCACGGCTACACCTGCAATCCAGGCGTACCCGAACACATGGGATTTCGGCTTGGCTCCCTTTACGGTGACCGACAGTACAGGAACGCACCCTGACACAAGCCGCTTCCCCGTATCTTCAACAGCAGGTAGATATAATATTACAAGCTCATCTATAACGGCTGCTGATTTCGGCGGATTGTCCTTTAAGACTTCATCAATCTTGGAAGCACAGTATCAGGCTTCTTCAAAGACCTTTACTGACGGCTATAAGAGCTCATGGCAGATTAAGTCAGGTGCTGCAGGCAGTGCGACGGACAGGGCATTTTCGTTTAATCCTGTTGCGGACGGTTTGGTTACCGTCTATGCAAGATCTGGATCATCAACAAAGAGCGCAACATTGACAATTGCTCAGGGCACAAATAAGCAGACTCTGGCTCTCGCTGCAACAGGCAGTGAGCCAACAGAATTACCTGTGCTGTCTATGGCAGTTGCTGCGGGAACTGACGTTAAGATTTACTCTGATTCAAACACGGGATACTACTGCATTAAGTATGAAGCCGGCGGAGATATTCCGACTCCGCTGCCCACGGCGACTGCTACGCCGGAGCCTGTAAACACTCCGACAGCAGCGCCCACAGAGGTTCCTGCACCGAGCGGCGATTATGAAATCGTCAGCGCAATCATTGATGAGAACGGAAAGCTGGGCGTTGAGCTTAAGTCAGGAAGCAGCACTTCAACAGCCAAGTTAATTGTGGCTGAATATACAGCGGCAAATGCTATTGCCAATATGCAGACCTATGATGTGACAGGCAGCGAAATAAGTGGTTTTGACTACACATTGAGCAATGCTGATAACACGGTTAAGGTAATGATTTGGGATAACCTTGACGGCATGACTCCTCTTGCGGCAGCTAAAGAAGCTGCTGCATCGGGAGTGTCTCCGTCGGCACCAACCGCAGCTCCCACAAGTACTCCTGCTGTAACACCGGATCCGTCAGGTGAAGCAACGCTTTATGACTTTTCGACCTTGGAAGCTCTCACTCTTAAGAACGGTGCAGTTAGTGTGTTTGACGGAGCAATGACTCTGTCAACGCAGGGCAATGAGAACGGAGCTCCCGTTGTTCAGACTGTCACCTCAACGGACGGTCTCACTTTCACGGGTGCGATAAAGAGCAAGAAGCTGACAATCGAAATTCCTTTGACGGCAGGTCAATCAGTAACGGTTTACTACTGCGGCTCTGATTCGGGTGTCACCAGCGCTAAGGATTTGGAGATGACAGTATTTGACCCCTCCGGAGCTGCGGTCGCAGTAGATGAAAACGCAAGTGAACGCAGTGGCTTTGCGGCTTATAGCGTAAGCTATACAGCTCAAACCACCGGAACCTATAAGATTTACGATGCTTCCACAGCAAATAATAGAACTCTGGTCTACGGCGTTACTGTTAAATAAAACGGTTTAATAATTTCAATAATTATTAATAGATTTCTTCCCAAAACGAAAAGACGGGCTGACCCCCGTCTTTTCGTGCTTTTAGAATATATATTACGTCTCTTGACCACACTTTTGACCACACTATTTTAGCAAATCATCATATATTATATTTAAGTTATTAGCTATGTTTTCAAGTTCTCCGTTTACTTCGTGTCCATATACCCCCAACGTGTCCATTGATTTACTATGTCCGACTATGGTCTTTAGATCACCTTGCGGCAAGTTCTTTGCAATTGAAACAAATGTGTGTCTTAGTTCATACGGTGAAACATGGGCTATATTGTTGTATTCGCAATATTTATACCAACGATAGCGATATGCCGACAAGTTCATATCTCCGAAAACATAGTCACACCCCGAATAGTGGGGTTGCATTGCCAAAACCTCTTTTGCGCGTTCAGACAAATAAAAGGAACGTATAGCATTTTCATTTTTACCGGTTGTTATTTGATTATAACAATTGCGTGAACGTTGAATATTTACAATATCGTCATTAATATCCTGCCATTTAAGACCCAATAATTCACCGGGGCGCAAGCCTGTTAAGACTTGAAATCTAAATGCGTAAATACATTCCTCAAAGCATTCCTTGCCGCGAATAAGTGTCTTGTCACATCTGAATAGTTTTTTTAAATCATCGGGCTGCAATATCTTTTTGCCTTTGTACCGCGCCCTTTTTGGAATAGCTAAATTTTCAGGGTATAGCGTGGTTGCTCCGCACTTTCTGCAAAATTTGACTAATTCAAGTATGGTTTCCTTAATACCTTGGAGCGTTTTTCTTGATAATCCTTTTTTGTAGGCTTTGTTGATGATGTTCTGTAATTTTTGCTCGGTAAGTGATGAGATTTTAATTTTGCCGATAGCGGGCAGAATATGTGTTTTAGCAATTGACTCTATACGAACAACATTTGCATATGAAGTGGTTATTTTCTTTTCTTCAAGATATTCTTCATATAATCGTGAAATTCTTGTTGATGTGCTGTTGATGTTATCATCAAGCCAGTCATCAGCCTTTTTGTTTGCCTCTCTTTGTCCAACTCTACCGGGTTTTGATGAATAGAAAGAACGGCGTTCACCGTCTTTTTGGACATTAATTTTCCAGCGTTTTTGTTTGTCCGACCAAACCGCTGTATTAACTCTTTTACCCATAAAAAATAACTCCTTTTGTGTATAAAAATTTGACACAACAGAAGTAATATGGTATAATGACAGTGTAGTTTTTCATCATGCCATAGTACCTTTGTGTGCTTTGGTTCCTCCCTCGGTGCGCCAACATTGGGGGAGCTTTTTATTTTCAGTTTTAAATATTTATAAAAGATTATTTAAATTCGCTGCGGTCAAAAAATTCATCTGCCGTTAGTACGCCCGCTTCTACATCGTTATTAAAACTATAATAATCATTTTCACTGACATATCGCCCATTTACTACAAATCCTACTACTTGTCCGCTTTCATAGTCGTATTGGGCGTAGCTTGAATATACAGTTTGCCATTCGTTATTTTTGTATTTAATCAAGTTTTTTAAAAATCCGGTACTTGATGAATAACTGAAACCGCACATAAAAATATCATTATTATAGCGGACGGGCATAACATATCCACCGCCATATCCTCCGCAGTGTTCGCTAAATATTTTTATAATATCGCCGTTATCATACGTGTAGACCTCAATATAGGTCAACATATTTTGGTGTATTCCTACTGCGAGTAAGTCGCCTACACCGTCATCGGTAACATCGGCAATTAAAAACTTAACATTCATGTATGTAGTTTCGGTGCCCGGATCCGTGACACTGTGGATATTCTCTACTGCATATTTTTTCAGTTCGCTGATTGGGTCTACCTGCGTGTTATCTCTATCATACACATAACCATCTTTTGAAAGCTGAATAGTATCATTGTTGAAATCTACGTCAAAACCGCCTACGGCGTCAGCAATATCACGCAGTTTAAAGTAACTGTAGTCGTCAATATTATATCCCTGTATCTGCTTTTCCTCGCCGTTTACAAATATTTTATAAGGATTTTCGTAAATTGAATTTACCGCACAAACGCCAACCAAACTGCTGATAATTACTCCGATTATTAGTCCACAAATAAACTTTTTCATAATTAATCTCCTTACATACTTTGAATTTTTAAGTTGTTGAAACGATTATGTTACGTCACTTTGAAAGGCTATAGCCTTGCCTATTATGTTTATATTTACGCAGTCTTGAGATGTGTAGACGAGAGGCGGATATTTGGGATTTTCGGCAACAAGAGTTATACTGTTATCATTCTTGTATATCCTTTTTAATGTCGCTTCATCGTCAATTATTACCGCCGCAATTTCGCCGTTTTCAACATCGGGTTGTTGACGTATAAAAACAATATCGCCGTCATGTATTCTGGCGTTTATCATGCTATCCCCTTTTGCCTTTAATGCAAAATCCGCATTTATATCGGTTGTTGCGTCAACATATACCTCGTATTCATGATTTGCAACTATAGGCTTGCCACAAGCTATTTCACCAATCAGCGGGATTTTCTTTGTTTTGATAGGGATAATATTATCAAATTGAAAATTATCTGATGGTTCTTCGCTTCGTGCCGGAGAAACGTCGTAACCCATAAGCCATGCTTCGCTTACATTCAGAGCTTTGGCTATAGCATATGTTCGCTTTTGTTTGGGCTTAAAGTTGCCGGATAAATATTGACTCATTGCAGACTTAGGAATGCCCGTTATTTCACATAGTTGAGATTGTGTAAAATCATTAATACCCATTGCTTTTTGAAGCCTATCCTTAAATTCTTCCATTCTTCCACCTCCCTGCCTGATACAAATATAATAGCATAAGTTTAGAAAAATATCAAGTATTTTTTAAAAAATGTTTAGAAAAATTGAAAAATCGCTTGACAAACAAAAATTATGCTGTTATAATGAGTTTAGAAAAACTAAACAGGAGGTGAAATACATGGAAAATGTAGAATTTGATTTTAGCGAATTACGCGGAAAGATAAAAGCAGTGTACGGGAGACAAGACCTATTTGCAAAAGATATGTGTATGTCCCCAACATCATTAAGCTGTAAAATGAATGGCAAAACCGAATTTACACACGAAGAAATGGCAAAGGCTATTAAACTATTGGGATTAAATGATGATAGCATTCATAAATATTTTTTTAGCCGAAAAGTTTAGAAATGCTAAACTAAAACAAAGGGTGAGAATATCATATGTATAAGAATTTAAAACATGAGTTGTTATATCACGGTATACGGTATGCAGATATTGCAGAAGTTTTGAATTGTAGTTACAACACTATAATTAACAAGGTCAATGGCAAAACCGCATTTACAGTTGATGAAGCAATATTATTGTGGGAAATATTCTTAGATGATACCGACTTTATGTGGCTGTTTGAAAAAGAAAGTGAGGTGAGATAAAAAATGATGATGCCGAAAAAGCCATTCCATAAATTGAGGGGCAGAATGTACGAATATGGTGTAACCATAAACAGCATAGCCGAACATCTCGGCAAATCGATAGCGTATGTGTCTCATAGGTTTAATGGAAAATATCCATTTAATTTATCGGATGTATATAGTATTTCGCGTATGTTGGATATAGATAAAAAGGATATTTTTACCTACTTCCCTGACGGCGGAAAAGATTGATTTATCAAAGATGAAGTGTGGGGGCTTGACGTTAAGGATTTGGGAAATAGAATGAAAGAGCTTATAAGATTAGGCTTTATGAAAAAGGAGGATTTATTAAATGCTTGAGATTACAATAAAGGACACTGAAAGGGACACAATCAATAATTTTGAGGCTGAGGGAATTATATTTGCCGCTTGCGATGATGGAGATGGAACAAACCTTATTACCGGTAAATTATCACCGTTTGTTGCGGCAGAATTGCTATACAACTTACAGCGAAACCTAAGAAAATGTTTTCAACAAGAAACTAACAATGGAATAGATGTGTTCACTCTTGCTTTAAAATACTTTTCAAAATATCTGGACGAGGAGGGGAACGACCAATGGAATTAACAAAATCAGAAGCTATAGCAAACCACCGCAAGATGTGGAACTGGATTGCCGATGAGACGTTGAAGCAGGAACGTTTGGTTGAGAAGAGGGACTATTTTGAAGCGCATGGGATAACAGATATACCTCCTAATGAATGTTATTGCTGCGAATATTCCGCCGATAAAAAGTGTGATGATTGCCTTATAGACTGGGGCGGAGAATTTGGTGGGTGTATGAGCAGGGACACCTTAGGCGACCGCAAAGGTTTATTCTCTCTATGGTGTGTTGAACCCAACTACACCAAATCTGCCGAGCTAGCTAGGCAGATTGCGGAGCTGCCGGAAAGAGAATAAGGAGGTGGAACAGATGAAAAATTACGGTGAAGCTATTGAGTATATGCAGCAGGAAAAGTTAAAGCAGACAAAGCCGTTTCAAAAGTATTATGATGAGGCTATAAAGGCGATGGAACGGGTGAAACGTGCAAATGAAAAACCTAAGAAGAAGAAATTTAGAGTTACACAGGATTTAGACTACGTTGTAGGGCATTTGCGCTATGGGCATAAAGAAATGATTATAGAAGCCAACTCGTTAAAAGAAGTAAAAGAAATGTTTGCCGATGGAGATACAAGCATGATGGATATTATTGTTGACGATTATTCGATAGACGATTATAGCGGAAATGACAATCCTATCAAATTTGAAGAGGTGAAACAGGTTGACGGCTGAGAAGAAAGATGAGTTATACAATCTCATACAGTTTATAGGCATGGCATACAAGGACAAGGACATAAATGAGCAGTACAGGGACTACAAGACAGAAAAAATGGCTCGAATGCGCCGAAGCGCAAAACGAGCCGAGACAAAATTATTTCTGTCTTAGTATAACCCATATTGCAAAATATGTCAATACCCAAATATAAGAAAAGGAGAAAAATTTTATGAATGAATTAAGAGAATTATTTGACTTCCTTGATGAAGAAAACGACAACGAAAACAGCGGCTATGTTATAGATGATGATAAAAAAGCCGACTGGGCCCTTGAAAAGATTAGGCAAGAGCGTGAGGAACGGGACAGGCTTATTAACTTAGCCAAAGATAAAATCGACTACTACAAGCAGGAAATTGAGAAAACAGAGAGCCGCTGCGAAACAAGCACATCGTATTTACAGTCCCAACTTGCCGCATATTTTGAGACGGTAAAGCACAAACAGGCTAAGACACAAGAGA
>JABLTO010040999.1_pt1 | contig 23087 bp, 26 predicted proteins | sample 7160091 | NCBI WGS metagenome assembly JABLTO01 (sample SAMN14651225, study PRJNA627086) | human gut metagenome | isolation source: feces | host: Homo sapiens
AGGGTCACACCCTCACGGGTGTGTGAGTTGAAATGATATTATCATCATTTTGGTGTCATACACTAAGGTCACACCCTCACGGGTGTGTGAGTTGAAATGTTGCTGATAATTCGGTCGAACTAAAAAAGAAAGTCACACCCTCACGGGTGTGTGAGTTGAAATTCCCAAGCGTATTGTACAGGACAGGTTAAACGCGTCACACCCTCACGGGTGTGTGAGTTGAAATGTGTTCTGAAATAACTCAAACTATTGAAAAGGGTCACACCCTCACGGGTGTGTGAGTTGAAATACTTTATTCGGAATGTCTTTTACTGCCGATAAGTCACACCCTCACGGGTGTGTGAGTTGAAATCCGTTTGAAATATGATAGCTATTTTGAAAAATAAGTCACACCCTCACGGGTGTGTGAGTTGAAATGATACTACGGGCAAAATTAACATCGGAGAAAATTCTTGTCACACCCTCACGGGTGTGTGAGTTGAAATAACCTTTGTATTTCTGAATTTTACCTTATCCATGTCACACCCTCACGGGTGTGTGAGTTGAAATGAAGAGGGATATTCAGTAAGGACTGAGCCTGTAGTCACACCCTCACGGGTGTGTGAGTTGAAATACAATTTTCATTATTTGTAAGTATGCCTATTGGGTCACACCCTCACGGGTGTGTGAGTTGAAATATATCTTCCCACTCTTCCTCAGAGCCAGTAAGAGGTCACACCCTCACGGGTGTGTGAGTTGAAATCCTTTAAAGGAATATTGATGTATTCCTACATTTGCGTCACACCCTCACGGGTGTGTGAGTTGAAATGTTCGCAATGAACACGGCTATTGGGATATCCCGTAGTCACACCCTCACGGGTGTGTGAGTTGAAATCGAAATTTGCGGCGCAAACCCTCGAATATACGAAGTCACACCCTCACGGGTGTGTGAGTTGAAATATTCCCGCCGCTGTGGACGCTGTACTGACCATAGGGTCACACCCTCACGGGTGTGTGAGTTGAAATTGCAAACAAAATATCATACAGATTTTTCTGCTGGTCACACCCTCACGGGTGTGTGAGTTGAAATTGATAATTTGAGATTCTTTAAACAAAAATCATTTAGTCACACCCTCACGGGTGTGTGAGTTGAAATTCCAAGAACGGCGCTGCACCTACTGCATATGATTACCATTTATAGTGCGCCACGATAAATAAAGCAGATTATGACTGACATATTATTTTTCAAAACATTTAGCCAGCTCATATAGGTTATGATTTTCGAATTGTGTCCCAAGTTACGACGCAATACGACGGCACAACCGCTTAATTGCCAGAAATCATAAAAATTATCGCTGTCAAGGTTGTCTTCGACATTCATTTTAACCTTGACAGCGATATTTTTATGATATAATACCAGAACGGTTATGACGTCTTTCGACATTTACACAGTTTAAAAATCGGACTCGTTTCTTATGGACATTACTGTATTGTCATTAATATTATTCTCAAGCCAATATTCTTTCGGGGATTGATAATCTTTCTCCCAATAATCATAGGTCAATTCAAGAGCAAGCTTCATCGCCGGATTCATATTAAAGCCTATTACAATTCCATCTAGAAGTTCTTCATCACAACCGTTATTAAACAATTTGTCATTGACAAAATAAAGCTGGATTTATATTATTAACGTTATAAAATGTCTAAGGAACCGGATTAGTACAATCAGTGTGCTAAAAGATAAAACAAATTCTACAAGAGCAGCATCTGACTAAGACAAAAATCGAAATAAGGAAACCCGTGCCGATAAAATACACCGGCACGGGTTTGTATGATCAAAAATTATCTGACAAGGCTTTGCTTCTGCTTTTCCCAAAGCTCGTGGTAAGCAGGACTTGCTTTAAGAAGCTGAGAATGTGTTCCTCTTGCGGTTATCTGACCGCCCTCGATCATAAGTATCTGATCCGCTCCCATTACTGCCGAAAGCTTGTGCGCAATTACAACAAGCGTTTTTCCCTTTACCATTTCGGTTATAGCCTGCTGGATATATGCTTCATTATCGGGATCAATGCTGGCTGTTGCTTCATCGAGCAGAACTATGGGGGCATCTTTTAGGATTGCTCTTGCAATAGATATTCTCTGCTTCTCACCTCCCGAAAGTGTTGAACCGCCCTCGCCTATCACAGTGTCATACCCGTTTTCAAGAGCGGATATGAACTCATGGCAGCAAGCCTTTTTGCAGGCTGCGATAACATCTTCCTTAGTCGCTCCCTTTTTTCCGAAAGCAACATTATTGAACACGGTATCGTTAAAAAGATATACGTTCTGAAAAACCACGCTGATATTTTCGAGAAGGCTTTCCGTTGTCATTGCTTTTATATCCGTTCCGCCAATGCTTACCGTACCCGAATCGGTATCCCAGAAACGGGCAATAAGGTTTACGACGGTGCTTTTTCCGCAGCCGCTTTTTCCCACAAGTGCGGTCATACTGTGCTGTGGTATATGGAAGCTCATGTCCTTGATGACAGCAGATTCACTGTATCCGAATGTTACGTTTTTGAAATCAATATCAAAATTTTTGAGCTTGACTGCTTTTCCGCTGTCGTCCATTACCTCCGTCTGCTTCACTCTGTCATAACGGTCAAGGGAAGCATCTGCAACTCTGAATGCAGTTATGTTTATAAGTGCAAGCATGGGCGCTGCAAGGTCAAAGGCAAACACTGACATTGCAAGAACAAAAGGCAGCTCTATTCCGCCGTTAAGTCCCACATATCCGCAGATAAAAATAACTGCCGAAATGCAAAGTCCAGTCATGCACTGCGAAACGATAATGGGCGTTGAAAAACGTTTTTCAAATTTTATCTGAGCCTCGGTAAGTCTGAGAAAATCCTCCGATGTTGCCTTGTGGCTTTTTCCCGCAAGGTTGAATGCCTTTACAACAGGCATTCCCTTTATGTATTCAATGACCGTTCCGACGAGCTTGTTCTGTGCCTCCTGCTGGTTTACGGCTTCCTCGGAAGCGACCTTGTGAGCCGCAGCGAATGCCGCAAAAAACAATGCAGTAGTAATTGCCATAGCCAAAGCTACCCATACATTAAGCACAAGAAGAAAGACAAATGATATGCCGATGCCGATAACGGAAGTTGTTATTTTGCCGAGGGTATCCATTCCGTGTTCTTCCACAAAGGAAATATCGTTTGTAATTACGGAAGTTACATTTCCGATATTACCCTCAGAGAAAAATCCCATTGGGAAACGCTTTATCCTGTCACCAAAGGTCATACGCTCACGGGCGAATATCTCATATCCCACTCCGGACTGGTTCACATCGGTCAGGTAGCGGAATATCATTCTGAGGATAACACCTGCAAAGATACCTACAAAAGCAATGATGATAGTATTCCTGCCGAAGCTGCCGTTCATTATGGTCATAAGAACATACAGCAGCATACATATGGGAACATTTGACGCAAGGCTTTCAAAAAAAGAAAGCACATAAGCACGGTCAAGCTTTTTGCGGTACTCGCCCGAAAGCCCCATTATTCTCTTTATGAACTTAAACATTTTCAGCACCCTCCTTTACGGCGATATTCCAGCTGCCTGCTTCAAGGCTCATCTGCCACAGTCTGCGGTAAATACTGCTGCTTTCCATAAGCTCATCATGTGTACCGTTTGCCGAAACTCTGCCGCTGTCAAGCACAACTATGTTATCTGCATCTGCGATAGTACCGAGCCTGTGGGCTATCATAATGACAGTCCTGCCCTTGGTAAGCTCGTTCAGAGCATTTGTTATAAGCTCCTCATTTTCCGCATCGGTGTATGCCGTGGCTTCGTCAAGGATTATTATGGGCGCATTTTTCAGTATCGCTCTTGCAATTGTTATGCGCTGACGTTCACCGCCCGAAAGCTTTCCTCCATGAACACCAACCTCAGTATCATATCCGTGCGGAAGCTTTGAAATGAAATCGTGGCAGGCAGTCGCCTTTGCCGCTTCTATCATTTCAGCCATTGTTGCATCCTTTTTGCCCATACGAAGATTATCGGCAATTGTGCCCTTGAAGAGAAAATTGTCCTGTGCAACATAGGCTGTCATACTCATCAGTGTATCGAAGGTGTATTCACGGATATCACGTCCGCCGATAGTAATGCTTCCGTCGGAAACATCCCAGTAATGAACAGCAAGCCTTGCTGCGGTGGATTTTCCGCTGCCCGATTCACCAACAAGGGCAGTCTTTTTTCCCTGCTCCGCTTTAAAACTCACATTTTTGAGGACGTCCTTGTCCTTGTATGCAAATGTAACATTTTTAAATTCAACATCAAAGCTTTCGGGCATTTCGGAAACATTTCCCGAGTGAACGTCCTCCGTGCTGTAAAGAGCTTCAAGCTGCTTTACGGTGTAATCCACCTGTGGGAACATGGGGAAGAAGTTTATTACCCTTGTAAGCGGTCCGCTCATGCTGAGATCAAGCATAAGAACAAATATCCATGTGTTAAGGTCAAGATTGCCGTTGTAATACATTATCGCACCGACAGGAAGTGTAAGCAGCACGGTGCATGGCATTCCCGCATAGACCAGCGACATTGAACGCCAGCTTTCCTTGAACCAGTCAAGGGTGAAGACCTTATAATTCTCCACGGTATCGGAATACTTTTTGAACGAGCTTGTAGTCTGACCAAAAATTTTTATTACTTCCATTCCCGAAACATATTCGACAACGGCATTGTTGAGCCTTGCTCCTGCTTCGTAATACAGCGGCATTTTCTTTACTCCCGATTTCATCATCAGTCCCATTCCGATAATGCCGAACGGCAGCGATGCAAGTGAAAGAAGTCCCATTCTCCAGTCTGTCACAAAGATCACCGCAAGCACAATAAACGGCATAACAAGATTGGGTATTCCCTCGGGCAGCATATGTGCAAGCATAAGCTCAATGCGTCCTATCTCTTCCACAAAGCTTTTCTTGTATTTTCCCGTTCCGCCGTCAGCAACCTCGCCCAGCGGCTGATGCATAAGATTGTCTGCAAGCTTTACACGCATATTGTAAAGCGTTCCGAAAGCTCCCTCGTGGGAAAGATTGAGGCCCTCACCGTAAAGGATATACTTTACCGTAAAACAAAGCAATATGAGCACAGATGTCCGAACAACATCTGCCATTACTGCCGTTTCATTGATATATCCCCCGATAAGACTGCTTATAAGAAAATACGGAATGACTCCTATGGGAACACTTATCGAGATAAGTGCAAGCGCCGTGAAAATGTGCCGTCTGTACTTTCCCGCATACTTTAAAATAGATGACATTTAGCTCCTCCTTTATTAGCAACGGCTAACTGATGTGAAATAAAAAAGGCACACCCTTTTGTGTACCTTTTTATTATAGATTTGATCCTGATTTTTTTCTACTCCGAAAAACGTTTTTTTTGCTCCGAAGCATTATTTTTCATTCGTCGGCGGTATTCAAGGGGAGGATAGCCGTAAACCGTACGGAATGCGGAAGCAAACTTGCTTTGATTGCCGTATCCCACAAGATGTGCAACATCACCCACGCTCATTTCGGTACGCCCCGAAAGCAGCTCAGCCGCATATCTTAGCTTCTTCGCCCTGATATAAGCACCCACAGGCTGACCGTAAAGGCACTTGAAGCAGCTGCTCAGATTTGTCTCGGAAATGCAGAATTTTGAAGCAAGCTCGCCTATGGTAATCTCATCAATAAAATGCTGATTTATGTAATCATATACCTCTTTTACCGCCTCTGCGACTGTATGGGAAAATCTGGGCAGACATTCCTGACGTTCATAGCCGCTGGCATTTATAAAGCACAGAAGCTCCAGAGTTTTCAGCACCATATAAGGTTTGCGTATCTTTTCGTCAATATGATAAAGCTCCGAAAAAATATGTTCGAGTGCAGGCTTGGCTCTTATGAAAAAGGTGGGCGAATTGCTGAAAAGCTGCTCGGAAATGCTTTTGAGGTCTATCCCCGCTTCGGGAATGCGGCTGTCTATGACGGGCTGTGCCTTTTCAATGTCTATCATAATGGAAAGACCTCTGTATTTGCCGTAGGGAATGCGTGAGGACACAAACTGTGAGCCGTTTGTATCGCTTATTGCAAGATCTCCGCTGCTCAGGAAGCCTATTTCGCCTGTTTCAAGCTCAAATTCAAAGCAGCCCTCGTTGCAGTAGTTTATCTGAATAAACCCCGGAACGGGCGGAGTGTCCTGCCAGCAGGATTTCATATCGAGAACATCATAGGACATAAGAATCCCGGGAATGACTTCATAAACGTGCATTATCCCTTTTCCGCTTCTGTCGGAATCGGAAAGATAATAGACCGTGCAGTCCTTTCCGACTTCTTCGCCTGCAAATCGGTAATTTCTCCATGTTTCGGGGCTTATCTTTTTCATAAATTCTCCTTGGATACAAATGCGCGGCACATCTGTTATTTCGGACAGATGTGCCGCTTTGTGATATTATTTAAGGTCTATTCCGCTCACTTCCACATACTGGCTGTCCGAGCAGAATTCATAGCCGTTTATCTTTTCGCTGTTCCATGCCGCAAGCTCAACTGTGTTTGCAAAAGGAACGCAGAGAGCCTCATCGGGAATGGTCGTGAGGATAGTTTTGTATATCTCATTTATGCGGTTTTCATCGGAGGAGCAGTCAAGCTCGGAAACTATTCCCTCGGGCAGGAATGCCGCAAACTGTACCGCAACGGGGTCTGCGCTGACTGCCGGATCCATATTTGTAACGATAGTAAACGGGTCGAACGAACCGCCGTAGGTACGGTAGTGGATAATGTCGTATTCACCGTTCATTGACGCTCCGTAGTAGGTCATCATATCCATATCGGAAACATCTACCTTGAAGCCCACCTTGCCAAGCTGCGAAGCAATGGCAAGCATACCGTCGCCGATGCTGCCGTAATCGCTTGTGTAAAGCATAGTCATTTCAAGCGGAGTTCCATCCTTGTCCCTTATGCCGTCGCCGTCAGAATCCGTCCAGCCTGCTTCATCGAGAAGCTGTGCAGCTTTATCGGGATCATAGCTGTAAACGGTCACATCAACGTCACAGTAAGGCTTTGATCTGCTGAAAAGAGTATCGGCAGGCGTCATTGTTCCCTGAAAAACATCATTTGATATTGAATCCTTGTCAATGGCATATTCAACGGCAAGGCGCACGTTTTTATCATCAAAGGGAGCCTTTGACATATTGAAGCCTATGTAATTTGTGAGAGTCGGCTCATCATTTATTGCTGTGCCGAATGAGCTGTCCGCAGAAAGCTCGGTGTAAGCATCTGCACTGAGTCTTGCTGCACCCGTAATGGCATCTATCTCGCCGCTTCTGAGTGCAAGTACCTTGGCATCGTTGTCGGGTATTACCTTTATCTTGAATGTGTCTGCTTCGGGAGCTTCGCCCCAGTAATATGGATTGCGGACAAAGGTATAGACACTTCCGTCAAAATCCCCCTGATACATATACGGGCCTGTACCCATTGTCATGGTCTGGAAATCATCAGCCTTGTATGTAAGATCATCGTTAAAGCCGTTGGGATTTACGATACCGAGAGGATTGCAGGTGGAAAGGTCATTAAGAGTACCGTAGTAAGGCTGTGTGAGCTTTATAACAACTGTGGATTCATCGGGAGCTTCAATAGTGTCGATGACCGTCATAAGCTTTCCGTATGATCCGATATACATTCCGAGGTTCACCGTTGCAGCTTCAAGACTCTTTTTGACCGCTGCCGCATCGCAGGGAGTTCCGTCGGAGAATTTAATGCCGTCTCTGAGGGTAAAGGTGTATTCCTTGCCGTCCTCGCTAACGTCCCATTTTTCCGCAAGGCTGCCCTTGTATTCGCCGTCCTCATAGACAACGAGAGTGTCATAGAAATTGTGTCCCCAATATGATATACCGTAGTTTGATGACATTCCGCCGTGAACAACAGCATAAAAGCCTGCATCAAAAGTCCAGCTCTCGCAGAGTGTTACATTTTTGCTTTCCGATGATGTATCGGAATTGTTATCGGCAGCGGACGAAACCTCCGCATCATCTGTTTCTGATGTTGTTCCTGTGTTGTCGGACGTGCTTCCGCAGGCAGCCATATTTGCGCATATCGCAAATGCCGCAGCCGCAGCAAAAAACTTTTTCATCTTCATAAAATCTTTCCTTTCAAAAAAATGCTGTATATTAACCGCTTTTTGCGGAAATATCCTATCTTTTTATCCCCAACAACGAGGAATTTATGAGTGTTGCGGAGTAATCACTTTTAAATACCGCCGTATCTCCCTCATATTTTACGGTTTCAAGTATCCTGCCACTTTTCATAACAGCTATCCGCTGTGATGTGTAAAGGGCTGCGTCTATATCGTGAGTTATGAGCAGAAAGCCTTTTCCCGAGCTTTTCTGTATCCTTACAAGCAGATCAAGAACACTTTTTCTGACAGCGGCATCAAGTCCGCTGACAGCTTCATCAAATATTATGTAATCGGGGTCTGCCGCCAGTGCTCTGGCGATACATATTCTTTTCTGCTGTCCGCCCGAAAGCTCTCCCGAGCGCCGTTCAAGAATATTTAGGGGCAGCTCCATTTGTTCAGTAAGCTCTCTGACGATTTTATTTTCTTCCTCACGGGAACATTTTTTCAGATTTTTTATAGGTTCCGCAATGCAGTCATATACGGAAAAGCGAGGGTCAAGAGCAGCCCTGCTGTTTTGCAGAACAAGCTGGAGCTTTGCGCAAAGAGCCTTGTTTTTTCTGCGCAGCTTTGGGGTTATATTTTCTCCGTCGCATATGACATTTCCGTTGTCGGGAGAAATAAGCCCCGACATTATTCTTACAAGCGTGGTCTTTCCTGAACCGCTTTCTCCCACAAGTGAGCAGAACTCATTTTTATCCAGAGAAAAGCTAACATTATCGGCGGCGGTAAATTTTTTTCCGTCTGTAACAAAGCATTTGGTGATGTTATTTGCCGTTAAAATATATCTCACCTCATATCAGCAGAGCGGCATCGAGCAGCTCCTTTGTATATTCGTTTTCGGGAGCGGATATTATTTTCCTTATATCGCCCTGCTCCACAAAAATACCGTTTTTCATTATATAAGCATATCCGCCGAAGCGGTCCGCCACCGCAAAATCATGTGTTACCATTATGACGGCTGCACTGTCGCACAGACTTCTCAGCATATCCGTGACCGCCATTCTATGCTCTGCGTCAAGAGCGGTGGTAGGCTCATCTGCAATTATCAGCTTGGGACTGTTCATTACCGCTGCCGCCACAGCCGCCCTCTGGAGCATTCCGCCAGAAAGCATATACGGATAGCTTGACCACACCGCTTCGCATCGTTCAAGTCCCGCCCTGCGCATAGCTTCAAGAACAGCATTCTTCGCCGCCTTGGCGCTGCTTTTGTTATGGAGTCTGTATGTTTCCGCAAGCTGATGTCCCAGCTTGCATGAAGGGTCAAAGGCTGTCATAGGATTTTGAGGGATAAGAGCAATATCGCTTCCGTAAAGCTTTCTGCGGCTCTTTGCGTCTGCCGACAGGATATCTTTCCCTTCAAAAAATATCTGCCCCGATACATTAAAGCCACATCTGTCCGTAAGACCGAACAGCGCACGGCATATCATTGTTTTTCCGCTGCCCGACTGACCAAGTATCAGGAGCGGTCTGCCCGTATCAACGGAAAGACTGATGCCGTTAACAGCTTTTAAGCCGCTGCTTTTTACAGTCACGGAGAGATTTTTTATTTCCAGCAGCATTTCATATTCCTCCCTCAGAGGTCAGCGCATCACGAAGAGCCTCTCCGAAAAGATTAAAGCCGCCTGCGGTAATAAGGATACATATCCCCGGATAAACCAGCATCTCGGGGTGACTGTAAAGCCCCGTTCTCGCTTCATTCATCATAGCGCCCCATTCGGCAGTGCCCTCGGGAAGCCCAAGACCGAGAAACGAAAAGCTTGATATCATTATTATCGCCGAAGCTACTCCCGTGCTCATATAAACTATACACTGAGGAAGAATGTTCGGAATAAGGTGCTTAAATATCAGCCCCGCCGTACCGCAGCCGCTTATCCTTGCCGCAATGATGTACTCTTTGCCCATTTCCGCAGCGGCGTATGAACGAACTGTTCTTGCAAACCACGCCCACATGGAGATAACAACAGCCACGGCAATATTCTGTATGCCGCTGCCCAGAATGCTTATTACGGCAATGGCTGTTATAAGGGACGGAAAGGATATAAAAACATCACAGATAAATGTAATTATCCTGTCCGCCTTTTCACCTGCGCAGACGCTGAGCGTGCCTATAAAAAGTCCCAGAGCCCCCAGTATCAGCATCATGGGAACACTCATTCCCAGTGAATATCTTGCACCGTAAATAAGGCGTGAAAGCTCGCATCTTCCAAGCTGATCCGTTCCAAGAGGATAGCTTTCATCTGCCTCATGATATTTGAGTGAAGGATCTATCTCGTCGGGAGGATTGGGCACTATTGCGGGTGCAAACACCGCACATATCACCACAGCCGCAATAAGTATGATACCGATGACCGCCTGCGGTCTTGAAAAAATCTTCTTAATCATTTATTTCCCTTACCATCCACGGGCATATCAGCCTGTTTATCACATCTGCCGCAAGATTTGCAGTCACAAACACCGCCGCAATTATCACAATGCAGGCGGCAGCGGCAGGAGAATCTCCGCTTACAACGCAGGAAATAAGATATGTTCCAGCGCCGTTAAGTGAAAAGACCTTTTCCGCCACGGCGCTTCCCGCAAGCATATATCCGAGATACTGTCCGAAAAGAGTTATTACAGGCGGCAGTGAGTTTTTTAGTCCGTGCCGCAGGATTATCTGCCATTCGGACAATCCTCTTGTCCGTGCATATGCCGCATAGTCCGAGCTTATTTCGGAAAGCAGTGATGACCGCATTATCCTGACCGCTCCGCAGGCTGACGGAAACGCCAGCGCAAATGACGGCAGAATATATCCGCTTATCCCTGCTTTCGGCACAACGCTGAATATCGGCAGCTTTACCGCAAACAGCAGCAGAAGCATGAATCCCAGCCAGAAAACAGGCAGGCATATACCGCCAATGGTAAGCACCCTTACAATATGGTCAAACAGTTTGTTGTGAAACCTTGCACACAGCATTGATACGGGGAAAACAATTATCACCATCCAGCCCATTGCCATAATAACAAGTCTGAATGTTACGGGAAACAGGCCTTTTATATCATCGGTTATGCTGCGATATGTAACCACCGATTTCCCCATATCGCCCGTAAGCAGTCCTTTCAGCCACAGAAAATAGCGTATTGGAAGAGGTTTGTCAAGCCCCATTTCTTCACGCAGGGAATCTACAAGAGCCGTATCTCCTGCCGAGTTGCTTCGTATCGCAGCAGCCATAGCAGGGTCCTTTCCCGAAATTGTCATAAGAATAAAGCAAAGCACAGTAACCCCCACAAGAACGGGGATCGTACCTGCAAGTCTTTTTAACAGATATTTTTTCAAGTGATTCTCCTCAAATTCGATTAGCAAGCGCTAACCAAAATATAAATAAAAACTGCGGTATGTTCCGCAATTTTTATAATAACACATCTAAAAAATAATTTCTGCTCCAAAATAACATTCTTTTGCTCCAAAAAATCAATGCGTTTTTTCGGAGCAAAACCTTATAAAAGTGTGCATATCCAAGCGATAACAGCGCAGGCAGGAATATATACAATAAAATGTATAAAATGCTGTTTTTTGTTATATCCAAACATCTGCGGCCCTACTACACCTTTAAGCTCGGGATAAAAATGCGGGAAAAAATTTGAACGGCACAAAAGATACCAATCAAAGAAAAATATGTCATAAAGCTCCATAATATAAAGCACTATGACAAATCTTCCAAAGAATTGCAGAAAGCCAAATTCGTTTTTTACTCCGTCCCATACACCTACAACCAGTGCTCCTGCGAACAGCAAAATAGCGATCACAGCTATTATCCAGCCAATGATATGAGCGCCGCGAAACCTCTCTTTTTTATCTGGAATAACAGCCAGATTTTCTTTAGGCGCGGTAGAGAAAAATTTCTTGTCCTGAATAAAACCTACTACGGCATACAACAGAAGAAAATATGCCGCCATAACCATAACTGCCGAAACTAATGTTACTGCCATTTTTATCACCTCATATAGATATGACCCGAAACCGAAACACTTGATAGATCAAAGCCCACCGCTCATTTTTTTCTTGGAAACCACGGAATACAGCGATTGACATTTTTACAGTAGTCAATATACTCCTGTCTGTAAAGCTCTTTAAGCCTTTTTTCCTCCGTGCATTTCATAAGTACCGTCATTGCTGCCCAGTAAAAAACAGGAAGTATCAGAAGCCACAGATTATGTGCGATAAGCAAGCCTCCGCTGCACATAAGCATTATTCCCGAATAACATGGATTCCGCACTATGCTGTACACACCCGTTGTACAGAGGGTATTTTTTTAATATATCCGTCAATGCTGTTTTTGCCCAAAGCTGCCGCTTTCCATACAAAAAATCCTTCCGCTGCCAAAAGTATCCCCAGAACGATCATTACCGTTTTTGGCAAAATTCCGCTGACTTTTCCGCTCTCAGGAATGCCCGCAGCCGAAAGTACCACTCCGATGATCGTCAACAGTATTATGCCGATGCCATAAAAAGGTCCGACACCGTATATCGGCAGATGCCCGTTTCCATTTTTCAATATAACGCACCTCCATAAAAATCAAAGATACCCAAAGATACCTTAGTATATTATAACATATTTGTTAGCGTATTGCAACTGATTTCTGCATTTTTGACAAATATGCGATTTTTTGAAAATTTACTCTTGACAAGCCAAAATAAATATGATAAGATAACTATGTTATCCAATAACGGTGTTATCTTATCAGAAACGGAGTAGTTGAATGCGCCTGCTGAATGATGAGCTTGCAAAGAATATACTTGAAGCAAGCAAAAAAGAATTTCTCGAAAAAGGCTTTCAGAAAGCATCTGTACGAAGTATTGCCGCCGCTGTGAATGTAACAACGGGAGCGGTCTACCGTTACTATGAAAACAAGGAAGCTCTTTTTGACGCACTTGTAAAAGCGCCTGCCGAGGAGCTTTATGAGCTTTACCGAAGCTACAACGAGGATTTTTCCGATCAGGAGCTGAATGAACAAATGAGTGAGCTTTCCGACGGCATTGAGGACGACACGGACGGTATGCTCGGCTTTATCTATGAGCATTACGATGCATTCAAGCTTATTGCCTGCTGCTCCGAAGGTACAAAATACGCCGATTATGTCGAGCGGCTCATTGAAATAGAAACACGGTCAAGCATAAAGCTTATCCGACTTATGCAGGCGGACGGAAAGATCAGTCCCGATTTCGATGAACAGCTTGTTCATATTATTTCAAGCACGATGTTCAACGGCGTTTTTGAGATAATTTCCCACAATGAGCCTATCGAAACCGCACGGGAGCATATCCATATATTAAAGGAATTCTACACCGCAGGCTGGTATAAAATTTTAGGGATCAGTTGATCCCTGATTTATTACGCATTAGTTAGTTAATGCTAACCAAACATATTTTAAAGGAGAATGATCTATGCCAAAACTTACCGAACTCAAAGACGGTCAGAAAGCAAAAATCACCGGTATCAACGGTGACAGACGCTACCTTTCGAGAGTAACCTCGATCGGGTTGAATGTCGGCTGCGATATCGAAATGCTGCAAAATGTCAATAACCGTCCCGTGCTTGTTTACGGACGTGACACGATGATAGCACTCAACCGCAATGAATCCGAAAGAATAACCGTGGAGGTGACAAAGTAATGTCAGCAGAAAAGAAAATTGCACTGCTCGGACAGCCGAACTCGGGAAAATCGACCGTGTTCAATATGCTCACGGGCGCACATCAGCACGTCGGAAACTGGCCCGGAAAGACCGTTGAAAAGGTGGAGGGCGAATTTACATACGATGATACGAAATATCTCATCGCCGATCTTCCCGGAACATACAGCCTTTCGGCAAACTCCGATGAAGAGATCGTCACCCGTGACTATATCGCATCGGGCGGAGCGGATATCGTCTGCATTCTTGCCGATTCATCTCAGCTTGAACGAAGCCTCTTCATGCTTTCGGACTATGCAGGCATAACCGTTCCTGCAATGCTCGTTCTGACAATGACGGACGTTGCCGAAGCACAGGGCAAAAAGATAAACATTGCCAAGCTTTCGGAAAAGCTCGGAATACCCGTTGTTTCGATAGTCGCACCCGATAAAAAGAGCTACGGCAGCTTTTACAAGGCTCTCGAAGAAGCCGCAAAAGCACAGAAACAGCTTGATTTTTCCGCGCTCACCGAACTTTACAAAACCGGAGAGCAGAAAGCCGCTTATGCCGAAGCACTTGCGCTCGTTCCCGAAAATGGCGTGGAAAAATATTCTTCCGAATGGCTCGCAGCAAAACTTTTAGAGGGCGACAACGCTGTTATAAACAAGCTTTCCGCAGTTTCGGACAGAAATGCTCTGAAACAGTTCGCACAGGAAAATCCCGACGGCAGCCTTTACACAAGTGACTGCAAATTTGAGTGGATAGACGGTCTGCTTTCCGATACCGTAACAAAAACGAAGAAAACATCGGAAATGCTGACAAAATTTGACCGTGCGACTATCTCAAAACGTTGGGGAAAACTCATTTCTATCGGAATAGTTCTCCTCGGAATAATCGGCTCGTTCATCGTTGCCGCACCGCTTATGGGAATCGGCAGTGCGATACCGTCAGTTCTTACTCCGTTTATAAACGCTATCGGAATGCCCGAAATGCTCGCCTCATTCATCAACAGCACACTTATAACCGCGCTCGGCTGGGTGTTCTCAATGGCAGGCTTCGTTTTCGGAATAAACCTTGTTTTCGGACTTATTGAGGAAGTCGGATATATGGCTCGCGTTTCCTACGTTTTCGACAACACAATGAACAAACTCGGCTTGCAGGGCAAATCCATTATGCCTATGCTCGTAAGCTTCGGCTGTACTATCGGCGGCACTGCCGGAACAAGGGTCATCGACTCATACGGTCAGCGAATACTGACAATTGCTCTCGCGTGGGCAGTTCCGTGCGGAGCAACTTTCGCAGTAATACCAACACTTGCCGATGCCGTTTTCGGCAGCGGCGGAGCGATACTTGTAATGCTTTATATCTTCGCTCTTATGTTCCTGCACATCTTTGTTACCGCAAAAATTTTCGGCAGAAAATTAAGTCCCGTTGAGGACCGCACAGGTCTTATTATGGAGCTTCCGCCTTACCACAAGCCCCGTTGGAAAACACTTTTCAAAAACACCCTTGTCCGCGTCTGGGACGTGTTCAAAAAGGCTTTCGTTGTCGTTGTTATCGTCGCCGCCGTTTTCTGGCTGCTGACATACTCATCAAGCGGAATGGCAGCTGACAGCGTTATTTACAAGATCGGAACGACCATTGAACCCGTCACGAAATTCTTCGGCATGGGCTGGCAGACGTTCCTCGCGTTTGTTTCGTCAATGGTATCAAAGGAAGCTGTCCTTGGCGTAACGAGCGTCCTCTTCACAGACGGTGGCTCACTGCTCCTCACCGCCACCACTACTTCCGCAGATGCAAATATCGGCACATTAATCGTAAATGCAATATCGAAGCCCGAAGCGCTCGCATTTATGGTCGCAGTAACGTTCAACGTTCCCTGCCTTATGGCATTAAGCTCCACAATGCACGAAACGCACTCCGCAAAATGGACAGCAAAGATCGCACTTTACTATATCGCGACCACACTTATCCTCTCCTGCCTTACCTACCATATCTCGGGACTGTTTTTCTAAGGAGTGATGAAAATGTCGCTGCTTTCACTCCTCGAAGAAAAAGGAATACGCTCGACCGCACAGCTTGCCGCCGAACTTGGTACAAGCATGGAAATGATCGAAGCCAAACTTGAACGCTATGCGCAGCTCGGGTATGTAAAAAAGACCGTTATGTCAGCAAACTGCGGCGGAAACTGCAAAAAATGTCACGGCTGCAGCGGAATGAAAAATGCCGCCGCATCGGTAGTGTATTGGGAAAGGATAAAATGAGCATCGGAACGATAATCACAATAATCATTTCAGCCGCAGTTTTCACAGCGTGTGTATTTTCTTTTGCAAGAAGATTTTCGGGTAAGAAAAGCTGCTGCGGAACTTCCCTGCCAAAGCTGAAAAATAAGAAACTGACCAATCCTATCGGGAAGCTGACCGTTAAGATAGACGGTATGAGATGTGAAAGCTGCCGCAGGAACGTCACAGCTGCAATAAACAGCATTGACGGTGCGTCAGCAAAAGTTGATCTTGAAAAGAGTGAAGCTGTTGTAAGCTTTGAGCGTCAGCTGATCGATGAAGAAATCATCTCAGCCGTTGAAACTGTGGGATTTGAGGTCAGGGATATTGTAAGATGATATGAAACGAACCTGAAACGGTAAAGTGCAGTTAATGACGAAATCGGACACAGCTGGTTTTTGAAAAAATGAGATTCTAAAAATCAACCCGTGTAAACATAATATCCACAAAAGTTCGATGATTACGGTCATCAGGAAGATTAAAAGTTTTATAACCGCTTTTGTCCCCACAAAATCAATGCTTGCTACAATCAAGCGTAATTCTCTCAAGTTGAATACCCTTGCAATTCTCTCTGGTTGAAAAAATATTCTCATAAGTTGAAAACAACGCAAATACGTCATTACAACTGAATATCCACAAAAAACGAAGCTCTGAAGGCTGTTGCAGTCTTTGGAGCTTCGTTTTTTATGCCCATATATAAAAGTGACAGCATTTTCGTTGAAATGACACCACCCGTTAATATAAGTGACGCCATAAAAGCCTGTTTTGACATCATAAATTCAGGCGGAAATCACGCTTCAAACGTAAAATGACATCAAAATCCGAAAAATGACACCTCTGCGGCGTCAATTTCCTGTCAAAAAGGCGTCAATCAGAGAATTTTACTTTGTGATAAAATTGAAATCAGGATAAAGGAGGTCATTTCCGATAAAAATGACACCATTATCCGCAAGATGCTCATTTTTGGCCGAATGTGACTCTTAACGTATTCCATATATATGACGAAAATCGGAGGTGCAAAATGACGGAAAGATACAAACCCGATGAAGCTGCACACAGTGTTATTGTCGGAAAAACAACTTTTGTAGTGAACTCATTCACCGATACTCAGGCAACTGATACGTCGGAGGAGCTTATCATAAAAATGCTTAAATCAAAAGTCGCAGAAGCGGCAAAGGAGGAAAAAATCGCATGATCCCTTACAATAATTCTATCATCGTGCCTGTAGATACAGGCTATGGAAATATCAAAAATTCTCTGCACTCATTCCCCACCGGAATTTCAGCATACAAGACCAAACCTGCATTTGAGGGCAAGATACTTCATATCGGAGATATGTATTATCGCATTGGTGAGGCTCACAAGGAGTATATTCCCGACAAGACCGTTGATGAGGAATTTCGTCTGCTGACTATCGCAGCGATTTGTGATGAATGCCGCAGCTGCGGATATTACGAAGGCAACATTTTTCTTGCAGTAGGCTGTCCCACAACTATGCTCACAGCTCAGCGTGAAAGTACACGAGAATATTTCTTGAAAGAGCCGCACATTGACTGCGAGTACAATAATATCCATTACCATCTCACCATAGTCGGCTGTTTTGTTTATCCGCAGGGATATGCAGCAGTCACGGAATATCTTCACAATATGACAGGTGTGAATATGGTCGTAGATATTGGAAACGGCACGGCGAACATTCTGCAAATCAACAACAAAAAGCCTATCGAAGAAAAATGCGTAACCGAAAAGTTGGGCGTGAATCAGTATATGATAGCTGTGCAGAAAGCGGTCATGGCTGAATATGGCAAAAAGATTGATCCCGAAGTCGTTGAACTTTTCATCAGAAAAGGAGATACCGATGCTCCCGACAATTACAAAAACATTTTTCTTTCTTGAAGAAGCAGAAAAATATTGTCGGAAGATTTTTGATGCCCTTTACAGATGTGAATATGATCCCGATTTTATGAAGCTGTATGTTTGCGGCGGCGGTGTTCAGCTTATCAGACATTTTGGAAAATACAATTCTGACAAAGTGATTTTCATTGATGACATCTGCGCCACAGCTAAAGGTTATCAGCAGTTTGCGTTGAAGTCACTCAAAGCATTGGAAAAGAGGTCTGAGTAATGAAGCAGATGAAACGAATTACTCTCAGGCTCTCCCTTGAAAATCCGACGGATAAGAAGATAGCCGACTTTCTTGCCAACATCGACAAGAATAAATATCATACGGTTAATAATGCAATAAAAACTATTTTGTATTCGGTTATTAACGGTAATGCTACCGAGAAGAGTGAAAAGTCAGAGATGAAAGAAATCATTAACGTTATCCGCACAACTTTGGAAAATGAAATCCCTAAAATGTTTTCTGTTTTTGCTTCAAAAAATCATGACAAAAAGGATCAGAACAATACTTCTGCTGCAAAAATGGCTGATACCCTTGACGATGATGATATCGACATGGATTTTATCGGAGGCTGATGTTATGACAGTAAAAGCACTTTGCGAGAAATACTCTCTTAAATTTCAGACGGTGTACAAGAAGATTACTCATCATAAAGATAATGAGCTTGCAGGACATATTACAAAGGTTAAGGGAGAGAGCCTTGAACTTGATGATTTTGCTATTGATTTTCTTCTTCCGACTCATGTAAAGGTTATGCAGGCTATTGAGGAATGTGAGGGTATTGCCCGTGAAAATGAAGAACTTCAGGATAAGCTGGAATCGGCTGAAATCATTGCCGAACAGACAGATAATCAACTTTCAAAAGCCCTTGCAGATAATGAAAATATGCTTGCCGAAATTGACCGCCTTAAAAGTAGCTTATCTGAAAAGGATAAGGAAATCAGCGAGCTTTCAGAACAGCTTGAAACAGAAAGACGAACATCAAAGCAGGCTATTGAAGAACGTGACAAGCGTATCATTGAGTTGACCGAGGAATACAGGCTTATTACGGAAAAGTATGAGGCTATCCCCAAGATTTTCAGAAAGAATCCGTAAATTTTCGCTATTCTCTGTGGGAGAAAGGATATTCTCATCAGTAGAAAATCAAGTTCTTTAAACCACGGAGAATTACGGTAGTTTTTAGCAAGCATTGATTTTGTAGGAACAAAATCGGTAATCGAAAGGAGCATTATGAATAGAGATGACTTTATCAAGATAATGGTTACGGCTGATGAAATGGTGAAACCTATGTTAGAGCGGGCACGACAATAATTATTCCTATTGATTATTGAGAAAAGAAAGATCAATTGTACTTCCTTTCATATTTTCAATTGTATTCTGAATTTTTGAAATGTCAGAAAATGCGAAGTAATTATTACAGTTTGAAAATAACAGCGAATTCAAGAAACATACATCCTGTGTAGACAGTTGTTTTATTTCAATAGTATATTCATTTTGCATTCGACCAATAGGCTTAATTTTTGGCGGTTCAATAATCTCTGAACTTCCAAAACCTAATGCAGATGATATGTTGGGAGCTTCTTCGGAAAAAATAATATGATAAGGTGACCCCTTAGTACATAGTTTAAAAAATGCACTCATATTTATAATTGCCATATTTCTTGTTATTGGAAATACAGAATAATCATGCGGAGTAATCATTTGTGCTATCTGAAAAAGCATAGGGTCATTTGTTTTTATAGCTAAATCAAGCACCGCATTTAATTTTTTAATATGAATGGTACCGGAATATCCTGCCCAGCCGCTGTCCGGTATTATAAAGTCTTCTTTACAGTTGTTTGTTTTTACTGCAACCGTATAAGAATTAAATATATCTCTAACATAGGCAAATAGTTGAATATTTGAATCCTTTGCTCCAAATGAAATATATTTAAAAGCATCTTCACGTTTGCTGCATTGCAGAATTTTATATATATTATCGTAAAAATCACCTAAAATAATATCCCGTTCGTGATCTGACATATGTAAAAGCACCTGATCTTTTTCAAGCTCACTGCTTCGATATCTCAAAACAGTAATCATTAAGTACTTTTTGAGAATAAACATTTCATCAGGCGATAGGGAAAACTTATATTTACTGACAGCAAGCTTATTGTTCAGTAAATTTGCAAACTGTGATTCAACATGCCTGCATAATTCACGCTCTAAATATTCAGGATAATATTCCTTTTCAGAAAACACTGATTTTGTATTTCGGCTTTCGACTTTTTTATTTTTCAAATCACAATATTGGATTTTTTCAGTATTCAAAAAATGTCTAAGAATAAACTGAGGAATATAATGGCTGTTTATCATTTTCTTCTTTCCTTCCTTATTATTTAATTATTGTGATACTGCATTTGCTTTGCGGCTGCAATTTTTCTTGCTGATAGTTCATCGTAACAGCCGAGAGCGAAATATTCCGTAAAAGCAAGATTGTATTTTTTTACCGCTTTGGGATAATTTCCCGAAAGAATATATGCGGCTCCGAGGTCATAAAGCAATGCTGCATGATTATTGGAGCAGCAGTCTTCCGTTGCAAATTCGCATTCTGTAAGAACGTCCAGAGCTTTGTTCACTCTCATATTATCGCAAAGTGTTGAGGCGTAATTTCTTGCAATGGTGATAAAATCGTCATTGTATGACCTGCACAGCTTTATGAAAAGATAGGCTTTATTCATAAATTCAAGTCCACGTTCAGTTTCCTTATTCTCAACATACAGAATACCGAGATTCATATTTATGTTCGTAAACAGTACGGGATTTGATTTTTCATCGCACATTGAAAGTGCTTTATTCATCAGGCTAATGGATTTGGCAAGTTTATCATTTCTGTTTGCAGGAAGCATTGCCTTATTATTTAAGAGCAATGCTCTGTTATTATCAGTACCGAGTTTATCATCGTCAAGCAGCTTTTCAGTTTCGGAGATTATTATTTCCATAAAATCATATTCATGGTAATTGTCAAGAAATATGTATGCTGTTTCAAGGAAATTCAGATATGAACTGCTGTCGGTACTGCCGAGATATTTCATCACATTCCTTATGCTTGAAATTATAATTGCATAGTCGGGTAGCTCATAACCAATGATTTGCAGTCTGCTTTTCAGATTTGCAATAAATGTACCACAATTTTCAAAAGTCGGTTTCAAATCAAGCAAGACAACATCTCTTATCATCGGGTGGAGTGAAACAAGGTCTGCGTGACTGTTCTTGATAAATCCAAGCTCACACAATTCGTTAATTCCGTTCGTATCATTCAGTTCAAGCAGCTTTACAAAATATCTGATACGGACTTCATCAACTAAAACCATATTCAGCCTTATGCTTTGATAATTCTCATCAAGCAGATACAGCGAGAACAAAGAACGGATATGATTATAATATGTTCCTTTTGCACTAAAGCCGTCTTTGCTGATTTTTATTTTGTCAGCGGATTCGGGATCGGCGCTATTCTGCCGCAGATGTTCAAGAATTTCTTCGGGACTGTGCAAACCTTTTTCAAGGAGCTTTGCTATCATTTCAACAGATAGTGTGTGGTGATGAACGGTTTCGATAAGCTCGTTAATGACGGCTTTGTTTTCATCGGCATATGAATAAAATTTGCCAACAAGCTGATACAATTCATCGGCATTTTTGATAACATCAAGGTCAAAAATATGTCCGCAGTCGATTTTGCTTCGGGTAGTGAAAATCATTTTACAGCCGTAATTTATAAGCGTACTGAGAAAGCTGTCGTTTGCAGTATTGAAATTGTCGATGATGATAAGCGAGTCGCTTCGCAGACTTTTCAGAAAACGGATATGCTTTGTAAATCTGGTGTGTTCATCGTCGGAAAGATTATCACCTGCAAAATCCATATCGGTTATAGCTTCTTTTAGACTGCCGTGATAATTGAAATACAGAATATTTCGATATTCTTTCTTGAATTTCTTCGCATACGCTTTGGCAAATTTGCTTTTGCCGATACCTGCAAAGCCCGATATGAAAATCTTATTATGCCCCTGCAATACAGAATGTAATTCGTCAAGTTCGTTATCTCGTCCGCAGAAATATCTGCAAGGTGAAGGGACTTCTGCACCGAACACATACTCTGAAACTGTTATTGCAGAGGTAGGCAACATGGGCTTGTCGGCAGGAATGAAAGGTCTGTCAATGGCTGCAAAGATAATATTACCGATAAAACGGCAGACTTCGGATTCATCGCTGGTATCAATCATAACTTTGTTTTTCTTTTCTTCGGAAAGAGAATAATCATTTGATACAAGCGTAACAAGCTCATTGTAAAGGTTGGAAAAATCATATACTACGTCAGCACAGTTATCCTTAAAGTTTTTACTAATGCTTTCATATCCGTTGTCACGATAGAAGTTGATCAAATCGGCAGGAATTGGTCTATTACCCTTTATCTAGCGTGATATTGATGAGCTATCAAAAATCTTGTCATCGCAGCTGTCATAGTATTCGGAGAATATACCGGTTATTAAATCAGTTTGTGTGAAGGCTCTTTCTCTGTCCTTTTTGGTGTGCATATTCTCACGGCAATTCTCAATTATTATGTTTATTACTGTACTGAAATCTACTCTGCACATAGCTGCTCCTTTTGTGATTTTTCTTTCAGTGTAACACAATTTTTAACAAAAATCAAATCATAAATTTGTTTGTGTTTTTACAAATAATTTATTGCTTTAAAGCAGAATATGATGTATAATAAATACAGTCATAATCTGCTGTTTGGAAAGGTAGGATATTATGAAATTAAAACAGCAGGATAAAATAACGGCTCTCTATTGCAGATTGAGCCGTGACGATGAATACAATGGTGACAGCATGAGCATACAGAATCAGAAGGAGCTTCTTCTGAAATATGCCAACGACAACGGTTATTACAACACCGAATTTTTCGTTGATGACGGCTACACAGGCACAAATTTTGTTGAGGTAAGATAACGTAACCTTTTTTGCAGAGGGTGTTATCTTACCTCTTTTTGATGTATGTTAGATAGCATAACTCTTTACGTCGGCTCCTATCTGTCTGAAATAGGAGA
>JABLTO010017790.1_pt1 | contig 23031 bp, 12 predicted proteins | sample 7160091 | NCBI WGS metagenome assembly JABLTO01 (sample SAMN14651225, study PRJNA627086) | human gut metagenome | isolation source: feces | host: Homo sapiens
GCAGGCGGCGCAGGCCGGGCAGGCAGGCTTTGCGCAGGGCGGCGTCCTTTACGGCGGCGGTACGGGCCTGCGGCCAAAATACATCGGCGGCGGCATCCAGCATCACGGCGTAGACCTCGGGGCTGATCTTGCCCAACGCGGCCTGCGCTGCCAGATGGCGCTGTGCGGCGGCGATGGCCTCAAACCGTTTGGGCAGGTTTTTGGCGTCGGTCAAAAGGCTCCCCTGACGCCCCACGCGGTAGTGGGTGAACACCACGTCCAAAAAATACAGCCGCGTGCAGTGGTTGAGCAGCATTAAATCAAACGGCCAGTCCTCGGCCCAGCACACGTCGTCCCAAAAACGGACGCCGGTGTCCGCCAGCCAGGCGCGGCGGATGCAGTATTTCCACACCGACCAGTGCCCGGCCTGGTACAAGCTTTTCAGGCGCGCGGCGTAGTCGCCGCTGTCAAACGGGCCGGGCAGCAGGCGCAGGCCGGTGTGCTCGGTCAGGGTGCCGTCGGGCTGCCACTCTAAATGTTTGCCGATGAACCAATCAAAATCCGGGTGGGCGGCAAGCTCGCGGCGTAAGACTTCCAGCAGGCCGGGGGCCATGGCGTCGTCGCTGTCCAAAAACAGCACCCAATCGCCCTGCGCGGCGGAAAGCCCGGTGTTGCGGGCGTTGGCCAGCCCGCCGTTTTGCTGGTGGATCACCCGCAGGCCGGGGATCTCGGCCGCCAGCACATCGCTGATCTGGCCGCTGGTATCGGTGGAGCCGTCATCGACGAGGATGCACTCCCAATCCCTGGGGCCGGGCTGCTCGGCCACGCTTTTGACGCACGCCGCCAGATAGTTCTGCACATTATAAACCGGTACGATGATGGAAAACTGGGGCATGGTGGTCTCCTTTTCATAGGACTTGCCTCCCTCTGTGCGGGAGGCGGCGCGGCGAAGCCGTGACGGAGGGGGCGCTTTCTCTATTCTACTTCTATCAATTTCCATTCCGGTTGATACAGCGCGCTTTTTTTGGTGTGGGCATACCATTTTTCGGGGGCCAGCACCAGTTTGTCCGGCGCGGCAGCCAGGTACTGCGCCCACCAACTGTAGGTAGAATTGCTGAGCACGAAGCCCCGGCACTGTGCCATCAGGGCCATATCCCCCACAGCCGTGCCGCGCGGGGCAAAGACGGCGGGCAGGCCGTGGGTATCCAGGTTTTCTCTGGCCCAGTCGATATCATCCGAAAACAGGAATAATGTTGCATCCGGGTGGGCAGCCTTGACAGCGGCCACGGCGCGGGCGTAGTAGGCCGAGGTGCAGACCTGCAGGATGGCGTTCTCGGGGCGGCAGTAGTCACCCCGGCGCAGATGCACCGCCACGGGGTACGCCGCAGCGTCAACGGCCTCGGCCACGGGGCCGGTGGGGGGCGCCTTGGGGCGCAGCTCAGCGCGGATCGTATCGGCAAAATCGTCGAAGTACCGCGCACTTTGGAAGTAGCCCCACGCCAGAAAATCCTTCGCGCCACCGCGCCTTGCGGGGGTGTAGCCGTCGGTGGCAAAGTGCAGGCCCAGCGCGTTCAAGGCCGGGGCGCAGCGGGCTTCAAACGGCTGCCAGTCGCGCGCCATCAGGCCCTTGCGCTGCTCGTACTTGATCATCAGCGCTTTGGCTGTGTTTTGCCGGGGCAGGTGCGCCTTGGCAAAGCCGGGGTCGGCAAGGAGCTTTACGTCGGGGCTTATGGACAAATCGTTCAGTGCGCAGACGGTGTGCGCGGGGGCGCCGTCCCGCCAGTCCTGCCGATCCAGCAGGGTGACGCCCTCGCCGCAGCGCAAGCCCAGTGCGCGGGCGAACGCGTAAATAAACATTTGATTGCCAAGGCCCCCGGCCAGTTCGGCGTAGATCATGCGCGGGCCCCCAATCTGTCGTACAACTGTTCCATGCGGCGGGCGGCGGTTTTCAGCTCATAGCCCGCAGCCGCGAGGGTGGGCCAGTAGTCGGCATGGTCGCCGTGCGCGGCGATCCGGTTGGCCGTCGCGGCCCAATCGGCAAGCGGCGCGGAGAGCGGCAAAAAGTGTACAAGGTCGGTCACAGAGCCGTCGTCCGGCACGTTGGTGGACGCCAGGCAGGGCACGCCGCAGGCCTGCGCCTCGACAAGCGTGACGGGGCTGCCCTCGAAATTGGACGGCAGCAGAAAGAGGTCGAACGCATTCATGAACGCAGGTACGTCCTTTTGCACGCCCGCGAACAGCACGCGGTCGGTCAGGCCGTGGCTGGCTGCAGCCGCGCGCATCGGCTGTTCCATCTCGCCTGCGCCGACAAGCAGCAGCTTCCACGCGGGGTCGGTTTTCGCCATGGCGGCGAAAGCTTCGAGGAGGAAGAGCGGATTTTTCTGGTGGTTGAGCCGCCCGACAAAGCCCGCAAGCTTGTCGGAATCGGTGATGCCCCAGGCCGCACGGGTGGCAGCGCGGGCGGTGGCGTCCGGGTAAAAACGGGTCTGGTCGACAGCGTTGCAGGCCACCGCAAAATTGGGCTTACGGTCGATGTGGTCGCCGAACACGAACCGCCCGGCCGCGACACCGCAGCCCAAAAAGTAATCGGCAAACAGCTGGTAAACGCCATGCGCGGCGCGCCAGGTCAGCGTCATGGGCGGATAGACGATGTGGCTGTGCACGATGATCTTGGCACGCGGGCAGAGCGCGCGCATCATGCCACAGACCGGCGCGCCGACCTTGCTGGCCGTGTGGTAGTGGATAATATCATAATTATTATGACTTTTCAAGTGGTCATACAGGGCCTTGATGCGATCCCTTTTATGGTCCGGCACGCCGATGATGTTGACCCCATGGGCGATGAGGGCAGGGGCCGTGCTGGCCTGGTCTGCCGGGCAAAGGCCCACAAACAGGTCAACCTTATATTTAGTTGTATCCAGATTCAGCAGCAGGTTTTGCACATAACGCTGTACGCCGCTTTGCACACCAAGATGGTTGCTGATCATGAGAATACGCATAAATTCGTCCTTTTTTGGTTTGTATTTATGTTGCAGCTTTCGTTGCGCGCCACCTTGCGGCGCTCCACTCGGGCTAATGGGTTGCCCTCACTATTCCTTCTCTTTTGGTCACAAAAAGGAAGTACTAGAGGCAGTAACCCATTATATTGGAAGGGTTGCCGCAGGGTGGCAACCCTGACGTACTACCAATAGCTTCCGCCTTCGACCTTTTCTTTGTGCGCCAAGCCCTCCTCGGGCCGCACCCAGGCATCGTTATAAAGCTTGCTGATGATCGGGTGGTCGTCCCACCGCTTGCCGCGGATGCCGAAAAGCAGCTGCAGCGCGCCGCTCATCTGGACGGCGACGTGGCCCGTGTCGCGGGCATGGGCCGCCAGCGGCAGGCCGTAGGCACCGGCCCCAAGGATGGCAACATCGTACGGTGCAGCGTCCATTTCCTGCTCCATCGCGGCCAGTGCGTCAAACCAGCTGGCGTAACCGGTGTCGGCCCCGGCCAGGCCCTGCACGGCCTGCACGATGCGCAGGTCGGCAAACGCGGGCAAAATCTCCGTGCCGGGGAAAAGCTGCTCCCGCCGCGCATATTGGCGCTGTATCGTATTTTTAAACGGATGCACCACCAGCACCCGCTTGCCGGCCAGCGCTGCGCTCCACGGGTGGGGGTGGTAGTACGGCTCCAGCGCGCGCAGTTTGGTGTAGCAGGTGGCGGGGCCGCAGCCGCGCACGACCTCGCGCTCGGCCCCCACGTTCCAGAGGGCCAGCAGGTCAGCGGTGTGGGCACATTCAATGTAGGTACGGCAAAATTTTTCCAACGTGGCGTCATCGGTCGGGAACACGCCGGACAGGTTGCGGATGTCCTGCCGCGTCCTTTCGGCAAAGCCCGTGCCGCCGTTTTGCAGGTAGTCGGCGGCGGTGCGCATCTCGGTCGCGCCGCAGCGGGCCGCCATGTAGGGTGCGCCTGCCGTGACGGCGGCGGCGATGGCGTTGTTGCCATCCTCGGCAGAAAGGATCGTCAGGCCGCGATATTTCATTGCAAAACGCAGGCTGCGGTAAACGTCTGCCGCCTTCTGCACCAGTTTGTTGTCGTTATCCATGGCGGTTCCCCTTAGCAGGCAGCAGCGTCAGCGCCAGCTCGGCGCTGTTCTGCCACAAAAAATGTTCGTTGATACGTCGCTGCGCGGCCGCGCCCATCTCGGGCGTGATGCGCTCCAGTGCTTCGGCCAGCGCGGGCACCGTGGGGCACAGCCAGCCGCTGATGCCGTCCTCGATGATAAGATCCGGCCCCGGCGCATGGCGGGCCACCGGCGGGCAGCCCGCAAACATCGCTTCCAGCAGGCTCATGCCGAAGATCTCCTGGTCGTTCAAATTCACAAAAGCATCGCAGGCATGATAATAAACATGCACCGACTCGTTGGGCAGTTTAGGGATCATGCGGCAGCGCGCGGCCAGGCCACGGGCGTCCAGCAGGCGGGCCAGCTCGGCCCCCTGGCTGCCTTGCCCGATGATGACAGCCTGCCAGCCGGGCGCAGCTTCGAGCAGCGGCACCAGATCCAGCGGGCGTTTGTAGGCATCCAGCCGCCCCACAAAGCAAAAAATCTTCGCGTCTACGTCTAGTTTCAGGGCGCGGCGCAGTTCGGCTCTGGTGCCGGGCACATCGGGGATGATGGCGGTATCCAGCCCCACGGGCATCAGCCCGGCGCAGGGCACGCCCAGACCTTGCAGCTCGGCGACGACGGCCGGTGTTTTGGCGTAGGTAGGCGTTTTTTTATAAATCGCCAGGTTGCGGCGCAGCAGCAGGTCCATCACGGCGCGCACGGCGGCGTGGGTGGAGGTGCTTTTCAGCGCGCCGAGCTGGCTGTAAAATACGATGCCGTGCCTGCGGCAAAAGCGGTAGAGCGACGGCACGCCGGGCGAATTGTCACCCATGACGTGGACGGCGTCGACCTGCTCCTCCAGCAGCACCTGCCAGCTGGGAAAGAACGCCTGTGCGCCCAATTTCCGCACCGGCAGATAGTAGATCCTGATATTCGGCTCGGGGTTTTCCACCGTGGGGGCCTTGGCGTCCGGCGCGGGGTACAGCACCACGGCGCGGCAGCCAAGCGCGGCAAACGCGCGGGCAAGGCCGACCTCCTGCCGGTTATACAGGCCCTTCTGGCCCGAGGGGCCGCAATAAAACTGCGGTATAGCGATCGTTTTCATTCCTTAGGCAATTCCTCTTCCTCGGCGCTGGGCGGCGTCAGCTTGGGCAGGCGGGCCAGGTAGCGCGCGTCGATGACCTCGAGCACCTCGTCCCGGCTGTAGGTGTGGATGCCGACGATATCCTCGCCCCGCAGGCCGGTGATGGTCACGTTATGGGGCATGGCGGCGCAAAGCGGCACCTCGCTGCTGCCGCGGCGGGCAAAAAACTGCAGGTAGACGCCATAATCCACCTTGGTGCTGACCTGCGTGGCGTGGATGACCTGCCTGCCCAAGGCAAACAGCGGCCCGGCGTTGCGGCTGGTCAGGTCGTTTTCGCGGTGCTGCAGGTTGTAGGCTTCATCCGGCAGCAGGGCAAACGGCGCGGCGGGGGCGGCGGGTTCCGGCTCGGTGCCCGGCACGGGGTCAAGCGGAGCCTCGGCGCGGCGCAGCACAAAGCGGCGGTAGCGCACCCAGAGCTGGTTTTCGGGCAGGGTTTCGCTGCAAAGCAGGGTCAGCTCATCGGGCGTGCGGTTGACCAAGATCGTATCGCAAAGCTCGGCGTCGACGGGAAAGCGCTGCACAAGCTCCCACTCGGCGGGGAATTTTTTGCAGCGGTAGATGCGCAGGCTGTGGTCGCTGCCGGTCTCGGGGATCATCCAGATCGTGCCGTTCCAGTCGAACACCGTGGGGAACGAGAGGTGAAAGTCCTCTTGCAGCGCGACCTGCCACGCCCCTGGCGTGCCGTCGTCGTGCAGCTCGCAGACCTCAATGCGGCCCAGGCCGGTGGAGAGATTCATCGCCTCGGCGTAGAGCCAGCGGCGGCCATCGCGGTGGTAGAGCAGCGGGTCGGCGTACCAGAAGCCGGGGCGGGCGGGCAGCATCGTGTAGGCGGTGCCGCCCAGTGCAGGCAGCGGGTCGGCCCCCTCGGCCCTGGGGACGGGGCGCACGGCGATGGTGTAAATTTCTTTTTCACCCGTCAGCTTGCGCAGCAGCCGTTTGGGCGGGATATGCAAAGCGCGGTAGAGCTGGTTCATTTCGTCGTTCCTTTTGTATAAAAACGCATGAGAGCGTTATAATTTTCTTCTTCACTGTAGGTGCGGCGGGCGCGGGCGGCAATGGCATTGCAGTCAAAGCTCATTTGACCAAGCGCGCGCACCGCCCCGGCCAAGGCGTTGGCGTCGCCGGGGGTAAAGCGCAGGCCATCCACGCCCGGCTGGACCGACGCCCCCACGTTGCCCAGGTCGCTGGCCAGCACCGGGGTGCCCAGGGCGTGGGCTTCGGCAGGGACGAGGGCGAAGCTTTCGTAGCAAAGGCTGGCGGCGACCACGGCGCGGCTTTCGGCCATACGGGCGTGGAGTTCCGCGCGCGAAAGCTGGCCTAAAAAGCGTACATTCGGCAAATTTTGCGCACGCGCCCAGTCGCCAAGCGGCCCATCGCCCGCCACCAGCAGCGTGGGGGCGGCATCGCCAAGCAGCCGCCAGGCTTCGAGCACGGTGCGCAGGCCCTTGAGTTCCTCGAGCCGACCGGCGAAAAGCATCTGGTTTTTGCGATTCTCCCACAGGGTGACGGGGCCGTCCGGCACGCAGACCGGGTTGGGCTTGACAACAAGGCGGTCGGCGTCGAACATCGGGTGCAGGCGGTTAAATTCCAGCAGCTTCCGGCGGTCAAACTCGGTCAGCGCCACCATCGTGACGCCGCGCCAGGTGCCCAAAAGCCGGTGCAGCCCGTAGGCGGCAGCGACGACGAGCGTTTGCGCCAGGCTGCCGCGGTAGCAGCGGTGGCGCACGGCGCACGCCAGGCCGTGATGGGGGCAGTCCTCGCAGACCTGGCCGCCGCGCAGCAGAATGCCGTTGGGGCAGAACAGGCGGAAGTTGTGCAACGTCTGCACGACGGGCACGCCGGTGTGTTTGGCGGCGCGCACCACAGCGGGGCTGAGCAGCAGCAGCGTGTTATGAATATGCACAGCATCGACGTTTTTTGTTTGAATGATGTGCTTGACATCGCGCGCGGCGGCGCGGTTCCAGACGGCATGCAGGGGCAGGAGGGCTTTGGGCAGGCCGTGAGCGGCTTCCCCATTGCTGCGCTCGTACACGAGGACCTCGTGGCCGTGGCGCTCGAGCATGGCGCGCTCAGCCGCAAAGACGGCATCCTCGCCGCCCGGCAGGCGGTAATGGCAATGCACGAGGAGAATTTTCACCGCGAGAGACCCCCTTTGTCTGCGTTTTTGGCCCGGATGGGTATAGATGGGCTATTATGTTATTATAACCTTTTTTGGGGGTGGGTGCAAGATGTTTTGGGGCTTGCGGCACGGTTCGCGCGCATCAGAAGCCGCCACCCTGCGGCGGCTTCCTTTTATAATGGGCCGCCGCCCACTAAAAAAGGACGTTGCCGCAAGGTGGCAACGTCCGCAGAAAGGGCAATATCAAGAATCCAGCTCCGCATCGCGCTTGGCTTTGATCTGGCGTTCCAGGTCAAAGGCCTTGTCCAAGACGGGGTAGATCGCCTGCATGGTCAGCAGGGCGGGGAGCCAGAACCCGGTGATGAGCAGCGCAAAACCGCTGATGGGCCACAGCAGCAGAATGACGATCCAGTACACAAACTGCCACAAAACGCCCAGCGCTGCGCGGGGCAGGTAGCCCAAAAACAGGAAAAGCGAATTTTTCAGCATCCCGGCAAAGGGCATTTCCAGCAGCGCGACCTGGGCAAACAAAAACTCAGCCAGGCCCAGCAGCAAAAACAGGCCCACGGCCAGCAGCGCACCCGGCACCACGCCGACAGAGATATCGTAGTGGAACACCGCGAAGATCTGCATAGCCAGCAGCAGGCCGCCGATGGCCCCGGGCAGCAGCGACGCCTTCGCGTTGCGTTTCCAGGCACGGCGGTAGGTCGTCCACCAGAAGCCCGGCTCATCGCGCAGGCTGCGCAGAATGGTATCCAGCAGGCCGCACAGCTGGGGCGCTGCGATCATACCGCCCAACACGCCCGCCAGCAGCAGCGGCACCAGCGAGTGGGTAGCGACCGCGAACCACACGCCCAGCACAAACGGCATAGCGCTGGCCAGTGCCAGCATACCCGCGAGGTAAAACGAGACAAAATCGCGGCCCAGCATTTCAAAAAAGCGGGCGGGGCCCTTTTTGCGGGGGGCGTCCGGCGATACCCCGGGGCCGGGGCGGTCAAAGTGGAAGTTGAACAAAGCCATTTTGGGTTTTTCTCCTTTGCATCCGGGCAGGTTGTCACGGATTTAACATTGTTATCAGTATTGTAGCACGATGGCGGGAGAGTTGCAATGTTTTAACAAAAAAGATACGGTTTTGCGGGCCGCTGCAAGCCCCCGCCCCTGCGGGAGCGCGGCAGCCCACAAAAAAGGCACGCCCATAAAAAGGCGTGCCTGCGTTATCAATCGTTGTGGGTGCGGGCTTCGGTGGTGTGGAGCTCGGGGGCGTAGAGGTGGTAATTGAGCAGATAGCGGCCATGGGCGGGCATGCGGTAGAACGCCGCCTTGATGCGCTCCAGCGGGGTGTTGCCGTGCTCGGCGCTGCTGTTGCCGCAGATCAGCAGTACGTACTGGGTCTCGCTGTAGCGGGCCAGGGCGTCGCAGCGGCGCAGGCTCTTGTTGATCAGCTCGCCCAGATGGTCCATCATCGCGCCGGTCTCCTCGGGGTCGGTGTTCTGCGCCGGGGTGACGGTAAGCAGTGCCAAGTAGACCGGGATGCCAAAGCGCGCCTGCACGCCGCGCTGCAAGTGGTAGATCTGGCGGAAGGTTTCAAACGTGCAGTACACCGCGCCGGGGGTGTCGTCGGCGGGCAATTCCTCGGCCAAGCGGGTGATGTCATTTTCCAGGTTGCGGTCAGCCTGGCGGGCCTGGCGGGAGACAACGCCCACGCGCTCCGGCTCGACGGCAGAATGCAGGCAGCCCATCGCGTTGCCGCGGCGGGTCAGCTCCTGCGCTTCGTCGTGGCGGCCCAGGGCTTCCAGCGCCTGGATCATCTCAAGGTACAAGCGCTCCTCGTAGGGGTCCAGCTCAATGGCGCGGCGGCAGAGCTTGACGATGCGCTCGTTCTCGCCCTTGCGCTTGCAGGCTTCCAGCACCTGGAACAGCGCAATGCGGTACTGCGCATGCAGGCCCAGGCTGCGGGACTCGACCCAGGACTCGTTGCAGGAAAGCGGCAGCAGACGGCCGGCGTACAGCTCCAGCACGCGCTCGTAACGGGCGACGGCGGCGGAGGGGTTCAGCTGGCGGCGGGCCTCTTCCATCAGGGCTTCCATCTCAAACACGTCGATACGGCATTCCAGCGCGGGGTTCCACTGGTAATAGCCGCGGCTGGTGAGGATGCAGTTTTCCATCGTCTTCAGGCCCTCGGCTTCGATCATGTTGCGGAAGCGGTGCATGATCGCGCGCAGCGCCATATCGGGGTTGGTGGAACGCTCGCCGTTCCACAGGGTATCCGTCAGTTCCTTGTGGGTGACTTTTTCGCCCTTTTGCAGCACCAGATACTGCACCAGCATCGTGGCCTTGCGGGACTGGTTCAGCGCGGCAAGCACCGGCTTGCCGTCCATAAGGATCTCGAATTTTCCGAGCATCCGGATCTCAATATCTGCCATGGCAAACTCTCCTGTGCATTTATATCGTTTCCTGGGGAAATTTTTTATAGGTATTTAAACTAGTATACTGTGTTTTTATCCGATTGTCTAGTGGTCAGGCAGCCATTTTTTATTGAAATTCCGGGCTGCCCGGCAGCGGGATAACGGCGGTCTGGGTGTAGATATCGGTATTGGCGGCAGGGTCGGCGACGGTCAGCTGCAGGGTCAGCGAGGTAAGGTGGACCTTGCCGGTGGCGGCATCCTTTTCCCAACCGCGGGCGTAGAATTTCAGCTTGGAGATGACCAACCCCATATAATCACCGTTGGGGTAGGCGGTGGTGTAGGCGTAGATGGGATATTTCGCGGCGAGAGTTTCGTCGGGCGGGTTGGCAGCCGTCCTGTAAAAACGCATGTGCAGGTAGCCGTCCAGCGCGGCAAAGCTGGTGTCGGCCGGGTCGTACAGCGTTTTCGTGGTGGTGGTCTTGTCGGCATTTTTGACCGTTGCTTCCAGCTTGGGCACGTAACCGGCGTCCAGCACTTCAAAATAGTCGGTCGTCACGGTAAAGCGCAGGGCGGTGCCCTCGGTTGCACGGGTCGCCGCTTGCAGCACGGTGTCCGCCGTGGCCTCGTCCGCCGACGCAGGAAGGATGGCAAGGGTACCATCGGCATTGGCCAGCTCGCCGCGGATGGTCTCGGTCAGGGCATCGGCCAGGTTCTGGGCGCGGGTAAGCTGCTGCACCGAGATATACGCCTCAGCGCTGGGCTTGACCAGTGTGACCGCCGCCACGCCGAACAGCGCCAGCAGCACCAGGCAGACCATCAGCTCAACGAGGGTCGTTCCTTTTTTATTGTTCAGCGGGGTGGTCATGGGGTGGTGTCCTCTTTGTTGTCGGCCGGGTAGTATTTGGCGTCCTTGTAGTAGCGGGTAAAGGTGTGGGCCGCACCGTTTTCGGTGGTGGTTTCCTTGGTTTGCAGCTGGACATTTTTGACGGTGAAGCTGCCGAAATTCAGCGTCGTTTCGTCGCCGGGGGTCCATTCTACCTTGTCCCCGGTGGCGGGGTAAAGCTCCCCGGTCAGGGTATAGGCGTTGTCCCGCGTGGTCTGTGCCTGCACCGAGGCCCGCCGGGCGAACCGCAGCGAAACGGTGAACAGCGCCAGAAACAGCATGAGCAGCACAAAGGCCACCAGCACCTCCACGATGGTCTCGCCGCGCTGATTTTGCAAGGCTTGCCTGAGTTTTTTCATTCGCGGTCCTCCTTAGTCGTTCGAGGTGATGCGGGTGAAGGTGCAGCCGTAGACTGCGCCGTCCTCGATATGGTAGCGCATGTGCAGGGTGGTATTGCCGTTGGCGTAAACGCGTTTTTCCTGACCTGCCGCATTCTTAAAAAGCAGGTATCCGGTTTCGCCGTCTTTCTGGTAGCGTTCAAACGTCCACTGGGCGGCGGTGTCGTCCATCGTGTAGTAGATGCGGTACTTGCCGGTGTGGCGGTATTTGCGCGTAACAGCGTAGCTTTCCCCGTCCTTTGTGACCTTTACCGTTACGGTGATGTCATAATCCGCAAGGCCGTTTTTCTCGTAGGACTGCTCGCGGCTTTTCATGACTTCGCTCAGGTTTTGCAGGTCTGTGTTGGACGCAATATCATACGATATCAAAATATTGCTGTCGCTGGTGCTTTCGTCGGCGGTCTCGCCGTAGGCTTCGCTCAGGGTCTTGCGCAGGGTGACGGTCAGCTCGTCCACGCCTGTTGGGGCCTGCAGGGTAAAGGTATGGTCCGTGTCCTCGCCATAGACATTTTTTATGCCGCCCTTGCGGACATAGGTGTTGTTGATGAAATAGCCAAGGCTGCCGTCGTTGTTGGCGGTGCCGTCCGCGTTCAGGCCGGTATAATGCAGCAGTTCCTGTTCCAGCACATCGGAAAAGCTGGCGGCAAGCTCGTAAACGTCCTGCTCGGGCAGCTGGCGGTTGGCGTTGGAAAGCATCAGGGATGCCGCATACACAAGGGCAGCAGCCAGCGCCACAAACAGTGCGCCCAGGCACAGGACCAGTATCATGGCAAAGCCCTGCTGGCCGTGCAGCGGGTCGTTGCGTTTTTGGGGCATGGTGCGCCCTCCTTTCTAGGAAGTATCGGGGTCAGGCAGCCGGGGCGGCTATCTCGGGGGTGGCAGACGGCTCCCCTGCCCCGGCATCATCCGCCGGGGTGCTTTCTGCGTTTTGCACGGGTTGGGTGTTCACGGGGGCCAGGGCCATCAGTGCCACCGGGTCAGCGCCGGTAAGCAGCGTCCGGTTGGGCAGGGGCACAGCCAGCGGTTCCGAGTTGGTGGTCCGCGTATCATCGCCCACAGCCCAGATGGTTACTTCTGCCGTGAAGCAGGCGGGCGCGGTCGTGTCCTTATCGCTCTCGGCGGGGTAGAGCATATCGGGCAGGGTGACAAGGTAGCCGAACGAGCCATCCAGCAGCGTTGCTTCGCGCAGGGTGGGCACGGCGGCAATGTGGTAGATGGGGTTGTCACCGTTCATCTCGTGGTGGCCGGTGAGGGTGACGGGGGCAGACACACGCGTTGTTTCCTCTGTCTTGTTCCCCTCTTCATCCAGCACAGGCTGCTCCACAATGCTCAAATCATAGCCCAGCACATTGCCGTCGGCGTCCGTGATGCAGGCATCGGCGGTGATGTCGAGCCAATCGGTGCTATTGTCGTACAGCTTTTCCACCTTCAAAATCTGCCCGCGGTGCGTAACTACGACCTCGTTGCCCTCGTCGTCCGTGTCCATCACATCCTCGGGCGCAACGGTAAAGCGGATCTCATACCCCGCCTTGTTGGGGTCGTCGGGCATGCTCTCGGCGGGCGTTACGTGGAGCTGATAGGTCGTGGCAAAGCTGCGGGTGGTGCCGTTCTGGGTGTACTCGTTCACGGCGGGCCACTGCACGGCGTACTGGGTAATGGTGATAGCATCGGCGGACGGGTTCCAGGCGTTGCCCTCGCCGTCGAACAGGGCGCCCTGCACAGTGGACGTTACCGCCGTCAGGCTGGTAAGGCCGTCCTTTTCGGGCTTGTCGAGCTGGATCTTGGGCAGCTGCAAGGCCTCGCCCGGCAGATAGAACGTCCAGCCGGAGGATATTTCCGCCGACCCGCTGTTGGGCACCATGGCGCGCAGGGCGGGCAGCAGGTAGCGGTTGGCATCGGTGGGCTGCATGGTAAAGCCCTCGGTGTTGGGCGCGACCGTGTAAGACACGGTGGTGCCGCTTGTCCGGGTCTCGCTGCCCACGGTGCGGTCGGCTTTGGGGATCATCAGCGTCGCGGGCGCAAGGGCTGCGTTCAGGGCGTCCAGGTCGGCCTTGCTGTGGGTGTCCATCCAGGTCTCGGCCAGCTGGCAGGCGTTTTTATACGCGTCGGCGTCGTCAAACAGGTAGCCGGTGAAGAAGTAGCTGGCCGCGCTGCTGTCGCTGACCGTCATTTCAATGGTCAGTTCCTGGCAGAAGGTGTTCATCAGCGGCAGGGCTTCGGCAGCAGCCTTGCCCGTCCAGTTGAACGTTACACCGCTGATTTGCGGCGCATCGGTGCGGGAAACAATGGTCTGCGCCGCGCTTTCCTCGCCGTTGGGGCTGCGCAGCACGTTGGTACTGCCCTCCTTCGGGCAGGCCACGACGTAGAACACCAGCTTTTTGCCCTGATAGGCTTCGAGGTCTACGACCGTCTGCGTGCCGGTGATGGCCTGCACCTTGCCGTCGGCATCCCGATCCGCCGGGTGCAGCTCAAACGCCGCGCCGAGGCTGCCGTCCTCTGCCTGCTCACGTGCCCACAGCTCGTAATGGTCGACGCGGTCATCGGCCACGGCGGGCCAGATGATGCGGTAGCGGAGCTGCTCGGCGTTGGTGGGGTCGTCGGGGACGAACTGGTCCGGCTGGCCGACCTGCTGCAGGCGGCGCAGCACGCTGTACGCGGCGGTATCCGCCGCGCCGATGACATTGCTGCCGGTGCCGGTGGTATCGCGGGTGACGCGCAGGCGCACCTTATCAAAGCGCCAGCTGTTGCTGCCGTTGGTCTTATCGGCGTCGGTCGCCAGGTCTTTATCAATATTCAACGTGTAGCGGTAGGTTTGTGTAGCCGGGTCGTACTGTATCTGGCTGTTGGCATCGGCAGGCAGGGCGATGGTCTCCTCGGTGGTATGCACAGTGCCGTCGGCGTCGGTGCTTTCGTTCACGCCGTACAGGGTCAGCTTGTAGCGGGTGCTGCCTGCGGCGGCTTCGTCCGGCTGGGTCCAGGTAAAGGTGTAGACAAGCTGGTTGCTTTCGTTGAGAAGATAGGTTGCTTCTTCCGCCAGTTGGGGGGCGCGCTCGACCCGGAAAAGGTCAGTGCCCTTCTTATAACACACGCGCCGTCCATTGCCCGTGGGGAAATGACCGCCGATCGTCCCACCGTTGGCCATCTTAGCCCAATTCGGGGTGGGGGTATAGCCGTTTTCCGGGATGGCAAACTGCAGCGGGGTCAGGTGCGCATAGCTGTAGCTGCCGTTGCTGTTGCGGATGATTTCCAGCCCCTGATACCATGCGGCGGGCTGCGTGCTGCTGTTGATGGCCGCAACGGCTTCGCTGTCCGTGACCGTCCAGCGGGTAACGGCATCGCCGACGCCGCTGTTGACCGGCACTGCCAGGACGATCCAGTCGTCGTAGGCGGAAAGCAGATCGTCCGGCAGGTTGGCAAAGGTAATGCTTGCCGCAGCGGCGGTGATCGTGCGCTCCTGCGCGGCAAGGGTGATATACTGCCCTTGCAGGTCGGCGGCATGACCGTCGGCATCCGTCACCATGGTATTTTCCAGCGCGCGGCCCAGCAGCATCACGCGGTAAACCGGGCTGTCTGCGGCCAGGCGGGCAAAGCTGAGCGTTGTGGTAATGGCCAGCTCGTCCTGATTGCTGCCGGTCACGGTCACGTCCGCCGTCAGCGTACCGCCCGCAAGGCCGGGGTTGATGGCATGGTAGCTGTTACGATTGTTCCACACGCCGGGGATGTAGATCTCGTTATTATACTGCTTAGACTGCATCCACTTTTCCGTATCGGCAGAGGTTGCATAGCCGCGCAGCGTATAAGCGCTATAGTTCTCGCAGTTCGTCCAGTCCAGCGTGTAGGCGCTCTTGTCAGCGGTAAACACATAGTTGGGCGCTGTTCCCGCTGTGCCTGTAAAGAGCCATGCGCTGACCTTCCACCCGGGAACGTTCTGGTACGCATCCGCGTTTTTCAGCACCAGCACCTGCACATAAGCGCTGCTGTCATCCGCGCCGTTCTGGCTGCGCATCAGGCGCACTTCCAGCTCGGGGGTGGGCAGCGTCTGGGCAAACTGCTTGGGTGCATCCATCGTTTTGCCCGTGCTTGCGCCCTTGCTGTTTACGCCCTTGACCTCGACATTATAGTATTTGCCCAGCCAGCTTTCCGCAGCCTCAAAGGTAAAGTGGGTATCGTACACGTCGGACTCCAGCAGGATGGTGCCGGTGGGGGTGCCGGTGGCGTCGGTCTCGTAAATTTTTACATGGTAAGACACTGCCGGGCTGCCGGTTTCGTCCGGCGTCCAGCTGACCACATAGCGGCCATACACGCTGTCGTCGTTATCACTGCGGTTGACCGTGACGGAAACCGGCGCATGGGGGGCAGCGGTGTCCAGCAGATTGGTATAGTAATTTTGTATGGCTTCGTCCGTTATGTCGTCCATCGTGGGGCCGGTCTTGCTGTCTGCTTCCTTATACAGCAGCAGCAGCTGGCCCACGTAACCGTTGGCGTTGCCCGATGTGAACATGTTCTCGGTCAGCGGCTTGGTGGGGTCATGGTCGCTCGCCACAAGGATGCGTTTGGAGGCAGGGTCGGAGAAATCCGTGCCGCTCAACAGTTTGATATAGGTGTTTTTGCCGGAAATCGCGCTGAGGTTGCACTGTGGCCGACCGTTGGTTTGCAGCTTTGGCAGCATGGCAAAGTAGGTGTAATCGTTATCGCCGTCTGCTGTCACGCTGGCACCGGTATCCACACCGGCATACAGGCGGTGTGCCCCAACGGTATAGATCCCTTGGTCGCCGCGCTCGCCATCATCGCTTGGATAAGCCTTTTTCCAGCTCTTGTCCGTTGTGACGCTGCGGCCGATGCCGTTCAGCAGGCCGTCGATTTTATGGTCGGTCGTGCGGCCGCGTTCAAAGCTGAGGGTATCCATGTAATAGTTGTTCCGGCCGGTGATGACATCCTCCCTTTCGCAGTAAGTAATGGCACGGTTTAAAGTGCTGGTCGAATCTTTAAACAGTGTAAAGCAGTTGGTGATGGTTGTCTTTTTGGTCGTTTCCTTGATTGGGTTGCCGCGATTGCCAAAAATGCCGGTGGTAAAGGTACGGCTGCTGCCGCTGGCCGTCATTTCATAGCAGTAGTTGCGGCAGCGGTCGATATTGACCTCGACATTGGGTACCGAATCATAGGGGCCGATATACGCCATAATGCCCGATGCCATAGAACGGGCTTCCATGCTCTTGGCGGCGTTGACGCAATCCACAATATTGATGGTCATGGCATCGGTGGCAACGTTCATCTGTACCTTGCCGAAGATGCCCGCAATATCGTTGGCGGCGTTGGTAACTTTTTTGATATCGCCGTAGTTGCGGCAGCTGATCATATTGACCGCTGTGCCTGCTACCGGCTGGTTGAAATAGCCCGCAATACCGCCGACCGTGCCCGAGTTGGAATCGTTGTTGGCGTTGACGGTCAGCGCAGCAAAGTTATAGCAGTTTGTTACCGTACCGCCGTAGCCCAGCCAGTAGGCCAGCACGCCGCCCACGTTATTGGAACGGCTGTTGAACACCGTGCCAAGGTTGACACAGTTTTTCATCGTCCACAAATCGCCGGTGCGGTTCTGCTGCGTACCAATGACGCCGCCCACATAGTTATTGGCCGAAAGGTCGAAGTTTGTGGTGGAATAGCGGTCGTTTTTGGCGTTGGTGTCGTCGTCGGGGGTGTTTTGGGTACCGCGCACAAACCGGCGCACGGCAGCAAGGTTGACAAGGCCGCTGGTGGAGTCGGCGTTGGATTCATTCTGGCCGATGATGCCGCCCACGGCGCCCCAGCTTTGGTTGATATTGTCAGCGTAGACAAACCACTGGCCGCTGGCGCTGTCGGAGATTTGTCCCGTTACATCGTTAAAGCCGGTAATGCCGCCCAGGTAGCCGTTGGCAAAGCTGCCCCGGGTATCCCCGCCTTTCAGCGTGATTTTCAGCTGGTTGGCCGTGCTGCTCTTGGAGACTTCATCCACGCCCTGCAGGGCCTTGAACTTCGTCACCAGTGCAGCTTCGTCGGCGCTCTGGGTAGCCTGCGGCTTGCTGCCGGCATCCCCGGTGTAGGTGGCGTTGGTCAGCACGCGGACCATGGCGTTCAGGTTGGCGTTCCGGGCGGCGGTATCCACCTCGGTGGTGCCGTCTGCATCCTTTTTATAGGGCACGGCCAGCCAGTCGTTGATTTGCTGCACGAGGGCCTGCGTATCCTTGCCGCCGCTGGTGGTGATGCTGCCGCTGTTGGAGCCTGCCACGCCGCCCACAAAGCCGCCATGCGCGGTGATCGTGCTGCGGGTGCTGTCGGTGGCGATCAGGCCGTTTTCGACCTTGCCGCTGTTGCGGCCCACGATGCCGCCGATGTGCGCGGCGTTTGCCATCTTGATGGCGGCGTCCTGGCTGGCGCCCACGTTGGACGCGCCCTGCACGTGCAGCGTAATGTGGTTGACCGTGCAGCCCTGCACGGTACCGTTGTTGCTGCCCGCGATGCCGCCGACCGTGCTGCCGACGACGTTGATGCCGCTGCCGTCCCCGATGGCGCCCTGATAGGTACACTGAACCAGAGCACCGCTGTTGCTGCCGACAACGCCGCCCAGGTTGCAATATTTGTCCATGCTTTGGGTCAGGTCGGTTTCGACCGTAACCGCATCTTTAGCGCCCGTGCCGCCGACAGTGCCGACGTTCTCGCCCACGGCGCCGCCCGCCGTTACGGTGTTGGCGGTGGCGGTCAGGTGGGAGAGATCGAAGGTTTTTGCTTCAACCTTGCCGTTTTTGACCGTACCTGCGTTGTAACCGACCAAACCACCCACCTTGGTAGCCGGGCCGTACAGGGTCACGCCGTAGTCATCACTGCGCAGGGTAACGTCCTCAATGACAGCATCCTGCGGATGTCTGGTGGCATCGGGGGCATACTCGTTGACTGCGGCAACGCCGCCAATGGCGCTTGACGTACTGTGAACGTAAACGTGCAGCAAAGCAGCGCGGTTGATATGTCCATAGTTGTGAGCCGTGACGCCGCCAGCCTCGCCGTTAGCAGCAGTCACATGGCCGCCGATGCCCACGGAATCTATCGTAGCCCCGGCCTCGTTGCAGCCGGTAATGCCGCCTGCGTAACCGCCGCCCGCATACAGCGTATCGGTGGATGTGCTGTTATTATAATAGTTGCTGTCCTCAATAGTCCCGTAGTTGCGGCCCGCCAGACCGCCCATGTACTGGTTATCAACATGGACGCGGCCCGCCGCGTTGGTGACATTGCAGATCGTTCCCTCGTTGCGGCCTGCCGCACCGCCGCCCTCGTTGTTGGCGGTCACGCTGGTCGCGCTGGTAAGGGTGATTTTTTCGTCTCTGCTTCTGGTACTGATTCGACCCGTTGTACCATTCACGCCCGCTATACCGCCGACCTGGCTGGTGCCGCTGACCTGGACAGCAGCCTTGCTGCCCACGCCATTGCCAACAATCGTGCCCACATTATACCCCGCCACGCCGCCGACGGCGGTGATGCCATCGACCTTGCCGGTGGCTTCGGTCAGGCGGATGGTACCGGTATTATACCCCGCCGCACCGCCGATGTTCACGCCGCCGCGGATGGTAACGCCCGCCGCTGGGGCCGCATTGGTGATGCTGCCGTTGTTGATGCCCGCGATGCCGCCGAGATAGCGGTAGTTCTCCTGCTGGCTGCCCATGGAATTTTGCATGCTGCCGCCGGAGATTGTGCCGTCGTTGACGCCCGCCAGGCCGCCCGCCGCCACGGGGTGCTGCACGCTGCCATAGTTGGTGCAGTTTTGCAGCGTCGTATTTTTCGTCGCATAGCCGATGATCCCGCCCGCAAAGCAGCCGTTTTGGCCCGGGTCAAGCTCGCCCAGCGGGACGCCGTTATAGAAAATGTACGCGCCGCCGTTGGCCGCGTCCGCCGGGTCGCTGCGGGCCAGGCCGCCGTAAGACTGGGCGCTGCTTTGGCTGCCGTTGCTGGCGTTGGTCAGGGTAAGGCTGGTTCCCGCCGCGTTGTAGCCGATGATGCCGCCCACGTAGGCGTTTGCCTTGATGTTGAGCCGGTTGCTCAGCCCCGTCAGCGTAACCGGGGTGTTGGCCGAGGTCAGCCCGTCCTCTGCAAGCGCGTGGGTGGTGTCGTCAAACGTCGGCAGCAGCGCGCGCAGTGCATCGGCGATGGCCGTATTTTCAGCTGCCAGCGCGGTTTGCAGGGTGTTGTCCGGCACCACGCGGTTGTAGCCGATGATGCCGCCCGCCACGCCGTCAGCAACCAGGCTGCCCGTGCCGATGGTAGCAGCCGGGGCTGCGGTGCCGTCCGCGTTGTCAAACTCGAAACGATTTTGCGGCAGGTTCGCGCCGATAACGCCGCCCACAAAGTGGACGCCCTCCATTTTGTTGGCGCTGATCTGCACGGCGGGCAGCTGGGCCGCGCCGTTCAGGCCGATGGCGCCGCCCACGCAGTCACCGGTTGCCACAATGGTGCCGGTCACGTTGGGGGTGGTGGTATGTTCGTTTACAATGGACGCCGTGGGGTCGTTGTAGCCCGCCACGCCGCCGACAAAATTGTTGCCGTACAGCACCGCGCCCAGCGTCGCGCCGTTTTCGGACTCTGCCGTCCAAAGGATCTTTGCGTTGGTGCCGTTGCAGCCCGCCACGCCGCCGACAAAATCGGCATAGTACTCCGTGCCGTCCGCGGTCTGGCTGAGCTGGTTCAGCAGGTCGATGCGGTTTTTATCGGTCGCTTCGACGGTGGACATGCTGTTGGCGCTGTCCTGCAGGGTTGCGGTAATTTTGTTCGTTAGCTCGTCGTTTTCCAGCAAGCCCCAGGTCGCATCGTTGACGCCTGCGATGCCGCCCACGTAGGCGGCACCTTTGCCCAAGCCCGCCACAAGGCCCTTGTTGGTCATGTTTTTGATCGTGCTGTTTTTGCCGTTGACCGAGACAATGCCGCCCACATAGCGGTTGCCGAACACATAGCTGTTGTTCTCGCCGCCGGACGTTTGCAGGTCGCTGCCCACAAAGCCGCCGACAAAGCCGCCCACAAAGCTGCGGCCCAGCACATAGCCGGACTCGGTGCGGCAGTCAGTCAGGGCGATATCGCGGCCAAAGCCGACCAGACCGCCGACGAAATCGCCTTTCAGGGGGCTTTCCTCGTTCAGCGTACCATCCGCATCGTAGCCTGCCCGCACCAGGCTGGTCAGGGCGGCGGTGCTCAGGCCGCTGCGGGTAGCGCTGGTGCAGCTTTGCAGCTGCAGGTTGCTGGCATAGCCCGCAATGCCGCCAAAGAACTGGCCCAGCACCGTGCTTTTTTGTGCCGTGCCGCCCTGGTAGTTGGCCCCGGCCAGCACCGTGCCCGCGTTGTTCAGCTTGGTCAGGGTGGCGGGTCGGCTGCCGGTCGCGTACAGGTTGCCCGCAATGCCGCCCGCAAAGCCGTTGCCCACCACGGTGGCCTGGTTGGTGATGCCGGTCAGGGTGCTCACCGCGCCGCTCGCATCCGCCAGGTTGGTGACGTCCAGCACACCGGCCACGCCGCCCACGCCGACAGCACGCCAAAGCGTTTTTGCGGCGGTCGTATCCGTAATAGCGTTATAGCGTGCTTTTTCGGCTGCATCCGTGCTGATTTTGGCCGTGGTGCCGCTGTTTTTGGCAGCATCGGCATCGGTAAACAGGCCCGCGACGGTAACGTTTTTGTCCAGCGTCAGGTCGCTGAGCGCCGCCCCGCCGGCAGGCATGGCAAAGCCGACGAGCCCGCCAATGCCGTGCGGCTCGTCTGTAATGTTGGTTCCGTTTATGCGGGCGGTGCTGGTGGTTTGGCTGCCAAACGTCAGCGCCGCCGTGACCTTGGCCTCGGCCCCGCGGCGGCGGCTGCGGTCGACCGTGCAGTCGGTCACGCTGCCGGTATCCACACCGGCCAGCGCACCCACCGCGTAAATTTGTGCGCGGTAGGCCGTGTCTGTCTCGGCAAGCGGCTGCAAATACCGGGTGCCGTCCGCGTCGATCGGCATGGCATCGGGCAGCTGTTGGCCGTTTGCCACGACCTCGGCATTGACCTGCACATCAGGGTCGCGCAGGGTGATTTTAGACACTGTACCGCTGTTTTCTCCAATCAGGCCCACATAGTGATCCCGCTTGCGGTAGTCCAGCCCGCTGCCGCGCTCCTGCGCCGCGACCGAGGTGCCGCGCAGCTGCAGGTTGCTGATGATGACGTGGCCCCCGCCAATTTTTTGGCTGTTCACGCTGCCGGTCAGGGTGACGTTTTCGCCCACGGCGGGGATGGTCGGCCAGGCTACGACCTCGCCGGTGCGGCTGGGCACCTTGGCGACGGGTTCGGTCAGCCCGGATTCGTTCTTTTTCTCCCCCGCGCAGTAGACGGTCACGCTGCCGTCGGTCCAGTCCAGCGTGGTCGCGGCGTTGGGGGTCAACGTGCTGTCATTCCATGTATAGGTGCCGCTGTTGACCCAGCGCAGGTTGTACAGGTGGCGGAAATATTTCAGGGCAGCGTTGGTTCCTGTGCTGCCCGCGGCAAACAGGGTGTTCTCGGTGTTGGACTGCGCCTCCTTGCTCTCGGTGCAGGCATCTGCAAAAGCATCGTTGGGGCGTGCTTTCATCTTAACATAGATATCCTGCGCGCCGCTGACCAGCCGCGTCATGCTGAACAGCGTCGTCCTGGCTGCGGTCTGGTCATTTTCCGCCGCGCGCAGTAACGTGGCGTCGCACATGGCGTCCAGCGTCAGGATAAAACGGCCCTTGCTGTAGCTGAGCGGGAAGCAGTAGGTCTCACCGCTGTCCGTCCAGGTCTGGGTGGCCGCATGGTACTGCTTGTAGACCTTGATGCGGGCGTTCTGGTCGTAGCCTGCAACTTTACTCCATTCAATTTCCAGCTTGAACAGCGGGGTATCGCCGCTTGTGGTGCTGTAAAATTCAGCGTCGTAGATGGTGTCCAGGTCGTTATACTGGCTGTTGCCGCTCCAGTTCAAGGTGAGGGTCTCGTTGTTGATGAGCTGCGGATTCTTGACCTTCAGGCGGGTCTGGCTCAGGGTGACGACGTTGACGGTATCCTCGGCCGAGTAGTAGCCCACCAGCGAAGCTTCGCGGCGGTGGGTGTAGCTGCGGTCGTCAACAAGGGTCGCGCCGTCGGTGTCCCCGTCGGCAGAAAAGCGCATTTTCGCCGATGCTGTGTCGTAAAAAGCAGAGTATACCTGCCCGGTCAGGCTGTCGATCTCCAGCACGATGGACGCGTTAAAAAGCGACTCATCGTAAACATACGGGTCGAGCAGGGCGTGTACCTGCTGGCTGGCGGCGGTGTCGGGGGCGTCCTTGTCGTAGTACAGCGCCACGATGCGGCCATTCAGCTCCTTGGCCTTATCCTCGGCGCCGGTGGGGTACTGCGCTTGCAGGCCTTCGGCGGTAAAGTGGCCGTTCTGGGTACCGTTTGCGGCCAATTGCTTGAGAAAATCGTCCATATCGCCGCCGGTGTCCTTGCGGGTCAGGGCGATCTGCGCCGTCTGGAAAACGGTGCGGGCGTTGGCCTCGTTATGCTCAAACCGCGCCAGGCGGGTATAGGCGATCAGCCCGGCCCCGCCGAGCCCCGCCAGAATGGCCAGGATGACCAGCACGACCATCAGCTCCACCAGCGTAAAGCCCCCGGCCGCGCGCATTTTTTGTTTAACTTCCTTTATAATAGGCAGCACGTTTGTTACCTCTTAGTTCGTTGCTATGCAAAGCCGCTCCCCTCTCTCGACGGAAATCGACGCAATTTTCCAACATAGATGGTTTTATTATAGTATAACGATTCCGAAGTTGCAAGAAAAATATTCTGCCTGCGCCCCCGCCGCAGGGGCCGCACTGCTGCGCTATCATCGTGATTTCTTGTCGAATTTCCTTGCAAAATGTCGCTGGTTACAGTATACTTTAATCTGTGGCAATGCCGCATAATTCTAAGTGCCGATACGGCGAGCGAGGTGCGGCAGCTGCTAAGCCAAAAGCGCAGATAATACTGGATGTCTTATCGAGCATTTTGGCAA
>JABLTO010206307.1_pt1 | contig 23013 bp, 21 predicted proteins | sample 7160091 | NCBI WGS metagenome assembly JABLTO01 (sample SAMN14651225, study PRJNA627086) | human gut metagenome | isolation source: feces | host: Homo sapiens
CCAGCAGCATGAGATGATCCCACGCGCGCAGCGCGTCCTCGACGGCGGCGGGGTAGGGGTGCTCGGGCGCGAGACGGTATTCAAAGCTCAGCACGTCGTAGCCCGTGACGTGCGCGAGCTTGGACGCGAGCACGCGCGCGTAGCCGAGGTTGCCGCTCGTGTAGCCGCCGCCGTGGCAGTAGAGAATTGCGTGACGGCTGCCGTGAGGAGCCTTGAGCCGCATCCACGCGGCGTTCATGCCGCCGAGCGAAAATTCCTCATAGTCCATGCCGGAACCCGTGCGCCGCGCGACGGACGGCAGGGGAGGGGAGAGCCGTTCCGCAGCCCGCACCGAAAGGGGAGACCTCACCATGACCGCAGAGCAGACCGCCGCCTACATCACCTCCTGCGCCGCAAACCGCACCAAAACCGACTACTTCTCCTCCCGCGGCATCAGCGAGCAGACCGCCGCGCGCTTCTCCCTCGGCTACGACGGCACGCTCTCCTGCGTCGTTCTGCCCTGCGACAACGGACACATCGTCCGCCGTGCCACCGCCGAAAAGCGCTACCTCAACGAAAAGGGCGTGCCGTCCCCGCTTTTTCAGAGCGCGCTCCTCTCCGGCGGCGAGCCGGTTTTCCTCGTCGAGGGCGTGTTCGACGCGCTTTCCGCCGAAGAACTCGGCTTCCGCGCCTGCGCGATGAACGGCAGCGGCAACCGCACCAAAATTGCCGCGATCCTCCGCACCCTCGCGCCCTACGCCCCCATTCTGCTCCTGCCGGACAATGACCGTGCAGGCGACGAGTGGGCGACCGCCCTCACGGACGAATTTCCGTGGCTCTACCGCTGCCCGCCGCTGCCCGAGGGCAAGGACCTCAACGAGTTGCTCTGCGCCGACGCGGGCGAAGCCGCCGATTTCCTTACCCGCTGCCTGACCGACCGCCTTGCGCACCTGCCCCCCGCCTACGACACCCTCTCCGCCGGCGCGCAGATGGACGCGCTCGACGCGTACATCGCCCAGCAGGCCGCGCGCCCCGCGCTTTCGACGGGCTTTCCCGCGCTCGACCGCGCGCTCGACGGCGGACTGTACGACGGCTTCTACGTCCTCGGCGCCATTTCCTCCCTCGGCAAGACCGCCTTCTGCATGCAGCTCGCGGACCAGCTCGCGCAGCAGGGGAGGGACGTCCTCATCTTCTCCCTCGAAATGACTGCCTTTGAGCTGATGGCGCGCTCCGTGAGCCGTGAGACCTTCCTCGCCGACGCCACCCCCAGAAAATCCCTCTCCAAGACGGTCCGTGGCGTACTCGACGGCAGGCGCTACCCCCACTATCCGCCCGCAGAGATCACGCACCTCGCGGAAGCGAAAGCCCGCTACGGCTCCTACGCCAAGCACCTCTGGTTCCGCGAGGGCGACCACGAGACCTCCCTTGACTTTATCCGCGCCGAGGTCGCGCGCCACATCCGCGAGACCGGCGTGCGCCCCGTCGTCCTCATCGACTACCTCCAGATCATCGCCCCCGTGGATGTCCACTTCACCGACAAGCAGAACCTCGACCGCATCGTCTGCTCCCTCAAGAAGCTCTCGCGCGAGCAGGAGCTGACCATTCTCGCCATCTCGTCGTTCAACCGCGAAAACTACAACATGGAGGTCTCCATGTCCGCCTTCAAGGAGTCCGGCGGCATCGACTACTCCGCCGATGTCCTCATCGGCCTTCAGGCCAAGGGCGCGGGCAAACCCGGCTTCAACATCGACGAAGCCAAGCGCGCCGACCCGCGCGAGATCGAGCTGCGCATCCTCAAGAACCGCTCCGCCGCCATCCCGCAGCCCATTCCTTACCGCTACTATCCCGCCTTCTTCTGCTTTGAAGAGCTGTAAAGGCCGCAAAAAGAAAAGACTGCCGTCTGCCGTATTCCGCAGGCGGCAGCATTTTCCGGCGCAAAACGCGGCAAAATAACCGATTTTCTGTTGCAAAGTGTCAAAAGGCGTAGTACAATAAACTCGGATTTGTATGCTGGCGGGCGAATGCCCTGCCGCGTTTTACGAAAAATGGACAGCGCCGGCGCTGTGTTCTTTTCTATGGGAAAAGAACAATCCCCCTCCGCGGCTGGCGGACGGGTCGCGCCGCGCAGATAGGACAGCCATGAATCGATTCCGAAAAGAAGTATTGTTTTTCTGCGATGCGGTGATCTTTGCCGCCGCGGTTGCATTTTTTCTGCTGGTCTACACGGTGTTTGACTACGCGGAGGTCGGCCCGCAGAGCGGACTGCTGCGCCACGTCGTCCTGCTTTATGCCTGTACGGTGTTCTTCCAGCTTCTCTTCAAGACCTACGACAGCCTCTGGCGCTACGCCGAAAGTCAAGAGTATCTGAGCCTGCTCGCCGCGGCGCTGTGCGGCTTTGCCGCCTACGAGGTTATCGCCCGCGTTTCGTCGATGGGCGCGATGTCCTTTGTCCTGCTCCTCGGCATCGCCTGCGCGTGGGTGCTCGGCATGCTGACGATACGCTTTCTCTACCGCGGCTACCGCACGCGCATCCTGCGGCGCGACCGCGGCTCGCTTGTGCCCGTCGCCATTCTCGGCGCAGGGGAGGCGGGCGCCCAGCTTGCGGAGGAGTTGCGCCGCAATCCCGCCAGCCGCTACCGGGCCGAGTGCTTCTTTGACGATGACCGCAGCAAGCGCGGCAAAATGCTCCACGGCGTTCCCGTGCGCGGCACGCTCAAGGAGGCGGTGGAGAAAATGTCCGCCGTCGACCTGACCAACGCCATCTTCGCCATTCCCTCCATGCCGGACGGCGAACGCAGCGCGGTGCTGAGAGGTCTGAGCGAGGGCGGCATCCATGTCATGACGCTTCCCGGTACGCTTGAGCTGATCGGCAAGACCGCGAGCGTTTCCCAGCTGCGTGAGGTGCAGATCGAGGACCTGCTCGGCCGCGACGAGGTCACGCTCGACCCTGCGCCGGTCGAGGCGCTGCTGCGCGGCAGGACCGTCCTCGTCACCGGCGGGGGAGGGAGCATCGGCTCGGAGCTGTGCCGCCAGATCGCGAAATATTCCCCCCAAAAGCTCGTCATCTTCGACATCTATGAGAATAACGCCTACGACATTCAGCAGGAGCTGAAATTCCAATACGGCGCGGACCTTGACCTTGCTGTCGAGATCGGCTCCATCCGCGACGGCGAGCGGCTCATGCGCCTGATGGAGCGCTACCGCCCCGAGGTCGTGTTCCACGCCGCCGCGCACAAGCACGTCCCGCTCATGGAGTCCTGCCCGCAGGAGGCGATCCGCAACAATGTGTTCGGCACGCTCAACCTCGTCCGCGCCGCGGATGCCTACGGCGTGCAGAAGTTCATTCAAATATCGACCGACAAGGCGGTCAACCCCACAAATATCATGGGCGCGAGCAAGCGGCTGTGCGAGATGATCGTGCAGTCCATGGCGCAATGCTCGAACACCACCTTCGCTGCCGTCCGTTTCGGAAACGTTCTCGGCTCGAACGGCTCGGTCATCCCGCTCTTCCGCCGCCAGATCGCCGCGGGCGGCCCCGTCACCGTGACGGACGCGCGCATCATCCGCTATTTTATGACCATTCCGGAGGCGGCGTCGCTCGTGCTCGAGGCGGGCGCGATGGCGAACCAGAACGAGCTGTTCGTCCTGAACATGGGCAAGCCCGTGAAAATTCTCGACCTTGCCGAGAACCTGATCCGTCTCTCCGGCTATGAGCCGTATGTCGATATTGACATCGTGGAGACCGGCCTGCGCCCGGGCGAAAAGCTCTATGAGGAGCTGCTCATCGCGGGCAATAACACGGAAAAGACGGCGAACGACAAGATTTATGTCGAGCACCAGCCGCTCGTCACCCCCGCCGAGCTGGAGGTGAAGCTGGAGGTCCTCCGCGCCGCGCTGGAAACGGAAAATGCGGACAGGATACGCGCCGCGCTCCACCGCGTCGTCCCGACCTTCCGCGAGCCGGAGGAGGTCAATGCCGCCAGGGCGACACGGTAGAGGTTCCCGCCCCGGCTGCGGGATAAAAAAGAATCGGAGGTATTCCAGAATGAAGCTATTAGTCGTCGCCGCGCATCCGGACGATGAGGTCCTCGGCGCGGGAGCTGCGATGTACCGGCTTGCACAGGAGGGGCATGAGATCAATGTGTGCATTCTCTCCGGCGCGGTGCAGGCGCGTCAGTTCCGACCCTCCGATCAGGAGCTGGAGGCCGATATTTCTCGAAGCGGGGATGTATTGTCTGTCACGCGCCGTTTCATGGGCGGCTTTCCCAATATCGAGCTGAACACAGTCCCGCACCTGCATCTGGTGCAGTTTATTGAAAAGGCCCTGCTGGAAACGGGGGCGGATACGGTTATCACCCATCATCCGGGCGATACGAATAACGACCATCTGCATACATCGCTGGCCTGTCAGGCCGCCATTCGGCTGTTCCAGCGCAGAAGCGATGTCCCTCCCATTCGGGAGCTGCTTTATATGGAGGTCCTCTCTGCGACGGACTGGGGCGTGAACTCCGCAATGAATCCCTTCCGTGCAAATACCTTCGTTGAAGTAGGGGAGGAGGGCGTGCGGAAGAAGATCGAGGCTCTCTCCCGCTACCGTGGGGTCATGCGTCCCTATCCGCACCCCCGCAGCGAGGAGGCCCTGATGGGGCTTGCCGCCTGCCGCGGCGCGCAGGCGGGTATGGTGTATGCCGAGGCGTTTGAGTCCGCGTTCCGGCGCGGCTTATAAAGGAGGTCCTCTATGATCCGTACAGCATTTGCGACCTGCGTCCAGCTGGGCATGTCCTGTATTCAGGAGGTCTATCGGCTGGGCGGGCGGTTCGATCTGTTCATCACGCTGAAAGATGATATGGCCGCGCAAAAATCCGGCCGTATTTATTTGGACGAGGTCGCGTCCGCGCATGGAACGGAGCTTCTGAAGATCCGGAATATCAACGATCCGGAGGTCATTGCGGCGCTGAAGACGCACGGGATCGACTGGCTGTTTATCATTGGCTGGTCGCAGATCGCGCGTCAGGAGGTGCTGAACGCGCCGAAGCGGGGCTGTATCGGTATGCACCCGACACTCCTGCCCAAAGGGCGCGGACGAGCGGCCATTCCGTGGGCGATCCTCTACGATCTGCCGGAAACCGGTGTGACCATGTTCCGTCTGGATGAGGGCGTAGACACCGGCGACATCATCGCGCAGGGCGTCATTCCCATGCGCGACGGCATCACGGCGACCGAGCTGTACCATCTGGTGGACGAGATGCATGTGGAACTGATGCGCCGTCATTGGAACGAGATCGTATCGGGACACGTGACCTGCACGCCGCAGAACCCCTCGCAAGCGACGGTATGGAGCGGACGGAAGCCGGAGGACGGTGAGATATTCTCTTCCATGACGATGGGGGAGGCCGGGCGCATGGTACGGGCGGTCACGCACCCATATCCCGGCGCGTTCCTCCGGCAGGGCGGGAAAACGCTGCGGATCTGGTCGGCGCGGACCGATCCACTGTCCGGACCGATCCCATTAAAGGACGGATATTTGATCCCGATAGAGTATGAGGTAGAGGAAAATGGTGCTCCAACAGCTGATTAAGCGCTTATTTGATATAATATGCTCCCTGCTGCTTCTGATTGGGTTTCTTCCGGTCTGGCTGCTCGTTGCGCTGGTCATCAAGCTGACCTCGCCGGGACCGGTCTTTTTCCTGCAGGTGAGACCCGGCTATCATAAGCAGCTTTTCAAGGTCTATAAGTTCCGCACAATGCGCCTCGGCTCCGAAAAGATGGTCAAGGGGCAGGAGGTCATGCAGGACGATGTGCGCATCACCTCCTGCGGACGGTTTCTCCGCCGCTCCAAAATCGACGAGATCCCTCAGCTTTTGAATGTCCTGAAAGGGGAGATGAGTCTGGTCGGTCCCCGTCCCGAACGGGTGGAGTCGTTGGAGGATTACGATGAGGAGATCTCCAAGCGGCTGGACGTCCGTCCGGGTATGACGGGACTGGCGCAGGTGAGCGGCAATATTTATTTGGATCTTCAGGATCGATATGTTCTTGATGTTTACTATGCAGAACATTTCAGTCTGTGGCTTGATGTGAAAATATTGCTGCGCACGGTCGGCGTTATCCTGCGTGGAGAGGCGTATTATCGGGAGCGCCCTCTGGTGCAGCTACCGGAAAGGACAACAGATAAGGAGCTTGTTACGAAATGAAAACCCTGCTGATTACCGGCATCGCCGGAAAGTCCGGTCTTGTGCTGGCAAGACTGATTGCCGCAGGCGGATTGGAAGAGCCGTATAAGCTGCGCCTCGCGCTGCGCCCGACTTCCTGCGGTGGGGCAGAAGTACAGCGGCTTCTGCCCGATGCGGAGGTGATCGAGGGCGACCTGACCGATCCCGACTATCTCCGGCGACTCACAAAGAATGTCGATGTCATGTTCCACATTGCTGGTATCGGGAAATCTCCGGCGTTGGTGAACGCCGCGGCGGAAAATGGTGTGCGGCGCATTGTGTTGGTGCATACCACGGGGATTTATTCCAAGTATAAGGCGGCAGGGGAGTGGTATCGTCGGGCAGATGCGGAGATCACGGCCCTCTGCCGGGAGCGGAGCATCGGATTGACCATTCTGCGCCCCACCATGATTTACGGCACACTGGGCGACCAGAATATCGTGAAGTTCATCAAGATGGTGGACAAGCTCAGCCCCATGCCGGTTGTGAACCACGCTAATTATCTGCTCCAGCCGGTGAACTGCCGCGATTTGGGAAACGCTTATTTGCAGGTGCTGAACCATTTGGAGGAGACCTCCGGAAAGAACTACAATCTCTCTGGCCGTGATGAGGTGTTGCTCATCGACCTGTTCCGCATTATTGCAGATGAGTTGCGAGTTTCCCGGAAATATCTCAGCGTGCCGTTCCCCATTGCCTATGCAGGCGCGTGGGGCATTTATCTATTGAGTCTGACCAAGATCGACATGCGGGAAAAGGTGCAGCGGCTGTGTGAGAGCCGGGTCTATCCCCATGAAGAAGCCGTTCGGGATTTCGGCTACGACCCCATGCCCTTTGAAGAGGGGCTGCGGCAGGAGGTGCGGGAGTACCTGGCCGCGAAAAACGGAAAGAACTGACGAAAGGAGGGCTCCGGCGTGAAGATTCTGGTGGTATGTCAATATTATAGGCCCGAGCCCTTCCGCGTTTCCGACATCTGCGAAGCGTTGGCGGCCCAGGGCCACAGCGTTACCGTGGTTACCGGAACACCCAACTATCCGGAGGGAGAGATCTACGCGGGCTACGAGGGACAGGCGCATCGTGATGAGACCATCAACGGTGTGTGTGTCCATCGCTGCCCCATCCATCCCCGCAAAAGGGGGGCCCTGCATCGGTTTTGGAATTATTACAGCTTCGTTCTTGCCTCCGATCGCTATTTGCGCAGCCTGAAGGAGGACTTTGATGTGGTGTTGGTGAACCAACTCTCACCCGTCATGATGGCAGAGGGTGCTGTACGGTGGGCAAGGCGGCACCAGAAGAAAACGGTGCTCTATTGCTTGGATCTCTGGCCGGAGAGTCTGAGCGCGGGAGGGATCCGTCCGGGCTCGTTGATTTATCGTATATTCTGGCATATTTCCCGCCGGATTTATCGAGAGGCGGACACGATCACCATCACTTCCCGGGGATTTGCAGACTACTTCCGCACGACACTAAGACTTCCATCGGCAAAGTTGGTGTACCTGCCGCAGTATGCGGAGGAGTTGTTTGACCGATTGCCAGAGGCTCCGCCCCATCCCGGCGTGTTCAACGCTGTGTTCGCAGGAAATATCGGCGAGATGCAGACGGTGGAGATCATCGTGGAAGCTGCGGGAAAGCTAACTTCGCGGCCCGATATTCACTTCCACATCGTGGGGGACGGCATACGTCTGAATGACTGCCGCCGCCTGGCGGAGGGCCTGCCCAACGTCACGTTTTACGGACGGCGGGACGTGTCCGAGATGCCTGACTTCTACGCCATGGCGGACGTGATGCTGGTAACGTTGAAGGCAGATCCTGTCCTATCACTGACGCTGCCGGGAAAGGTGCAGTCCTACTTCGCCGCCGGGAAGCCGGTAGCTGGGGCCATCGACGGCGAGACTGCCGCGGTTGTAGCGGACGCGAACTGTGGTGTCTGCGTGGCCGCGGAGGATGCTAACGCTCTGGCGGAGGCCCTTGTTTCCCTGGCGTCTGCCCCGGAGCGGCTGGTGGAATACGGCGCCAATGCCCGCCGTTACTATGAGGCCTATTTCCAAAAGGATGCCTTTTTACGGACACTGACCGATGTACTCAAGGAGAATTGCTGAAAATGAACCATTCGATCTTTCAGAACAAAACCCTTCTCATCACCGGCGGCACGGGCAGCTTCGGCAACGCCGTGCTGAACCGATTCCTTGCCACCGATATTGCGGAAATTCGTGTTTTCTCCCGGGACGAAAAGAAGCAAGACGACATGCGCCACGAATTTCAGGCCAAGCTGCCGGAGGCGGCGGGGAAGATCAAGTTCTACATCGGCGACGTCCGGGACCTGGCCTCCGTGAAGTCCGCCATGGTTGGCGTGGACTATGTGTTCCACGCCGCCGCCCTCAAGCAGGTGCCCTCCTGCGAGTTCTTCCCCATGGAGGCTGTCCGCACCAACGTCATCGGCACGGACAACGTCCTCACCGCCGCCATCGAGGCGGGGGTGGAGAGCGTCATCTGCCTCTCCACTGACAAGGCCGCCTACCCCATCAACGCCATGGGCATCACCAAGGCGCTGGAGGAAAAGGTGGCGGTGGCCAAGTCCCGCACCTCCGGGAAGACCCGCATCTGCTGCACCCGGTACGGCAACGTCATGTGTTCCCGGGGCAGCGTCATTCCGCTGTGGATCGACCAGATCAAAAACGGCCAGCCCATCACCGTCACCGAGCCGTCCATGACCCGCTTCATCATGTCGCTGGAGGAAGCCGTCGACCTCGTCCTCTTCGCCTTTGAACATGGGCAGAACGGCGACCTCTTTATCCAGAAAGCCCCCGCCTGCACCATCCAGACCCAGGCGGAGGCGGTGTGCGAGCTGTTCGGCGGCAAAAAGGAGGATATCCGCGTCATCGGCATCCGCCACGGCGAAAAGCTCTATGAGACCCTCCTCACCAACGAGGAATGCGCCAAGGCGGAGGACATGGGGGATTTCTACCGGGTCCCTGCCGACAACCGCAGCCTGAATTACGACAAATATTTCTCCGAGGGGGACGAGCAGCGCAGCACCCTCACGGAGTTCAATTCCAACAACACGCGCATCCTGAATGTGGCTGAAACAAAGGCGCGCATTGCCGCCCTCGCCTACATTCAGGCGGAGCTTGCACGGCAGGAGAAGTGATATGAACATTCTTGTCACCGGCGCGAAGGGCATGGTGGGCACCGCCCTGTGCGCAAACCTCAAAAACCTGCGGGACGGCAAAAATCGCACCCGCCCCGGCCTGCATATTGATGAGATCTACGAATATGATCTCGCCTCCACACCTGCCGAGCTGGAGGACTACTGCGCCAAGGCGGATTTTGTGTTCAATCTGGCGGGCGTGAACCGTCCGGAAAATCCCGAGGACTTCATGCGCGGCAACTTCGGCTTCGCTTCGGCGCTGCTGGACTGCTTGAAGCGGCACGGAAATCCCGCGCCTGTTATGCTCTCGTCCTCCATTCAGGCGACACTGGCCGGGCGCTTTGCCGGGAGCGAGTACGGCTGCTCAAAGCTGGCGGGGGAGGAGCTGTTCTTCGCCTACGGCAGGGAAACGGGCGCGCCGGTGTATGTCTACCGCTTCCCCAACCTCATGGGCCACAGCCGCCCCAACTACAACAGCGCCGTTTCCACCTTCTGCTGGGCGGTGGCCAATGATCAGCCCTACACCGTCAATGACCGCTCCATCGAGCTGGAGCTGCTCTACATCGACGATCTGGTGGAGGGTCTGTTCGACCTGCTGGAGGGGAAGGAGCAGCATTGTGCGTTCGACGGCGTGGAGACCGTTTTGCAAGCGGATGGCCGCTACTGCTGCGTCCCCGTGACCCACAAGGCCACCCTCGGGGAGATCGTCGATCTCTTGGCGCAGTTCAAGGCGCAGTCGGAAACGCTGCTCATGCCGAAGATGCCCGAAGGCTCCTTTGCCAAGAAGCTCTTCTCCCTCTACTTAACGTACCTCCCGGCGGAGCAGTTCAAGTACCCCCTGAAGATGAACGCCGACAAGCGCGGCAGCTTCACCGAGCTGCTCCACACCGCCGACTGCGGCCAGGTCAGCGTGAATATTTCCAAGCCCAGTATCACCAAGGGCCAGCATTGGCACAACAGCAAGTGGGAGCAGTTCATCGTAGTCCACGGCACGGCTCTCATCCGGGAGCGGAATCTCCACACCGGGGAGACCGTGGAGTTCCGGGTCTCCGGCGAGAAGATCGAGGCGGTCCGCATGATCCCCGGCTGGACCCACAGCATCATCAACCTCAGCGATACGGAGGAACTGGTGACGGTCATGACCTGCAACGAGGTCTTTGACCCCGCCCGCCCCGATACCTTTTTTGAACCGGTGTGAGCCGGGAAAGGAGACACCATGGCGTCCTTTGCCAACAACGGAAAGCTGAAGCTGCTCATCATCGTGGGCACCCGGCCGGAGATCATCCGCCTGTCCGCCGTCATTACCAAGTGCCGCAAGTATTTTGACACAGTTCTCGCCCACACGGGGCAGAACTACGACTATAACCTCAACGGCGTATTCTTCCACGACTTAGGCCTTGCCGATCCGGAGGTGTATCTGGACGCGGTGGGGAAGGACCTGGGCGAGACCATGGGCAACATCATCGCCAAAAGCTACGCTTTGATGGTGGAGACGAAGCCCGATGCGGTCTTAGTGCTGGGGGACACCAACTCCTGTCTCTCCGTCATCGGCGCCAAGCGGCTCCACATCCCCATCTTCCACATGGAGGCGGGCAACCGCTGCAAGGACGAGTGCCTGCCGGAGGAGACCAACCGCCGCATCGTGGACATCATCTCCGATGTGAACATGGCCTATTCCGAGCACGCCCGCCGGTATCTTGCCGACTGCGGATTGCCGAAAGAGCGGACTTACGTCACCGGCTCTCCCATGGCGGAGGTGCTGCACAAGAATCTTGCGAAAATCGAAGCGTCCGACATTCACAAACGGCTTGGTCTGGAAAAAGGGAAGTACATCCTGCTCTCCGCCCACCGCGAGGAGAACATCGACACCGAGAAGAATTTTACCTCGCTCTTCACCGCCGTCAACGCCATGGCGGAGAAGTACGACCTGCCCATTCTCTATTCCTGCCACCCCCGCAGCCGCAAGCGGCTGGAAGCGAGCGGCTTTCAACTGGATAAGCGGGTCATCCGCCACGAGCCTATGGGCTTCCATGACTACAACTGCTTGCAGATGAACGCCTTCGCCGTGGTGTCCGACAGCGGCACACTTCCCGAGGAATCCAGCTTCTTCACCAGCGTGGGCCATCCCTTCCCGGCGGTGTGCATCCGCACGTCTACCGAGCGGCCCGAGGCCCTGGACAAGGGCTGCTTCATTCTGGCGGGCATCGACACCCGCTCCCTTTTGCAGGCGGTGGACACCGCCGTGGAGCTGGTGAAAAACGGCGATACCGGCCTCCCCGTGCCGGATTACACGGACGAAAATGTGTCGGACAAGGTCGTGCGCCTCATCCAGTCTTACACCAGCGTGGTCAATAAAATGGTTTGGAGGAAGGGGTAATGCTCCCAGCCGGAAGCATTATGCAAACGTCGAAAGGATAAAGCACTTATGAATCTCAATCGCGAACCGCGCGTTTTGGTGATAGCTCACAATGCGTTCAGCCAAACGAATAACAACGGAAAAACATTATCCTCTTTTTTTTCCGGATGGCGCAGTGAGAATTTGGCTCAATTATATATCACGGATGAGGAACCGGATCGCTCCGTATGCAAGCGCTTTTTCCGCATAACCGACCGCGAGATTCTGTGCGCTGCGGTAAGGCGCGGCACAGCGCCCGGCAAAGTTCTGCCACCGGAGGGGACACAGTCGGCGATGCCGCGCACAGATGCGTCGGTCCACCATGGCTTTTTCGGCAGGCTGGTCGCGCGGAGACCATCGTGGATGCTCGTGGGGCGCGACCTTTGCTGGGGGAGCGGCGTGTGGAAAACACCCGCGCTGGAAGCGTGGATCGACGAATTCTCGCCCGAGGTGGTTTTTATGCAATGCAGCGCCCCCGCTATCTACGACATTGCTTTTTGGGTCTGCGACCACTGCAACATCCCTCTTTTTTTAGAGATAACGGACGATTACACCAGCTCAAAATTCTCCCTTGATCCGTTTTTCTGGATCTATCTGAGACGTATGCGTCGGCAAATGCGGCGCGCCATTGACCGTGCCGAAAAGACGCTTGTCATCGGCAGAAAAATGGAGAAAGAGTACGCCAAGCGCTTTGGCGGAGCCTATGCCATCGCCATGAATGCCGTCGAGATAGGCAGCTATGTGCCGCCGGCTTCCCATGACCCCATACAAATCGTCTACACTGGGAATTTAGGTCTTGGTCGGTGGAAAACAATTCAGGCGCTCGGCAATGCCTGTCAGACTGATCCGGAGCTGAAAGAACATCTCCAGCTCCATGTTTACAGCGGCACACAACTCTCTTCGCGGGAATATGACCGGTTGGCGCGCAGCGGCGTCTGTTTTCATGGAAAAGTTTCCGCTCAAGTGGTTGCAGAAGTCCAGACCGCAGCCGATATCCTGCTGCATGTGGAGTCTTTTGACGCAGAAAACCGATATGTGACTCGCTATTCCGTTTCTACCAAGATATCGGAATATCTCTCCAGAGGACGATGCCTGCTGGCTGTCGGTCCGGCGGACGTTGCCTCGATAGAATATATACGGGACGAACGCATAGGCGTTGTTCTTTCGGAGCGGAAGGAGGCGGCGATCCGCTCCTGCCTGCTGGAGCTAGTACAAAATCGGGAGTTGCGGTTGGAGTGTGGGCGCAGAGCATATGAACAGGCGTGTAGCGCACACGATATCCGCTCCGTGCAGCGTGAGATATCACAGATGCTCGCCACAGCGACAGGGCGGGCGCATGTGCAGGAAGGGGAATGAACAGCATGGAAGTCTGCGGTATTCGGTATTTTAAGCCGGTCTGCCATACGGCTTACGGGCTTTTGATGTATCGAAAGGAAAAGCTATACATTTTGGAGGATGGAGACAAGAGCGATCCTTCCTTTGTTTGTGATTTACCTATCGAAGACCCGCGCGGAAAATTTTGTATCTGCCCGCTGGCGGAAAGACTCATGCATATTGACCTATATTGTGGGATCGCTGTTTCAAATGGTGCAGTTGTAGCTTTCAACAAAGGCATTTACTTTGTAGATTTGAACAGCCGGCAAGTGCGTCGAGAGCACGACTTCACCAGCGGAATGCGACGCCCCTTCAATTTCTACGAGATTCGGAATGTCAAGGGCTTTTCGGATGGGATCGTTTATGGTGAGTACACATACAACGCAGATCAAGCTCCAGTCTCGATGTACCGCCGCACGGATTCCGGCGCATGGGAGATTGTTTATACATTTCCTGCGCACACCATCCGTCACATCCACAGCATTATTCCCGACCCTTATCGAAGCCGTGTAATCATCTGCACCGGTGATAATGGTGAAGAGGCGGCGATCTGGGCAGCATATGACGATTTTTCCCGCGTTGAGAAGATATGGGGTGGCAATCAGGACTACCGTGCCTGCTGCGCCCGCGCATATCCTCAAGGAATTCTGCTGCTAACAGATTCCCCGCATTTTCAAAACTATGCCTATTTGTTGACGGAAGCGCAAGGGCAGGCGCAGCGTCAGGATTTGTGCAAGATTCCCGGACCAACGGTGTTTTTTACGGAATACGAAGACCAAGTGGTTTTTGCTACCGATGTAGAATATGACGAGCGCCGCCTAAACCGTATCACCAAATACGCGACCTACCGCCGTGGTCCCGGTGTACAGGACTGGTATTCCCATATTTTTATGGGCAGTCCAAACAAGGGATTCCGAGAAGTAGCAAAGCTGAAAAAAGACTGTTTCCCAATGGGGGCGGCTATGGGTTTTGGCGGTGTAGCCTTTCCAAACGGGCAACAGAAGGGACGGGTATATTTTTACCCTTATGCGGTCGAATTGGACAAGTTTCTTTGTTATCTGACAATAGATCCATAACCATCCGCAAACATATAGACAAAGGAGTGGCTTCTTTCTCATGAAAATCGTCCATATCGCAATAGCAAGTTACTATGTCGAAGGAATGAACTATCAGGAAAACTGCTTGGCACAGCAGAATGTGGAGGATCGACAGGAGACCACAGTTATCACCACAACTTTTTACTGGAAAGATACCGAGATCGTACAGGGGAGTGCTTGTGACTGTATGGTTGACAACGGAGTTCGTTTGATTCGACTGCCCTATCGCAATCCTTCCAAAAACTTTTCGCATCAAAAAATCAGAGCAGTTGTCGGGCTGTATCGAACATTGGAAGAGCTTGCTCCTGATGTGATTATGTGCCATGGATTGCAGGCGTGGTCCGTCCGGGATGTGGTCCGCTACAAAAAGGACCACCCGGCGGTGAAGTTCTACGCCGACACCCACACGGACTACAACAACAGCGGGACAAACTGGCTGTCCCTCCATGTGCTGCACCGTATTTTTTACCGGCATCTGGTGCGGCTGGTCCTGCCTTATCTCGACCGATACTTTTATGTCGCGGACGAATGCCGCCAGTTTTCCCATGAGGTCTACGGCATCCCTAACGAAAAGATGGAGTTCTACCCCTTGGGCGGCACGCTGCTCTCCGACGGGGAGTATGCCGCCATCCGCGCCAAGCGGCGTGCTGAGCTTGGACTGGGAGAGAATGACCGCCTTTACATCCACTCCGGCAAGCTGGACGCCCTCAAGCGTTCGGACGAGCTGCTGCGTGCCTTCTCTGCCGTGGACGACCCCCATGCGGTGCTGGCGGTCATCGGCTCCATTCCCAAGGAGCGTGAAGCTGTGCTCCTTCCGTTGATCGAGGCGGACGAGCGCATCCGGTATCTCGGCTGGAAGTCCGGGGCGGACTTACAGGAGTACCTTTGCGCCGCCGACCTCTACTGCCAGCCGGGCAGCCAGTCCGCCACCATGCAGAACGCCCTGTGCCGCTATTGCCCCGTCATGCTCTACCCGCACCCGTCCCATACGGTGGACTATGACAGGGGGGAGGTCCTGTGGGTCAAGACACAGGCGGACATGGAGGCCGTATTCCGTTCTCTCGCCGCCGACCCCGCCCAGCTCGCGCCTCTGCGGGAAAACGCGGAAAGGCTCGCCCGCGAGCTGCTGGATTACCGTAAGCTGGCCGCAAGACTGTACCAGTAAATCATAGACCGATCCTTCCTCCGATCGCCGGAGAGTTTTCAGATAAAGGTGGAAAATACCATGTCCCTCAAACAGGAGCTTATCGCAAAAATTCAGAACAAAACGCTGCGCATGGGCGTTTGCGGCTTGGGCTATGTCGGGCTGCCGTTGGCGGTGGATAAGGCTAAGCATGGCTTTAAGACCATTGGCTTTGACGTGCAGAAGGAAAAGGTAGATATGGTCAATGCCGGAAAGAACTATATCGGCGATGTTGTAAATGCCGATCTGGAGGCATTGGTAAAGGACGGAATGCTGTCTGCCACCACCGATTTCAGTTTTGTTCGGGATGTAGACTTCATCGCTATCTGCGTTCCCACCCCGTTGGACAAGCACCAGCAGCCGGATATCAGCTACGTCCGGGATTCCACCATCGCCATTTCCAAGCATCTCCGGCGGGGCTCCATTGTGGTGCTGGAATCCACCACCTACCCCGGTACCACCGAGGAACTGCTCCGCCCCATTCTGGAGGAAGGCAGCGGCCTGAAATGCGGGGAGGACTTCTACCTCGGCTTCTCGCCCGAGCGCGTGGACCCCGGCAACGCGGTCTACAAGACCAGCAACACGCCTAAGGTCGTCGGCGCCATCGGCGAGGACGCCGCCGAGGTGATCTCCATGGTCTACCGCGCCATTCTCGACGGCGACGTACACACCGTTTCCTCCCCCGCCGTTGCCGAGATGGAGAAAATTCTGGAAAATACCTACCGCAATGTGAACATCGGCCTTGTCAATGAGCTGGCCATTCTCTGCAACCGCATGGGCATCGACATCTGGGAGGTCATCGACGCCGCCAAAACGAAGCCCTACGGCTTTCAGGCGTTCTATCCCGGCCCCGGCTTGGGCGGCCACTGCATTCCGCTGGACCCCTATTATCTCAGCTGGAAGGCCCGCGAGTACGGCTTCCACACCAGCATGATCGAGGCGAGCATGATGGTCAATGACCGTATGCCGGAATACACAGTCGAGCGTGCGGGCAAAATCCTCAACCGCTCGAAAAAGGCGCTCAACGGCTCCCGTGTGCTGGTGCTTGGCGTGGCCTACAAGCAGGACATCAATGATTATCGTGAGTCTCCCGCCGTGCGCGTCATCGAGGAGTTCAAGAAGACCGGCGCACAGGTGGACTATTACGATCCCTTCGTACCCAAGTATCGAGAGGCAGGGGAGTGGTATACCGGTCTTCCTGCCCTGACCGCGGAGATCGTGAAGCAACATGACCTTGTCTGCATCACCACCGCCCATACCAAGGTGGACTACGCTATGGTGGCCAGCTGCGGCGTGCCTGTGTTTGACTGCAAAAACGCCTGCAAAGGGATTCAAAACCGGGAAAATATCGAGGTGCTGTAATGCGCCGGGTCATCAGTGTATTGTCCCTTGCCGTGCTGTGTCTGCTCTGCACCGCCTGCGGCGGCAATGAGCGGCTGGATGCCCTGGAGGCCCAGGTCTCCGCGTTGGAGGATGCCCTTGCGCAAAGCGAGGAGCAGCGCATCAGCGACGCCTATGACTTTCAGCGCCAGCTGGAGGCGCTGACCGCAGTCGGAGTACAGGTGCCCCCCCGAGCGACACTCTGGCTTTGCCGCCGCTCTCCGCGCCGGGGAGGTCCAAAGCGTCCTGATCATCGGCGACAGCATCTCCGACGGCAACGGCGACGGTGGGACCTATATCGACCAGGACGAACGGCGGGAGCTGGGCGGCCGGCTGATCATTGACACCGGCGACGAGGCCCATTATGAAAAGCCCCAGGATCAGCAGGGCTGGGTCAAGCATTTCCGCGGCTATCTGCTGGAGAACACCTCCGTTACCGTAGTCCACAACGCCGCCATCAACGGCAAGTCCGCCAAGTGGTTCAATGCCCACAAGGAGCTGCTCTTTGCGGAGCGGGATCGCTATGACGCTATTTTCGTCATGCTGGGCACCAACGACCGCACGGACTGCGCCGATGGAGAGGAATTCCGGGCGGAGTACGGAGCGCTGCTGACGTATTTGCATGAACGCTGCGATCACCTGACGGTGCTGGTGCCCATTCCCGCCATCTACGATCCTACCGACACAGTGAAAAACCTGAACTCCGCTGAGATCGCGGAGAACGTCCGGACGCTTTGCGGCGAGGCAGGCTACGATTTTATCGACTGCTACAAGGATTTCCCTCAGACGGCGGCTGACCTGGGCCTGCCTCTTGGTTCCCTGTACTGGGGTGGTACCCATCCCAACGCCGTGGGCTACCGGACCCTTTGGACGGCCATTGCCCACGAGCCGGAGGGAACGGCCCAGCCGGAGGACTTTGCGTCCGTCACCTGTCTGGGCTGCAACCGGGAGGACCTCTCCGGGGATACGGCCCCCGGGGACGTGAACGGGGCCGGGGAAGCCCTCTACCCTCTGGGGGTCTCCTGGTATTACACCTGGAATACCTTCACCCCGGCCCTGCCTTACGGCGCGTTTCTGGAGACCCACCGGGAAGCGGACGGCAGCGCCGTGCAATATGCCCGGACGGATAAATATCAGCCCACGGAGTTTTCTCTGGTCCGCCGCTGGGAAAACGGCGGTTGGACGGACTGGGCCGACAACGATTAAGGAGGCACTATGCGCCTTTCTGATTTTTTTCCAACGGAACAAATTTTCCGGGACGGGGACTTTTCCGCTCTGGGCCTCAGCAATTCCAAGGGCCCGGAGGGGATGCTCTCCTTTTTGGAGGACACCCGCTTTGCCTCCGAGCTGCTGGACAACCCCCGCGTTTGTGCCGTCATCTGCCGTCCGGAGGATGGAGCGGCGGTGGCGGAGCGCAAGCAGGGGGTGGTCCTTTCGGACACGCCCCGGCTGGCCTTTTTCCGGCTCCATAACCGTCTGGCGGAGCTGCCGGACTACTGCCCGCCGCAGACGCCCTCGGTCATTCCGGAAAGCTGCCATGTCAGCCCTCTGGCCTATATCGCCCCTACCGGGGTAGTGCTGGGTGAGCATGTGACGGTGGAGGAGTTCGTCTCCATTCACGGCCCCTGCCGCATTGGGGACGGCTGTGTGCTCCACGCGGGCGTGAGGCTCGGCGGTGCGGGGTATGAGTTCAAATACTTCGGTGACGAGGTTTTGGACGTTACGCACTGCGGCAGTGTAGAGCTTGGGAAAAATGTAATCATTTGGGATAATGCGGCCATATTCCGTGCGGTATATCCGTGGGATACAACAATGATCGCGGACAACTCCCGGGTTGACGCACACGCGCACATTGCGCACGGAGCAAGAATTGGAAAATGTACTAAAATAGGTGCATTTGCTGTTATTGCTGGTCGCGTTGCCGTCGGTGACCATGCCTTTATCGGCCCCAGCGCCGTCGTGTCCAACCGGATCGCCGTGGGGGACGGCGCACAGGTGCTGCTGGGCAGCGTGGTGACAAAGGGCGTCCCCGCCGGAGCGGTTGTCTCCGGCAACTTCGCCGTGGACCACGGCGCCCATCTGACGGCGGTGAAGGCCGCCGCCAAGAAAGCTTAAAGAAAAGAGTCCGTATGCTATGAAACAGTCTTCCCGTTTTGACCGTCTGACCTCCGCGCTGCTGCCGCTGCCGTTGTTTGCCGTCGGTTTTTTGAACCTGTTGTATTTTGTGGTATTGCAGGAGCGCTTTGACACGGTGCGGACGCTGTTTGTCTTTGGCACTGAAGGCATCCTGACCTTGCTGTTGCTTTGGAAATGCGTACAGCTTTACCGCCAGCGTCCGGATATGCGCAAAATATACCATGGGGCCTGCGGCATTTTGCTGGTCTTTGGGGCGCTCTACGGCTGGAAGCTGCTGACTGGCGGCACGGCCTTTTTGTCCGCCGCCGTCACCGGAGGCTGCGCACTTACCGCGTGCTGCTGCACCGCGCTGATCGTATGGACGGAAAAGGACGGGGTAGGCTTTGTCCGCGCCGGACGGGTCTATGCGGTCATTGCCGTGCCGATCGCTGCCTTTTATATCCTGAGGTTTTATCTTCCCTCAGCGGCTTACGGTGTGGATAACCTGGGCGTGATGGACTATATGACGCTGGCCTATACCTTTTTGATCCTGGCTCTGTTTCCTCTCAGCGCACAGGTCTTTTTCCCAAAGGAATTTGCCGCCTCCCGCTGCCGCTGGCTCGACGGCGGTCTGGTTCTGCTTTACTCTGTGGCCATTACCCTCTCCGGCACGAAGGGCACGATCGTCTGCCTGCTGTTCTGTGCGGTGCTCGTTGCGGCGTATGCCGGTATGGACAAGGCTCAAAAGCGCCGCGTCAAACAATATCCGGTCATTATGCTGGCCTCGGTCCTGCTCTTTACCACCGTTCTCTTCCCTGATTATGGGGTTCCAAACCGGCTGGTCAGCTTTGTTCAGGAGGGGAATTCTGTTGACATGGACTTTGACGCTATGGAGCAGGTTTCCCAGGGCATCGCCAATGCGCGTCCTTCAGAGGAGCCGGGAACAACTCCCGGTGAGCCGTCTGACCCTGCTGGTGAGCCGGGGACGACGCCTGTCGAACCATCCACGCCGCCTGTCGAACCGGGCGAGTCTATCGACATCAGCGGTATTGGCGATGTGGTCTCCTATGTTTCCAGCGGCGAAGCGGAACAGGATTATCTGGCGGGGCGCTTGTCGGAGGAGAGCTATGAGGCTGTGCGGGAAATGTTCCGCAAGATCAACAATACAGCCACCGGCGGCCGCAAGTATTTATTGACTTGCTCTTTCAATGAGATCCGGTCCGCGCCGCTGACAGGTCATGGCATCATGTCCTTCCAAAGCAAATATGGCACCTATCCCCATAACCTCTTTCTGGAGATCGCCACGGACTTTGGCCTTCCGTTGACGCTGTTCGTCCTCTGTTTGGGCGTCTATGTATTCCTCCGGCTGCTGTTTGATCTCCGCCGCGACCGGCTCCGCGATCTGTTTTTATTTTACATTCTGACATTCCTTCCGCAGCAGATGGTCAGCGGAAGCCTGTATGGCAGTGAGCCGTTTTTTCAATACGGCTTTTGTATCTTAGTTGCGTTTTCGACCTGCCGTCCGCTGCTGAAGGGCCGCGCTGCCGCGGCAAACCCCAAAAAGGAGTCCTCCTGTGAGAAAACCGTTTCAACTTCTGTCTGACGGCAGGCAGCTTTTTTCAAGCCGTCTCAAGCGCATCTCTGGGGATTTCATCATCAGCATCCTGGCCTCGGTGATCTACACCTTCGCCCGGCAGATCGTGGTGTTCCCGCTGCTGGCCGCCCGGCTTTCGGACGCGGACTACGGCACGCTTCTGACCGTGGCGGGCCTTGCCAATGTCTGCACCGCCATGATCGGCGGCTCGCTGAATAACATCCGCCTGATCGAGGACAGCCGCTATCAGGAGCAGGGGCAGTTGGGGGATTTCAACCTTCTGTGCCTGCTCGGCAGCGGCGTGTCCGTGGTGTTTGCCGCCGTGCTGTGGCGGATGTTTGCCCTTTCCCCGCTGACGGCCTTTCTGCTGGGGGCCTATCTCGTCGTCTCCAACCTCTACCAGTACGCTACCGCCTTTTTCCGGCTGGAGCTGAACTTCAAGCGGGCCTTATGGTGCAATGTGGCGGCCAGCGCCGCCTACTGCGCCGCCGCGCTGCTGTTCGCCACGGCGGAGCTGTGGCCCGCCGTGTTTCTGGTGGGGGAGGGGGCCGGGCTTCTGTTCGTCTGGAAAACAACGCCGTTTTCCCGCGAGCCGCTCTCGCGCACGCCGCTCTTTTCCGCCACGGCGGCCACCCTTTTGACCTACATGGCCACCAACCTCATCGGCAACCTCCTGACCTACGCCGACCGGATGATTCTCTATCCCATCCTTGGCGGGGAGGGGGTGTCCTACTACTCCACGGCCTCCTTTTTCGGCAAGAGCGCCGGCATCGTCATGGTGCCCATCGCGGGGGTACTGCTGGGGTATTTTGCCCAGAAGGACTTCAAGGCGTCCAAAAAGCTCTTTGCGCTGGTGAACGGCTGTTCTCTGGCCTGCCTTGCCGTGTTCCTGCTGGGCTGCTGGCTCTTCGCTCCGTGGTTTACAAGGCTGCTGTACCCCTCGCTGTACGAGGGAGCCGCCCCCTATATCCTTCTTGCCAACCTGGCCGCCGCCATCTCCATCGCGGGCAGCATGGCCCAGCCCATGGTGCTCAAGGCCTGCTCCATCCGCTGGACGCTGCTGACGCAGGCGCTCTACGGCGCCAGCTACCTGCTGTTTGCCTGGCTGTGGCTGCCGGGGTTCGGATTGCTGGGCTTCTGCTGGGCCTCCATCGCCGCCAACACCGTCCGTCTGCTGGCCCTCTATGCAATCGGCTTTGTCAAGTTCTGATGACTCACACTTTGAAAGGAGAGTCCCGCTGTGGAAGAGAAAGGCACAGAAAAAAAGTCGAACAAGTTTACACGAACACTTGTCATCCTGCTGATTGTATTTATCGCTGCCCTTGTACTCCTGTCCTCGCGGCCCTGCCAGCGGTTCACGCTGACGGGTGAGAGCGTGATCCTCGTTGTCCTGCTGGTCATTCTGGCGCTGTCCGAAGTCTTTGACCGCTTCCAGCTCGGAAACCTCCTGACGCTCGAGCAGGAAAAGAAGGCGAAGGAGGAACGGCTGCGGGAGGTCTCAGCGGAGAACCAGCAGCTGCGCGCCCAGCTGACAACAATCGTTTCCAGCTCCGTGGCAAACCATAATACCGCGATTTTCGGTATGCCCTCAAAGGAGCAGCTGGCGAACCTGTTCGGCACAAAGCCGGCAGAGCCGGACGAGGTCGACGAAAAGGAGAGGGAGGAGCTTGCATCCAACGCCCCCGCGCCGGAGACGCCCGAGCCTGCGGCCGCCCCCGCTTCGGAAGCGCCCGTAGCTGCCTCCACTTCCGAGGCGCAGAACCACCGCCGTACGGAAGTTGTAAATCGCCGCAGAATGCAGTCCCGTATTGAAACGCTCTGTCTCGACCGCTACAGTGAGATGCTTCAGGTATCCAAATACAGCATATCAAGAGCCACCAAATTTTCCGATGCCTTTGTGAACATCGACCCTATCATGGAGCAGAATATTATTTTTGATGCCTACTGCCGCTCCCCTCTGGGTGAACAGTTCATAGAGATATCTACGGCTTCCCGTGCAGGGGGCCTGAATATGTACTATCTGTACCACATGCTCTCCAAGATCTACTATTATCGGAACACCACTCAGCAGCAGGCCAGGCTCGTTCTGCTGGCAGTCCAGCTGCCGGGGTCGTATTACACAGGCTATGCCGCCGCTTCTACCAGCGAGCTATCCGCCCGCCGTCTGGCCACCTTGCAAAAAACCTTTGCTCCGGCGATTCGGAACCAATTGCTGGAGATCATCCCCATGGAGATCACCGATGACGACATCAGCCGCATCCGCAAGGAGGTAGAGGAGAGTTCTGCCTTCAAAACGGACGATCCGGCATAACAGCAGAAGGACCGGCAGGCATTTTGCCTGCCGGTCCTTTTGTTCCGTTCCGCTCAGCTCTGCCGGATATGCTCCCGCACGGTGTCCTTTTCCGCCGCCGTCAGCCTTGGGTAATCCGCCAGCACGCTTTCCAGCGCCTCCCCGGCGTTCACCCGGCGGCGCACCACGCGGCACAGCAGCTTCAGCGCCAAGGTCATTCGCCCTCACCTCCGAACAGCAGCTGCGCCACCA
>JABLTO010193268.1_pt1 | contig 22994 bp, 24 predicted proteins | sample 7160091 | NCBI WGS metagenome assembly JABLTO01 (sample SAMN14651225, study PRJNA627086) | human gut metagenome | isolation source: feces | host: Homo sapiens
ATATCTATGTTTGCGATTTCGACGAAACTGTCTTCGGAATCAGATTTGCGCCGTCTGTAATACTACCCAATCAGTTTTATTACATAGCAAGAGCGGCTTTTTATGAGCTTACTGTGGAAGCGGGAGATAATTATAGTTTTGAGATTTCCGACAATCCCACAAACAGCATCGTTGTTTGCGACGTAAACGGAAATGTTTTGACTCAAACGACAAACGCGGCGAGTTGCTTTTTGTCTGAGGGAAAGTATTATATTGAAAACCGCGGTTCGGACAGAAATATAAGTTTAAAAATAAGTAACGGCGATTTTGACGCAGGGCAATCTGTTTTGGTTGATTCCTATAACGCCGTTTCGCGCCTGTGCGGAACGCTTGATACGGAGGTGCGGTATACATTTTTATGTCAAAATACGGCAACATACGTTTTGATTGCGGAAAGCAGCGCCGGTTTGGAAATTGTAGATGCGGATACTCGTGAAATTGTTACAAGCAACGCGGACGGAGGTATATGGACGAAAAAATATTCCGTTTTTCTGACAGCGGGCAAAAACTACATTTTCAAATTTTATTCCGATAAGCTGGATACTCTGAACGTTCAATTTTATGTGCCGGATGTGGCTGCTGTTGAACTGTTCCCGGATGTGGCTGCCGTTGATCTGTACCCGGATGTGGCTGCCGTTGACTCGTCCCCGGATGTGGCTGCTGTTGAACTGTTCAATAAGACTTTTTCTTTTATTTTTTCAACATCTATATGTTCCTTAATGTAAGCCATTCCGGCTTTGACAATGCCTATAATATTAAGTTCCGCCTTAATCGTCAGTTTCTTACATACCCGTTTACTGTCGATATCTTTTTCCGGCGAAATGTCATCGGCTTCCACTTCCGCATATCGCGCTCTATTACCCGGAGAATAATACATAAATACGTCAAATGGATTTTCGCAAAAGTGCATACCATCCTGACAAAGAACAGCTTTTTCTTCCTCGTAGGTCTTCCCTACTTCGTACTGCTTACCCCGGCATCTCCAATTTTGATCAAATCCTTTGTATCCAATCATTATCTTGCCTCCTTTACGCGAATAATTAACTCCTGACCGGGTTGAATCTGTCCGGCATCAGAAATGTGGTTGTCCTGCATCGCCCGGTATACCACCTTGCGAACATCTTCCCGATCTTGATTAACCTTGGAGCAGATATCCCAAAGTGTTTCATTCTCACTAACCACCTTGTGATATTCGATATACCTTGGTTCGCTAAAGAATGTATCCCAGCAAGATGGCAAGAAGACGGTTCCGAATATCAGCGCCGCTACCAGTATGGCAATACGTTTCCATCTGTAGCGTCGCTTAGTTTTAACCATTTGTGTCACCTCCATTCTCTTTCAACCACCGCCAGTATTCTTCTGGATGGCTATAAACGTATTGTTGGATGTACCACATCAGCGTATACATTCCGTGCACCTCCTTTTCTTGCATAATATGCAAGTTTTAGCCTAAAAAAATATCAATACTTTCTTTCGACGAAAGCATGAGCCACTTACTGATTATGCAAGCTTCAGCACAATCAAACTCACTAACCCCATTCATCTTGTTAGAAATAGTCGTTACTGATTTACCAAGTAATTCAGCTAAATCTTTATAGGTTTTCCCTTCCTCATAGAGTTTCCCTTTAAGCTTTTGCCGGTTCATAACTATCACCCCCTCCTTAATCTTGCATTTCATGCAAGATTTCTATGATTAGAATACCCTATGGTTTTTAAATTGTCAAGCACATCATACAAGTTTTTTTATTTAGCGCACTATATTCTTGCATGATATACAAATTTATGATAATATCCTTTTAGGGAGGTGCAAACTGTGGATAAAAATATAATCAATCGTAAGATTGGTGCAAGAATAAAAAAAGTTAGAAAAGAAAACAACATGACTCTCCTTGAATTAGCTACCAAAGTTGGTTTGAGTGAAGGTACAGTGCAAAGATATGAATCAGGAAACATCAATAATGTTGCAATTTCTGCCTTAGAAAATTTTGCAAAAGCATTAGGAACTTCCTCGGCATATCTAATGGGATGGGATAAGCAAGATAATGGACCAGAACTAACCCGCCGCGATGAACGGGAAATAGAGTCAGACTTGGAAGATATGATGAACTCTGTTTCCTCTGCCGCATATGAAGGTGACAACGACATAGAAGACCTGGAAGCTTTTAAAGCCACCATCAAGGCTGCTATGATTCAGGCCAAAAAAATCGCAAAAAAGAAATACACTCCGAAGAAATACCGGAAGGAATGATACTTATGGATGTGCAGCAAAAAGTTGCCGCCCTAATCCGCCGGTACAAAACAGATGATCCTTTTCGGCTCGCTGCATATAAAAATATTCGTATTGTATATGCGGACTTAGGCGGTAAGTTTGGCAACTACCTAAAATATAAACGTTCAAAATTTATCATCATTGATGACAAGCGCACGCCTCCGAATTTACTGAATTTTGTCTGTGCTCACGAACTTGGTCATGCTCTTTGCACTCCCAATGAAAACACCCAATGGCTTAAGACTTATACCATGAGTGTCAATGCTGATCTTGTAGAGCATTTGGCAAATCGATTTGCTGTGGAACTTTTGCTAAATGATGGATACATTGCAGAGCATGCAGCATTTTCCATCTACACACTGGCTGATTGCAAGGGTGTGCCACGGCAGTTCATCCGATTAAAGAAATTAGAAGGCGATAAATAAGGGGCACGCGCTTGTGGCCTTCGTTAGGGGGAATCAAAATGAAAAGTTTAAAGAAATCATTACTTCTGGCAAGCCTATTAATGCTGCTTACGTCTACAGCCTTTGCGTACGTCGGGAACTCTGCCAGCCATAAATTTCATAGCGAAGGATGCAGAGCCGAACAAAAGATTCGTGCGGATCACCGCGTTCACTTTGATAGCCGCGATGAAGCAATTGCGGCCGGATACATTCCCTGTGGAATTTGCAAGCCATAACCGATACTAAGAAAAGGACGAAAACTATGAATGACCAATCTGCATTGATTTTAAAGGGAGAATCCCTATTTGACTCTATTCGTCATATCAACGAATATGGACAGGAGTATTGGACCGCTAGAGAGTTAATCTCTATTCTTGGATATAACGAGTATCGTTTTTTCAAGAAAGTTATAGAAAAAGCCATGGAAGCCTGCGCATCCAGTAGAAATGCAGTTCCCGACCATTTCGTGCAGGTGCACGATATGGTTAACATTGGAAGCGGTGCTCAAAGAGCCTTGGAAGATTATCATCTTTCCCGGTACGCTTGCTATCTTATTGCTATGAACGGAGATCCGCGTAAGGAAGCCATAGCATTAGCTCAAACGTATTTTGCAGTAAAGACACGCCAGCAAGAATTAATTGAAAACTATGACCAACTTACAGAAGATCAAAAACGTCAAGCGATACGGTCTCAAATTATTGAGCACAACAAGTCACTGGCTGAGGCTGCTCATAATGCTGGGGTCAAAGAAGGCATTGAGTACGCAGTGTTTCAAAATTGGGGTTACAAGGGCCTATATGGCGGGTTAACTGCCAGTGATATCCATAAGCGGAAAGGCTTGAAGAGAAGCCAAAAGATTCTTGACCATATGGGTAGTACTGAGCTAGCCGCTAATCTTTTCAGGGCTACACAGACAGATGAGAAACTTCGCAGAGACAAGATAAAGGGTGCGGAAGCTGCTAACCAAACGCACTATACCGTTGGAAAAGCTGTTAGAAAAACAATAAAGGATTTAGGCGGGACTTTGCCGGAAAATCTGCCAACTCCGGACAAAAGTATCAAACAAATTGATCGCGAGCAGAAGAAACAATTGAAAAAGAAATAAATTAAAAAGCTCCTGCCATATCGCGAAATATGACAGGAGCTGCAGCCGGTATTACCAGTACCAAACTGCTATTATAATCACCCAACCAAGGCCGATTATGTTTACATTATAACATACTCGGCCCCCTGCAGAACATAAGGAGGTCTTATTTTTATGTCAAAAACTGCCGTTATTTATGCCCGCTACTCTTCAGATAGACAGCGTGAAGAATCTATAGAAGGGCAAATCAGGGAATGCTCAGCATACGCTAAACGTAATGATATCACTATATTGAAAATTTATAGTGACCGGGCTATGACCGGCAAGACCGACCGACGTCCCGAATTTCAGATGATGATAAAAGACGCTGCTAAACAAGTTTTTGACTACGTTCTGGTTTACAAACTCAATCGGTTTGCCCGCAACCGGTACGATAGTGCGCAATATAAACACCGCCTGAAGAAATACGGAATCAAAGTTATCTCCGCGATGGAGAATATAGCGGATGATCCATCCGGTATTCTACTGGAATCTGTCATTGAAGGCATGGCTGAATATTATTCCGTGGAGCTGGCGGAAAACGTCATGCGCGGCATGACCGAAAATGCTTTAGAATGTAAATGGCCTGGCGGCATAGTACCACTGGGATACAAGCTTGATGAAAATAAACACCTCATTATTGACGAAAATAAGGCCTTTATCGTTCGGGAAATCTTTCAAATGGCACTCGACGGAAACCGTACAGCTTCCATCGTTCAGGAATTAAATAACCGACACTATTTGACTGCAATAAACAAGCCCTTTACCAATAATAGCTTAACCTCTATTCTCCGCAACGAACGGTATGCAGGTGTTTTCTTCTGGAAAAATATCCGTATAGAAGGAGGCGTTCCCGCTATCATCAGTAAAGAAACATTTTATGCCATGCAGGAACGTCTGAAGCTTCGCAAGCAGTTAAGGATCCGTATTTGCAGTGATAATTATCTACTCTCCGGCAAGCTCTTCTGCGGAAATTGTGGTTCAAAAATGATTGGCATGTCCGGTCAATCAATGAACAAGGAATCCTATTATTATTACGCTTGTGCAAGCCGACGCAGACAGAATAAATCCTGCAAGACAAAAAATATACGTGCTGATAAACTAGAAGAACTCATTTGTGATACAACAATAAAAATCCTGTCTGATGATGAAGCGATCAAGCTCATAGCCAAGCAGGCCGTCGCCTTACAAGACAAGAAGCAGGAAGATGCTATTATCGACTCCATCAAAGAACAAATCAAGGACACATCCAAGAAACTCAAAAACTGCATTCAAGCTGTAGAAAACGGTCTTGTGTCCGATAATATAATGAAGAATATCCCTGAATATGAAAAGCGCCTTGAAGACCTGAAAAAAGACCTCTCAGAAGCAGAACTTCAAAAGTCTGCATTTAAGTTAGACGAAAATATGATCCGCTTCTTTTTCCATGCAGTTGCGCACAGAATAAAAAAAGAGGACAAGTTCAAGAGCATATTGCTCTCATCACTTGTCCGTGGAGTTATTATTTATCCCGATTATATAGAAATTCAGTATAACTACAAAAAAGAACTACCTATCCTCACAAATCCTGTGAAGATAAATAGTTCGATTTTGCATGGTATGGTGGGCGATGACAGGATCGAACTGCCGACATTCTGCTTGTAAGGCAGACGCTCTCCCAGCTGAGCTAATCGCCCGTATGTTGGTGACCTGTGCGAGATTCGAACTCGCGAACCCGCCGTGAAAGGGCGGTGTCTTAACCACTTGACGAACAGGCCGTTGGCTCCTGAAGCAGGGTTCGAACCTGCGACATCGTGATTAACAGTCACGCGCTCTACCGGCTGAGCTATTCAGGAATACGTACTAAGGTACGTGACATATAATATCAGATTTTTTCTGACTTTGCAACAAAAGATATACATTCTTCCAAAATACATAAACCGAAAGCATTAAGTTATATCCTTATATAAAAAACTATTTGTATTTATATACATAAAAATACGGAAAAGCAGGAATCATCATATTAAGAATGGATCATGATGAATAAAATGATTCGTACCATGCTTTCCGTATTTTCTTTACTTTATTTAACGATTTTATTCTTACCGGGTATAGTTTCCCTTATCTTTTAACAAAAGATTCTTAGCAGGTTTTACCGTTCCGTATCAAAACCGATGACATATCCCTCATGACGTACCAAGGTGACAGGACCGTCCCTGTTCGGTTTATCAAAAGTAAAGTAATGATCTGCCTTAGGCTTATAGACTACACCTTTTTTGCATTCCTCCGGAAGTATGATACTTATTTCTCCCTTTTCCCCTGTTCCGCCATCCCAAAGAGAACCTCGGGTTTTGAGTATCAAAAGATTATTTTCCAGACGCACCTCTAAATCTTCCCGTCCCGCTTTCACGATACCATAAATTAAATCGCATTTCGCCGTAGTCGGCCCGGGAGGCGCCGGCATTCGGCGCGCTTCAGCATCATTTCTCGAAAGAAGGGCTCCTGTTTTCTCATCATACCAGCCATGGACTTCTGCATTATAAACCATACCATTTTCTCTTGTACCGTCTGCCGGTTCCCCCTCATATAAAGGCTCCTCACTGGATTCCGTCGTAGAAACACCGACCTTGTTCAATACTTTTCCAAGATTGAAACCGGCAGCCGTATTCCCCACAACACTAAAAGCTAATCCTGCTGCTATCCCTAATATTAATAATCTTTTTACGTTGGACATATTGACACCTTCCATTCTTACGATCTTCCCATACGATGAGGAACGAACTTTCCCTTCCCCGGCCTAAGCGTATACCTTAAATCTTCGCCCCGTTCAATATCCATTATATTACCAAGATCAGGCATTGTCAGTCTTGAAAAATAACCGGCACCATACCCCTCTTTGCTGAAAATAATATCATAATAAAGACCTTTGCTGAAATTAACAGTCACTTCAAAATATCCCCGTGCATCAGTTCTTGCAACCTCTACTGCATCACCGCCTTCAATTGATAATGTATGACCATCGACACTTTTCAGCTCAATACCGTCATAGTTATCGGTATAAGCACCCACCGCCGGTCCATAAAGAATAACTCCTTCCAGCGGCTTACGTTCGCCATCTTGACCTTTCACAAAAATATGCCCTTTAAATGTAAATACTTTGGAGTCCTTCCTCACTGAAGCTCCTTGTTTGGAATCGCCAGCCTCCTCTCCAGGAAGATTGATTTGCGGCAGTTTTAAACTTCCCAGATTAAATCCGGCTTCCACTGACATCGTCCCCAGCACCAAAGCTGCCAATAGCAGTGTTAATACCCCTTTTCTCCTCATTTGCATGACACCTCCCGGTCTCCTAAAAAAATAAATAATAACATAACAGTTTTATTATGAGCTAAGTAAAATATTGTCTAAATACCAAAACAGATATTTATCCTAAATAAATTTAATTATCTATATATATTATGGTAATATAATTTTTTTATAAGTGTCAAGCATATCCCAAACCAGTGCAGCAGGACATGAGTCACAAAACCGGCAATGTACAAACCATTCTGATCCACTAATGCGGAAAGTTATATCTTTTTTGCATACACAAAAAGCAACCCTCCCGGTTGCTTTTCTTTGGTGGGCGATGACAGGATCGAACTGCCGACATTCTGCTTGTAAGGCAGACGCTCTCCCAGCTGAGCTAATCGCCCATATTCGGATAAGCTTATTATGCCTTATCTCATTATTTTTTTCAAGTGCTCTCCGCTGCCTTTCCGCTCCTTCCTGTCATCTTTTCAAGAATATTATAAACAGACTTGACAAGAGTTACTACGTCCGTCTATACTCATGTTAATACATTATGCACAAGGATGAAGAAGCGCTTTTGCAAGCTCTCCAGAGAGATGGTGGACGGTGGAAACCATCAGCAAACAATTGTCGTTCCGCTTCAGAGTGGTAGATGATGAATCTATCGGGTATGCCCGTTACAGCAGATTAAAGATGGCTGAAAAGCAATTTGGGTGGTATCGCGGGTGCTCTCGTCCCTTAGAGGATGAAGAGCGTTTTTTATTACACAGGATACTTTGTCCCTTTTGGTTTCCTGCTAAATTGGGTGGCACCGCGAGAAAAGAGAAGCTCGTCCCATGGGACGCTTCTCTTTTTGTGTTTATAAAGTATAGGAGGTCTCTTTTATGAATCGAGTCTATAATTTCAATGCTGGCCCTTCTCCGTTGCCACTGGAAGTGCTTGAAGAAATCCGGGATGAGATGACAAATTTCAAAGGCACTGGGATGGGAATTATTGAGATGAGCCACCGCTCCAAAGAATTTCAATCCGTCATAGAAGAAACGAAGTCATTGCTTTTCGATCTCATGAAGCTTACACCGGATCATGAAATCGTATTCATTCAAGGCGGCGGCACCATGCAGTTCCTTATGGAAAGTTATAATTTTCTCCATACCCGCGCCGCTTACGCAGATACTGGTGTGTGGGCGCACAAAGCCCGTGATTCTGCTGCCTTCTTCGGAGAAGCGTATGATGCAAATTCCGCTAAAGACCGAAACTATTCCTATATTCCGGAGGACTGCCTGATCAAACCGGAAACAGATTATCTCCACATTACAACAAACAATACGATTTATGGCACGGAATATTGGAAATTTCCGGAAGTAGATATCCCTATCATTTGTGACATGTCCTCTGATATCCTTTCCCGCCGCATAGATTTCAACCGCTTCGACATGATTTGGGCAGGCATACAGAAAAACCTGGGTGCCGCCGGTATGGCTCTTGTCATTCTTAAAAAGGATTTTGCAAAAACGGCGCGTACAGATATTCCTCCTTTTCTTCAATACAAAACATTTATTGAAAAAGATTCCGCCTATAATACACCGCCGGTATTCTGCATTTACACATTGAACAAGATGCTCCACTGGATAATAAAACAAGGCGGACTGGATATCATTGAAAAAAGAAACAAGGAAAAAGCAAAATTGATTTACGACATCATCGACAAAAGCAACGGATTTTATAAAGGGCATGCCGTAAAAAAAGACAGAAGCCGTATGAACATTACTTTCAACCTTTCTTCTGCCGATGAGGAAAAAGATTTCATTGAGAAAGCAAAAGAAAACCGCTTTATCGGCGTCAATGGCCACCGACTCGTAGGCGGCTGCCGTATTTCTCTTTATAATGCAGTTACCATAGACGCCTGTAAAGCAGTTGCCCAATTCATGGAAGCATACCGGAAAGATCATCAATAATCTTATCTGTACATTTCTTTATTATTTTTTAGGAGGAGACATTATGTTCAAAATTTTTATCACTGCCGATGTTGCTAAGGAAGCAAAGGAATTTCTGGAAAAAGAATTTGTTGTGGATATCCGCCCAAACATGGATGAAGATGAATTGTGCAAAGTGATCGGCGAATATGACGCTATCATTACAAGAAGCCAGACAAAAATCACAAAAAATGTCATTCATGCCGCTACTAATCTAAAAGTCATCGGCCGCGCCGGTGTGGGCATTGACGGCATTGATATTCCTGAAGCTACGGCGAAAGGAATTACTGTGGTAAACACGCCGGAATCAAACACAATCGCCGCCTGTGAGCATACCCTTGCCCTTATGCTTTCCATAACCCGCTATATCCCTCAAGCACACCAGTCCATTATGGAAGGCCGCTGGGACCGCAAAAGCTTTACCGGCATCCAGCTTTTGAATAAAACAGTCGGTATTATCGGTGTGGGCCGTGTAGGCTCCAATGTAGCAAAACGTCTGCAGGCGTTCAACATGAAGACCATTGGCTATGATCCTTACATTCCGCTGGAACGAGGCCAGCAGCTGGGAGTAGACCTGGTAGATCTTGATACGCTTCTCCGCGAATCCGATTATATTACGCTCCATACACCGCTCACCGAGGAGACCAAAGGCTTGATCGGCGCGAAAGAAATAGAAAAGATGAAGGACGGGGTACGCATTGTGAATGCCTCCCGCGGCGCTGTCATTGATATTGATGCCTTAGCAGAGGCACTAAAAACCGGAAAAGTTGCCGGTGCCGGCATCGATGTGTGGACAAATGAACCGCTCAAACCGGAAAACAATCCTTTCCTAGGGATGAAAAACGTAACGCTCACCCCCCATCTGGGTGCCTCCACAGTTGAAGCACAAACAGGCGTCGCCACTGATGTAGCCCGCGGCGTTGCTGACGCCCTCCATGGAGAACCGGTAGCGACTGCTGTCAATGCATCACCTATCACAAGAGCTACACTCGCCGTTATCCAACCTTATTTTAATTTGTGCGAACGCATGGGAAATATTGGTATTGATTTGGCTGACGGACGCATTTCCCGTGTCAGTGTAGAATATACAGGTGAATTGACTGAAACAGAAACCACCCCGCTCACCACGGCTGTCCTGAAAGGACTTTTAACCCCCATTCTTCAGCAAACGGTTAATTTTGTAAATGCAAGAAATATCGCGGAAGAACGGCATATGGAGATACGGGAAGTCAAGGCAAAAAAAGGACATTACTTCACCAATACGGTCACGCTCACTATTGATACCGATAAAGGTACACATCGTATTACAGGCTCCCTTTTCGACAGGAAAGAAGCGAAAATCGTTTCTCTTGACCACTTCCGTGTAGACTTTGAACCGAAAGGCTGCATCATCCTTGCTCCTCATGAAAATAAACCGGGCATGATCGGCCAGATGGCAGGTATTCTCGGCAAGGCAGGCGTAAACATCAATGGCATGCAGGTAGGTGCATCCAAAGACAAAAACACCAATATTATGGCCGTTGCCATTGATAAGGATATTCCCAGCGCTATCCTCCCCGTTCTTGCAAACATTGACGGAATCCACGGAATTACAGTCATTCACTGCGAAAGTCATTAACGGAAATGAGGTCATTATGGTACGAATCATTCTTATTCGCCACGGGGAAACCACATGGAACGTGGAAGGTCGTTATCAGGGACAGGAAGACATTCCTCTTTCCCCAAAAGGAATTGCTCAGGGAAAAGCCGCCGGTCTTGCCTTAAAAGATATATCCATTGATGCGGCCGTCTCCGGACCGCTCTCCCGTGCCTTTGATACCTGCCGTTTCATCACAGAATACCACCATGTAAACATCCGTATCGATGAGCGGATCACGGAAATTTCTCACGGCAGATGGGAAGGCGTCCATGCCGATGAAATCAAAAAAAACTATCCGAAAGAATTTGAACTTTGGCACAACCGGCCTGAACAGGTACAAATGCCCGGCGGGGAATCTCTGGAAGATGTAAGAAAACGCGTCCGTGCCGCCTTTGACGATTATGCCGCTATATATCAGGGCAAAACGCTTCTCGTTGCCGCCCACGATGCGGTCAATAAAGTCATCCTCTGTGATCTCATGGGACTCGGCATGGAACATTTCTGGCATTTCAAACAGGACAATGCCTGTATCAACGTCATAGAAGAACATGAAAAAAGTTGGAGGCTTGTCACATTAAACGCCACGACCCATTTAGGATATCTCTTTTCAAGTATTGAGCAAAAAGGGTTATAAAAGAAAACCGGACGGGAATAATTTCATTTCCGCCCGATTTTTTCTTGCTATTTATTCATTACTGCCGCCGGTGTGTTGTCCTTATCAGCATGGACAGTCTCCGATAACTTTGCTTCCACATCTGTCGGCACACGGCGGTAAGGAAATTTTTTCCACAGCCGTTTCATCACTTCATCCATAATGTAACGGTTACGTACGGAACTTTCTTCTTCTCTTTCATAGTAAACCGCCTGATCATCCCTGACCCCTTCGCCGTTCTTACAGCTGTATACATCAACAACAACCTGCGTTTCCACAACGGGATCTATGTCAAAGAAAATGGAAATCGGATGAGAGCGCCTCTGTACCCACCTTGTAACAACAGGAAGTACGACAATATCCGCTCCCGTTTCCTCAGCAATGGCAGGAAGCTCCGCAGGACTGACACTCTTATAAGCATAGTCGGCCGTATCTAATTTTCTGTAATAAGGATAACGGAACACCGCATCCATCTCTTTTGCAATGTATGCTGCGGCATAACTGCCTCTATCATTGCTCTGTGGCAAAAGAAGCAGTACTGTCCGTGTATTATCAAAGTATCCCATTTTCCGGTTTACCGACTTGTCAGCGGCTTGTGCCATCATCCCCACTGCACATACCATAAAAAAACAAAATAAATATTTCATAAAAGTCTTCATGGCAAATCTCCTTGTAGTACATGTTCAGAGCTTTATTTTTTCCAGTGTATCACAAGAGTTTCTCTTTCCGTACCCGTATCTTTTTATTTTCTGCTATAAGACTTTTCTATATTGTCCTTGCATGATATAATGATAAAAAACTTTTATATGTCCCCTGCTAATTTGTAGAGTCTTGCTTTCAGAGGTGTTTGCATGAATAATACGGACTGGAAAATCCTGATCTATCTCCGTGAGGAGCGAAGTATCAATAAAGTTGCCAAACGGCTGTTTATGACTCAGCCGTCATTAACATACCGCCTGAGTCAAATGGAAAAGGAAATCGGTTGTCCGCTTTTTATCCGCACCAATAAAGGTGTGCACTTCACCGATGCGGGAGCACGGCTCTTTTCCTTTGCGGAAAAAGAACTCCAGCAGTACCAGGACATGAAGAATTATGTCACCCACGAACCAAACTCTATTTCCGGTGTCCTCCGTATCGGGGCATCCCAATCTTTTTCCCAGTCCCACGGTCCTGCGCTTCTGAAAGGATTCGTTGATGAGTATAGTGATATTGAAATATCGCTGACTACAGACACAAGCGATCGTTTAGTAAAGCTGGTCAAAAAAGAAGACATCCATCTTGCTATCGTCCGCGGCAACCAGGAATGGCCCGAATCCGATATTCTTCTGGAAGATGCCCCGTTGTACCTGATTTCAGCCAAGCCTATTGATTTCAGTACATTGGCACAGCAGCCTTCCATACGCTACCGCAGCGATCCGTCTTTGGATGAACTGCGTACCCGCTGGTGGCGCCAGAACTTCACAAAGTCCCCCCACTTCTCACTGACTGTAAGCGACTGCAATACCTGCGTGGAAATCGTCAACCACGGTCTTGGCCACTCACTGATTCCGGCAGACATGCTTCCCAAGTGCAAACCGAATGTAGACCGACAGATGATTTACAACAGCCAGAAGCAGCCTATATATCGTCCGAGCCACCTCATATTCAAAGAAGCCATGCTCCAGTCTACACCGGTACGGATTTTTGTTGATTATGTAAAAAAATATTTCAAGATTAAAGATAACTGAATGAAACAGTTAATGATTTAAAAGGGTCATATCTGATACTTATGAATCATTTTTGTCCGCTGAAAAAGCAGTAAACCAATTTTGATTTACTGCTTTTGAATTTCTATGTTGTAGGTTCTTATTTAACTGTTTGATTTTGACAACTTTGACAACCTGGAATTTGTTGCTATTTCTTCTTTACAATGATGGCGGGAATGATAAAATATAAAGCATTTGTCATCATCCATGCAGAAAAAGGGGTCAAAATTATTTTTTATCTTTATTTATAATATTTTTGACACCGTCAATTGTTCCTTCTATAGCATCTTTAACATCTTCAGCAACTTCTTTAACTTTTGCAGCTGCTTTTTCCGCAGCCCCTTCTTTTTCTATTTTTTTATCACCAGTTAATTTACCTACACCTTCTTTTGCCGCACCTTTAGCCTGGTTGATTTTTTCTTCTATTGACATAATCATGACTCCTTTTATTTAAACTATTCTTTTTTCCCAAAGAAAAATGAAACAACAGCAATAACAATTACTGCACCTAATATAGAAGGAACTAATGCCATTCCCGCTAGAGTTGGCCCCCATGTACCAAACAGTGCTTGACCTACCGATGAACCCAATAAACCTGCAATGATATTAGCGATTATACCCATTGCTCCACCCTTTTTAGTAATCGCTCCTGCAATAAAGCCTATAAATCCTCCAACAATAATTGACCAAATCATAATCTCACTCCTTTACATATTATTCATATATTTATCTTTAAACTCTTAAGTCAAGCAGTTTTTATAGACATTAATATATTTGGTTTATTCTCTTTATAACCATTATCCCTATAACTTTCTAATCTACCTCACCGAATGCCTGTTAGTATTGTACTATTTTTAATATATTTTTTCCACTGTATATCACTCTTAATCAGTTGATATTACGCGGCCCAGTCCGCACTTTCATACCCTTATGTCTCGTTGGTTTTCTGATTATAAAAAACGAAGAACTCTCCTGAATCAGGTGAAAAAAGAATTTTACTAAAATTAAAAATCGTATCCTCACTAAAAAATAATAAAAAGATACGATTTTAAATGAAATATGTGTTTGTATTTTTAAACTTTTGTGGATTGGCTCAGTACATGGTCTTCCGTTTCAAAAAGCGCCTTTGCAAATTCAAGAGCATTGAAACGTTGGATGTCATCTTCTCTTTCACCAAGACCGATCCAACGGATCGGCACATGGAGTTCTTCATGAATGGAAAGGACAACGCCGCCTTTTGCCGTTCCGTCTAATTTTGTCAGCACTACACCGGTTAGCGGAACGATTTCCCCAAAATTCTGCGCCTGACTGACCGCGTTTTGTCCGGTCGTAGCATCCAGCACAAGAATGGTCTGATGGGGCGCATCGGGAATCACTTTTTTTACGACACGGCTGATTTTAGCCAATTCTTCCATAAGGTTTACCTTCGTCTGCAGCCGTCCTGCCGTATCAATCAGCACCACATCAGAACCGCGCGCCTTAGCCGCTGATACAGCATCAAACGCCACCGCTGCAGGATCTGCTCCCTCTGCATGCTTCACAATATCTGCTCCTGTCCGTTCCGCCCAAATAGAGAGCTGTTCGGAAGCAGCAGCTCTAAATGTATCTGCCGCCGCCAAAAGAACTTTCTTCCCTTCTTTACGGAATTGGGCCGAAAGTTTCCCGATGGTCGTCGTCTTACCCACCCCATTGACTCCCACTACAAGGTATACTTCCGGATGATGGGAAATATCTTCCTTTCCATCTTCCGTCAGCATATTCACCACCGTTTTTTCCATAAACGGCATCACTTCATTCGTACTGCTGATCATACCTTCCGTCACACCGCGTCGAATCTGCCGCATCAGATAATCGGTGGTACGCACGCCAAGATCGCCGGAGAGAAGAACCATCTCCAGATCTTCCAAAAAGTCATCGTCAATTTTTGCATAACCGATAACAACCGTTTCGATATTTTTGATCAGACTTTCTTTGGTCTTTTTTAGTCCATTTCTTACCTTATCAAGAAACCCCATCTTGTTCCTCCTTTATATAATCTCCCACACGGACCGTCACAAGAGAGGAAACCCCCTTCTCCGCCATAGTCACCCCTTGAAGGGTATCAGCAAATTCCATCGTTTTCTTTCTGTGAGAAATAATGACAAACTGTGTCTTCCTTTTATAATCCGCGATCATACGGCTGTATCTTTCCACGTTGGCATCATCCAGTGCCGCATCAATTTCATCAACGAAACAAAACGGTGCGGGACGGTAAGCCATAAAAGAAATAAGCAGCGCAATAACGGTAAGCGCCCGTTCACCACCGGACATGAGCGTCAAAGGCTGGCGCTTCTTTCCCGGAAGCTGGAGATACATTTCTACGCCACCCTCCAGCGGATGCGCTTCATCGGTCAACTCCAAACGGGCTTTGCCGCCGGAAAACATAATCTGCATAATGCGGGCAAATTCCACATTGATCATTTTAAAGGCATCAGCAAACCGTTCAGACATCGTTTTATCAATATCGTGAATCACTGTTTCCAATCCGCTCTTTGCTTTTTTCAGGTCTTCAATCTGCGTTTCATAGAAAGCGCGGCGGCGGAGGTGGAGTTCATACTCTTCTTCCCCATTGGGATTTACCGCGCCGAGTTTGCTGATGCGTTCTTCCAGATCCGCCTGTTTTTCTTTCATTTCCGCCATAGATCCCTGAATACGCATACTTTCTGCCATCTCTACAGTCAGTTCCTGTTCACGCAGTCTTTCTTTCTCTTCTGCTTCCTGCGCCTTAAAACTGTCGATACGCGCCTGCCGGTCCGCCATATCTTTACGGACAGCTGAAGACTTCTCCTGCGCGTTCCTCCAGGCATCATCCTGCTGTTTTCGCTCCGCAGAGAAAGTATCAGAAATGTTTTGCATATTCTCCAGACGTCCTTTTACTTCATTCCATTCTTTTTCCGCCAAATTAAATTTCTCTTCAATATCTCTTAATTCCGACGCAAGCCTTTCTTTCTGCTCCCTGTTTTCCAATATGTCATGGGAAAGTTTTTCCCTGTCCTTCCTTTGTTCCAAAGCAGCATTTTCTCTTTCTTGCTTCCCCCTCTTCCCAAAATTCACCGCTTCTTCCGCTTTTGTCACATCAATGCGGATTTCCATGAGGCGGGCATCCAAATCTGCCACAGCTTTTTTCAGTGAGGCACTTTTTTCATCAGCTTCCATCACAGGGATATCACCAAACCCAGCCAGCCGCTCTTCCAATAATGCTAAATTTTCCGTAATGGCAGCCAACCCCTCTTCTGCCGTCCGGAGATCAGCCTGATTTTTCTCTTCTGCATTTTTCTCCGTTGAAAGAATACGGGACAAACCGTCTTTCTTCCCTGATATTTCCGCCAAACCGATTTTTAAAGACTGATAATCTTCCCGTTCTTTTGTTACTTTTTCGGATAGTTCCGCACAGAAATAATCATGAATACTTTTTTCCTTTTTCAAATCGGCAAGCAGCTTTTCCGTTTCTTTTTCTTCTTTTAGAAGATCATTAATCTCCTTCTTTCTTCCAAAAAAAGTATTCTCTTGCTTCCGCATGGAACCGCCTGTAAGAGATCCGCCGGGATTAACCAGCTGTCCATCCAGTGTCACTAAACGCAGGCGATAATTATATTTTGCAGAAACTGTACGGGCGACATCCAGATTCTCGGCAATCAGCGTCTTCCCCAAAATAGAATCTATTAAACCGCCATACTCCTCATCACAGAAAAACAGCTCTGACGCTATACCGTGGATTCCTTTCTCACTGCACGCTTTTCTTTCATTTCCGTCATTTCCGCGGGGACGCATGGATTCTAAAGGATAGAATGTCGTCCGTCCCAAATTATTTTTCTTGAGCCAGGTAATGACATCTCCGGCTGAACGGGACGTATCTGTCACGATATAAGAAACAGAACCGCCAAGGGCCACCTCAGCTGCCGCCGTGTACTTCGGAGGAACCCGTATCAGTTCGCCCACGGCGCCAAGAATATGCTGTCCAAAAAGAGACCGGCTTTCCAAAATCGTTTTTGTCGTATGAGAAAAACTGGCATACTCCCGATCCGCCCGTTCCAGATATTCACGACGGGAAATAATTTTCATCAATCGGGCATGGAAATCATTGATTCGGTTCATTTGTCGGAACTGTTTATCCTGCGCTTCTTTTAAACGAATGCCGTCGTTTTTGCCGTTTTCTTCCAGCACTGTCATCTTTTCCCGCACAGATGCTTCTTCAGCCGTCAGATTCTCTACCTGGATTTCCGTCATCTTTCTCTTTTCTGACAATTCCAATCCGGCCGCTTTAAACTTTTCTTTCTCTTCTGTAAGACGAACTTTCTCACGGTTCCCCTGCTCTATTTCCCGTTCCAGGCTTTCCTTTTCCGCCAACCTTCGGCGGTTGACTGCCAGTGCATCCTGATAAGCCGTTTCCGCTGCTAGAAGCGCGCTTTCTGCAATGCGACGCTTTTCTTCTTCCGCTTTAAGCAATGTTTGTTTCTCCAGAAGGAGAGACTCCGCCTCCGCCAGCTCCGCCAGCATTTCCCGCATTTCTTCTTTCAATTCATTTTCCGCTTCGGTCTGGTCTTCTTCATCTTCTTTTAAACGGACAGACTCCTCCTCCGCATGACGAAGTGCTTCTTCCTTGACACGGTAATCCCCGCGGAGCGTCTCCATCAATCGCTGCTTTTCTGCAGAGTCGGCGCCGGCCTTACGCAGATTTTCCTGCTGTTCCAGTTCCTTTTTTTCGATTTTTGCCTTTGCTTCTGCATAACGGGCAAGTTCCGTCTGCCACTTTACATCCTGATCTGCAAGAGAATTATACTCGTTTTCATACCGGGCAATCATCCGCCCCACTGATGTCAGCCGGAGAAGTGACATTGTCGCTTCCACTGCACGTTTGTCTTTGGAGAGAGCCTTATAAATTTTAGATTTCTCCGCAGCCTCTTTCATCGGTCCCAGCTGCTCATCAAGAAGTGCCACCAAGTCACGGACACGCTCCATATTCTCTGCCGTTTTTTCCAGTTTCCGGAGCCCCTCGTTTTTTCTCATGCGGAATAAACTGATCCCCGCCACTTCTTCAAAAATGAGACGCCTGTCTTCCGGACGGGACGTCAAAACCTGATCTACCCGGTTTTGCCCGATGATGGCCATCGATCCTTTTCCAAGACCGGTATCCGCCAGAAGCTCCTGTATATCCTTCAGGCGGCAGCCCCGTTTATTGATATAAAAATCACTTTCTCCATTCCGGAGGACGCGGCGGGTAATGGACACCTCCGCCGTATCAAAAGAAAATTCATGGGCGCTGTTATCCAATACCATGGTGACTTCCGCTGCATTTTTCGGATTTCTTCCTTCTGCCCCGGAGAAAATGATATCTTCCGTTTTCTGCCCGCGGAGATTGTGGACATTCTGTTCACCCAAAACCCAGCGGACAGCATCGGAAATATTACTTTTCCCGCAGCCGTTCGGTCCCACGATAACCGTCATACCGTCAGCAAATTCAATTGTTGTTTTATCAGCAAAGGACTTGAACCCCTGCAAAATCAACCGGAGTAATTTCATCAATCCTGCTCCTCGACCAGTTTTATATTTTTATTATTATACTGGAAACACCTGTTTTTTACCACAAAGCTTAAGTCTTACCCCTCACGGAAATATCCGGCGCAAAATAAAACCCCCGCCTGAGTACGGAGATTCAACTATGTCTACAATGCTGTTCCCTTTCGCGGCCGATAAAAGGATTCCATAGAGTGCCCTTCAAGCTGCAAGAGAGCGATTTTTCTTTCAATTCCTCCTGCATATCCCGTCAAATTCCCATCAGCGCCTACGACCCGATGGCACGGCACAATAATGGAAACAGGATTATGCCCTACTGCGCCGCCGACTGCCTGCGCCGACATATGTTCTCTTCCCCTGCTCCTCGCGATTTCTTCCGCGATCTTACCATAAGTTTCCGTCTGTCCATAAGGAATATTTAAAAGAATTGCCCAAACCACTTTTTGAAATTCTGTCCCCTGTAAGTGGAGCGGAAGCTTTTTCTCCGGACACCGTCCCATAAAATACGTATCCAGCCATTTTTCCGCTTTCTTCAGAATAACAGATTCCTTTTCTTCATACTCCGCTTCCAGCGTATTTCCAAAATACTTTTCTCTGTCAAACCAGAGACCGGTTAAACCTTTTTCATCAGCTGCCAGCGTGATTGCCCCTAAAGGTGATTCATAATGTGAAATATACTGCATGCTGCTCTGCCCCTTTATTTGGAAATCCAAAGACTGCCTTTCATCATAAACCGCCACGGGAAATTTTTCCCATACCGGGCATAATCAATATTAATCCGCTTGGACCGTTCCACCCGCACCTTTTCCTTCCCATCCTCTATATATACGCTTCCATGCACCAGATCGGCCCCATAAAAGGATTTATCAATCCCCATTGCCATTGTAAGACGACCGGGGCCTGCGGTAAGCAGCCTTCCTCTTGCTTTTCCCCGACGTTTTTCCATCAGCTCTTTCCCTTCCAACGGTTCCAACGCACGGAGAAGGACGGCATATCCATCCCCTTCATGGCCGCAGACCACGTTCATGCACCAGTACATCCCATAAATCATATATACATAAATATGCCCGCCTTCTCCAAAAATAGCTTGTGTCCTTGGCGTAAGCCCCTTGTAGGAATGGGCGCCGTCATCTGGTTTTCCCCGGTAGAATCCTCCATACGCTTCACATTCGGTAATTCTTCCTGCCGTAATTCCTTCTTTCGACTCATGCACCAGAACTGCACCAATCAGATGCTTAGCAGTCTCTACCGCTGAACCTGTATAATCTTCCCGACTCCATTTCATTCTAATCTGCCACCATAAAAAACAAAAGGAACATGATCCTTTAATTCACTGATATCGTACTTACCTGCATTCCCATTTCAAGCTTGTCAGTCGGATCTGTGACTACACGCTCCCCCTCCTGAAGACCATCCAAAAGGAATGCCTTTTCATCCTCCACATAAGCCACATTGACTGTTTTCAAGTCCACAAGAAAATCATCCCTTATAACAGCCACCGTATTTTCACCGATAATCGCAGATCGGGGAATCACGATATACGGCACCGATTCCGTGCTTTGCAAACGAACGATATAAGGCTCACCGATTTTAATTTCTCCATCCGGGTTATCTGTCTGCACTTTGTAAGAAGTATATCTTTCCCCATTTTCATTTGGCTGCTTTTTTAGTTCTCCATACCACGATTTATCTGCAGAAGAGAAGAAGACGGTAAGTGTTTTTTCCTCTTTCATTTTCTCCATCGCAGAATCCATTTCAGATGGAAGACTTATCTCCGCGATAACCGGCGTATTTTGGCGGATAAGCAAAGCCGGCCGCCCGGCTGCCGCTATCTTCGTATCACCAAGATATACCTGAGAAACGGTACCACTGATAGGTGCGCGTACCGTACAGGCCGCAATAGCCCGCTCTACAGAAGCAAGTGCTTCCGCCAATCCCGGGTTTGCCGAGCTGTTCGAAACCTCTTGGGGAACACTTTTTCTTCCCTGTATTTTATCATATTCCGCACGGGTAATGATTCCCTGCCGCAAAAGCGATGCTTCTATACTATTATCATCCACGGGAGCAGCCGCGCCGTACACCATAGATGAAGAAGCAGAAATTTGTGCCTGCAGTACGGAGGCCTGTGATTCATACTGGGACGAATCAATTTGGAAGAGTACCTCCCCTGCTTCTACCGTTTGTCCTACTTCCGGCAAACCGGAAATAAGACTCCCTGAAACAGATGGAATGACAGGCGCCATATGAAGCGCTTCAGGCACCGCCTTTGTTTCCATTGCAAAAGGAACTTTCTCTATTTTTACCGTCATTACATGGACAGACGGTTTTCCACAGCCTCCCGCAAGCAGCGCCCCGATAACACAAGCGGCTGCCATTACATATTTCCAGTTCATATTACGCCTTATGCTTTCATTATTTTAAAATATCCTGCGCCAGTATACCTGCCAGCACTTCCAGTTCCCTGTCTTCCTTTGCGCCGACAGCAGATGCTATATTTACCGCATCGCCAAGAATTGTACAGTTCTTCCAGCCGACGGCTGTTTCAGTTATCTTCTTCACACTTATATCAGGCACCCAACTGCTGTTGCCGATAACCGACACTGTCCGGTTTTGCAGCCCCATCACGCTGCATTCATGAAGGAAATTCTGCATCATCGGATGAAGATCCATATTTAATGTCGGCGCTGCCAAAACGAGATGGCTCCGCCTCATTGCTTCTGCCCATGCGTAACTGACAGGTATCGTGCAAAGATCAATTAACTTCAAATGGCGGATTCCCTTTTGCCCAAGGAAGAACGTGAGGCGCTGTGCAGCAAATGCCGTATTCCCATAAGCCGATGCAAAACAAACCGCTGCAGAACGATACTCCGGCATCCACGATGCTAACTGACGGTATAAGTTCATTATGCGGGAAATATCGGCTTCTGTCCGATGCACAGGGCCATGAAGAGGACAAACCATGGATACATCAAAGTTTTCTGTCTTTTGAAGAGTCCTCAGTACCTGTGCGCCATATTTAGCAATAACATTCATATAGTAACGCCGCGCTTCTTCAAGATACTCTTCTTCATAATCTGTATCATCGGAAAAAACACTTCCGTGGAGCACGCCAAAAGTACCAAACGCATCAGCAGAGAAAAGAATCTTTTCCGTTTCCTCATAGGTGAAAGTTACTTCCGGCCAATGAACCATCGGCGCCGGAATAAATCTCAGCTTATGGTGCCCCAGGTCGATCACCAATTTTTCGTTTGTCCTGATGTATCTTTCCGCCATGGGTTCATGAAAATACTGCTCAAACATTTTCAGCGCTGCCGGCGTCGCGCAAATCTTTGCTTCCGGATACCGCTTTGCCAGTTCCAGCAAAGAACCGGAATGATCAGGCTCCATGTGATTTACGATGATATAATCCAGCGGGCGGTCATGAAGTAATTCTTTCACATTCCCCAGGAATAAATCACGCGCTGCATTATCTACCGCATCAAGAATACAGGTCTTTTCATCATCAATAAAATATGAATTATACGAAATTCCCCGTTTCAAAGGAATATAATTATCAAAACGAGGTGTAATAAAATCATTGCTCCCGATCCAATAGACGGACTTTGTTACTTTTTGCTCATTATGCATTTTATTCTCCTTATTTTCTGCATTCATAAAAATAGTATATCACACAAAATTGATTTTCTCCCCGTCCCAGACAGAGCTTGATGTGCACTGATTTCTATATGAAAATACTTCTTTTTTCTCCTGCATCTGTCATATAATAAGTGACAATCACAAAATCATACCGGAGGTCTTATGAAATATTCTCTTCTTCTCTCCCTTCTGTCTTTAATCGCCTGGAAATACGACTGCCTTTTCCCCGCAGGACTTTTCGGCCTTTTGGCGGGATTTCTTTTCTCTTTACTTTTCCGCCGGAAAATCCAGATTCTTGCTATAGGATATATCTCAGCAAGTATCCTGACAGTTATATTATTCCCTATAGAATTCTCTTTTGCCGCCATAGCCCGCATCGGTATCGCCTGGGCGGCGGCCATCACAGCACTTATGACGTTTCTTATTCTCTTTAGCCTTATTATCAAAACCAAGGAGAAACTGCAATAACTTTTAAATATACGGCCAATCGAAAACAGGACCCTCAAGGAGTCCTGTCTTTTATTAGTGTCTTTAGACTGTGCCAGGCATGTGAGCCTGGTACAGAAAACCACCCGCTATGCGGGTGGAAAATAAATGGTTATACCAATAAAAAAATCACAATCCGGTTTATATAATAGAGGAGTCCAAGCCACTA
>JABLTO010245952.1_pt1 | contig 22961 bp, 21 predicted proteins | sample 7160091 | NCBI WGS metagenome assembly JABLTO01 (sample SAMN14651225, study PRJNA627086) | human gut metagenome | isolation source: feces | host: Homo sapiens
GCAAGCAAGCAAGCAAGCAAAGTGTAATCCTGTCCGCATTTCCTGTCAAGCTGCAATTTCACAACATTCTAAGGCGCAATCCGCCCGTTTTTCCGGGGCGGGGTGCGCTTTTTTGTGTTTCTTCATGAACCAGAGCAACAACAAAAGAAAGGGATGCACTTATGAAAAAACGTTTTTTGGCAGCGCTGCTCGCCGCCCTTGCAGTGGCTCTGCTGCTGCCTGCCACCGCGTTCGCGGAATCCTACAACCTGTGGGTGAACGGGACAGAGGTAACGTCGGAGAACGCGGGCAACGTGCTGGGCGATAGCGGCACCGTTTCCTATGATGCGGCAACAAACACGCTCACGCTGAACGGAGCTACAATCAATACCCCGAATCCTACGAGTGTAAGCTCTATTTACAGCGCCGGCATTTATGCGGAGGACAATATCCAGATTCAACTCATCGGTGAGAACAGCATAACCATATCGAGCGGGGTAATCGTTGCAGGCATCCATGCAAACGGCGTTATTACAATTGGCGGCACGGGCGCACTGAATGTCACGGCAAGCGGCGCGAGTGGTGAAACAAGAGCCATATCCACGGGATACACCGAGAATGAAGCCGGAGTAATCATCAACGGCGGCACGGTCACGGTCGATGCGGATGGCACACGCGGAATCTATGCCGTCTATGTTGACAGTTCCTATGGCACACAACCTCCCGTGCGCTATTTCAAGATCAACGGCGGCACGGTGGAGCTGGATGCAGAGTCTATCGACCCTTCTTCTTGCTATGCCACCAATACCAAGCCGGATCTCAGCGGATATGCCGGGTATTCGGCTACCGCCATCCTCAACATCTGGGAAGAGCTTGTAGCTTATAATGAGACTAGCTGGGGTTACTGCCGCTACATTAAGGTGCAGCCGCTTGCATATGATGAAAACGGAATTTCCGCGGATAAGAAGCATTATCAGCCCGCAGCGCAGGCGGACGACGGGTACTATGAGATCAAAAACGCCGGCAACCTGTTCTGGTTCGCGGAAAAGCTCAAGGAAAGCGATGCGAACGCCGCGCTCAATGCGCGCCTTGTGAACAACATCACCATGCCGGAGGGCATGAACTGGGTGGCGATGCGGGTTGGAAATGGTACCCCCTACACCGGCACATTCGACGGCTGCGGATATACCATTTCCAACTTAAGTGTGGCAAGCAATGCTACAGCAGGCGTATTCAACAATGAAGGTCTCTTCAAAACCATCGGAATAAACGGCGTCGTAAAAAACCTTGGTATGATCAACCCGAGCGTAAAGCCGGATTCGGGCTACGCCGGCGCCATCTGCGGGACGAATTACGGCTCCATTGAAAACTGCTACAACCTCGGCGGCGAGATCAGCGTCGCTTCCATGTATGGTGGCGGCATTGTGGGCGACAACCAAGGCGCCATTCGAGAATGCTATAATACCGGCAGTGTTACTTCGCAGAATGGATCTTCCATAGGCGGCATCGCCGGATGCACGCATAACGGCGGCATGATCATCGATTGCTACAACACCGGCGCTATTACGGGCGCATGGTATGTGGGCGGCATATGCGGCCAGCTAAACGTCGGGACGATTACAAACTGCTACGGCACCGGCACAGCCACGGCCACTTACCCCGGCTATGCATCGACGGCGCATCCGATTGCCGGAACCCGTTTGAATGGTGCTACCGTTGAAAACAGCTATTATACCAACGACACGGAAAACAACGATGGCGGCAAAACCGCAGCCCAATTTGCCTCCGGCGAGGTGGCGTACCTGTTAAACGCAAACAGGAGCGAGAACGTGTGGGGGCAAGCACTCGGCACGCAGGCTGCGCCAGTTTTGCGCGGCGCGGCCGTGTACAGGGGCTACGCCTCCTGCTATGCGGAGGATATCTCCTACAGCAATGATGCCACCGCCGTATCCGACCCGAAGCCTGCGCACAATTTTTCCGTGCTGCAATACGATCGCCAGTATCACTGGTATGTCTGCGCCAACGAGGGCTGCACGGCGACCTATGGGCATGAGCCGCACCGCTATGTGAATTACCGCTGCGTTGTGTGCGGGGTGATGACCGGCCAAGGCTCGAGCGGCATCATCACGCCGGACGACACCCTGCCCACCACCTCGCCGGATGGCGTTGAGGTGCCGCAAACGGGCGATGCGCATGGCGCATGGCTGCCCGGTGCAGCGCTCCTTGCGTTAGGTGCAGCGCTTGCGGCGGCAGCTGCTTGCGGCAAAAAGCGGCGTGCAGGCCGGTAACCCAAAAGGCGGAAGCCCAACATAGGATGATGCATTTGGAAGCCCGAGGCGATTGCAGCCCCGGGCTTCTGCGCGCCTGCGGCAGGCGGGTAAAGCAGCGGATTCCCCAGGGGCGCTGAAAGCGCATGCGCGCCGCGTGTTCGGCATGCGCCCCCAGCAAGGCTCATCCTGCCCCGCGCTCCGGCATCCTTGCCCTTCCAGCATCAGAGAGCCGTTGCCCATAGCTTTTGCCCTGCCTTTTCTTGGTTTCGCAAGCCCAATGAATAATCCCCGGCAAAGCTGGAAGTTATTCATTGACAAGTAAAATTCCGGAATACCAGCGCACGCGTCACATCGTGCTGGTACGGTCTGTCAGTCGCCAAGGGTTGTTACTTGCCGCCCGTAAACGGGCTTTTTAGAAGTTTCCCATTGCATGTTTGCTGCTGTATCTACGCAGTATCCTCTGCACCAGAACTGTTGCAGTATTCATACTTCAATTTCAGATACTTACCGTATGTCATCAAGCTGTTCTTCCCTTTTAGGTATCCCGTGAAACTCGATGCCGCATATTTAGGAAGTTTCTCCAGAGCGTGTGTATGTGGTCCGGGCATGTCTCTGCCTCTATGATTTTCACTTTCTTTCAATTGCACACTGTTTGCAGGCTTTCTCCTGCCTCCTTTCCCTTCTGCCCATAGCATACTTTGCGCCGATATTTCCGCACATACACTATGTGATATCTGCAATTCCAGCTTGTGTGCAATAAACTGTTTACGTTGTTCACTTCGAATGACCTCCCTTTGCTTGGCTGTGCAGTTGGCTGACCGCGCTTCCATTATGGCAAAGCGAGTTTTGCTTCCTCCAATATCGACTATGGTCTTCATTGGTACCACTGCAAGTGGTTTTCTTTATACAAAAACGGGCGGCAGCCTAAACCGCTGCCGCCCGTTGATGGGCCTTTTCCCGCTTAGCCCCACTATTCCCTAAACTGGTACTGATACAGCTCTGCATAGATGCCGCCCGCAGCGATGAGCTCCGCGTGCGTGCCCCGTTCGGCGATGCCATCCCGCGTTAGAACGATGATCTCATCCGCATTGCGGATGGTGGAGAGCCTGTGCGCCACAACGATGCAGGTGCGCCCTTTGGAAAGGTCGTTGAGCGCCTGCTGGATGAGCATCTCCGTGGCATTATCAAGCGCGCTTGTGGCTTCATCCAGGATGAGGATGGAGGGGTTCTTCAAAAACACGCGCGCGATGGAAATGCGCTGCTTCTGCCCGCCGGAAAGCTTCACGCCGCGCTCGCCCACGCCCGTTTCATAGCCGTGATCAAGCGTCATGATATAATCATGGATATGTGCCTTTTTCGCGGCTTCTATGATCTCCTCTTCCGTTGCATCCAGGTTCCCATAGGCGATATTCTCGCGGATGGTGCCATTGAACAGGAACACATCCTGCGCTACGATGCCGATGTTGCGGCGGAGGGATTCCCGCGTAAGGTCGCGGATGTCAATGCCATCGATGGAGATTACGCCCGCATCCGCTTCATAGAAGCGCGGGATCAGATTGCAGATGGTCGTTTTCCCGCCGCCCGAAGGGCCAACGAGGGCAACCGTTTTACCCGGGGCTATGCGCAGGGAAAGATCGTGGATTACCTTGCTTTCCGCATCCGCCGCATCGCTGTTTTCATAGCGGAAGCTCACATGGTCAAAGGCGATGTCCCCCTTGAGCGATTCCGCAGAGATCGTGCCCGTATCCGTCTCATCCTTCTGGTCCATGATCTCAATGAAGCGCTGGAACCCCGTCATGCCGTTTTGGAGCTGTTCAAAAATGCTCACCAGGCGGTTGATGGGCTTCAAGAACATGGTAATAAAGAGGATATACTTTGTAAAATCGCCGATGCTGATGCGCTTATAGTAGAAGAAAAGTCCACCAGCAAGCAGCACGACCAGGTAGAGCAGGTCGTTGAACAGCGTCATGCTGGAATTGAACTTGCCCATTTCACGGTACGCACGGCCGCGCGCAGCCTTGAAGCGCTCATTGGCGCTGTCAAACTTCCTGTTTTCATGGGAAGCCGCAGTATAGGAGCGGGACACGCGCATGCCGGCAATTGCCGTTTCCACATTGGCGTTGACCTCGCCCACTTCCACGCGCGTTGCGCGGAACGCATCCTGCATGCCGCGGCGCAGCTTTGCGGCAACAAATACCATCACCGGCAAAAAGGCGAATATGATGACCGTTAAAAGGAGATCCGTGCCCGCAAGGATGATAAAAGAGCCCACCAACATAATGAGCGAGAGGAAAAGGTCCTCGGGCCCATGGTGCGCAAGCTCGGAAACATCCTGCAGGTCATTCACCATGCGGGAAAGAAGCGTGCCCGTTTTGTTTTCATCGAAGAATGCAAAGGGCAGCTTTTGCATATGGCGGAACATATCGCGCCGCATATCCCCCTGGATGCGCACGCCTACTACATGCCCCCAATATTGAATGATATAGTTGAGCACGGCTTTGAGCAAATAAATGCCGAGCAGCACGCCGGACCAGATCAAAAGCATCCTTAAATTCTGGTTGGGCACGTAATCGTCGATGATGTTCCCTGCAATGATGGGGTAGAACAGGTCGCACACCGCAACGATGAACGCGCAGGCCATATCGATGGCAAACAGTTTGCGGTGGGGCTTATAGTATGCTATGAAGCGTTTTACAAGGTGCATGGCGCGCATATCCTCCTAAGCAGTTGGCGATTGGATAGGCAGGGGCGCGGAAAGCGGCCGAAGCGGCGCCCCTGCATGCAGGCGAGACGGCGCAGCCGCCGCCCCGCTCGTTTGCGTTATGGTTTAAGATATGATATCCCCTCGATGGGAGATGAGCGTTGCATCGTATACGCCCTCTACCCGCAGGAATTTTTCAACAAAGCCCGTTTCGTTTTCCTTAAGGCGCAGCTCCATGGTGAGTTCGATTCCATCGCGCTGGGCGGTTTTGGATTTCATGCGCGCATTGGGGAGCTGCTTTACCATCTGGCGCACCTGCTGCCCTGCGCCCTCATGGTAGTGCAGAATGAGCAGATACGGCATGCTGGCCTTTCCCTTAAACACCGTGAGCGCCACCATGATCACGCCGATCACGAGCGCCGCGATGACGGCGATATCATAATACTTTGTGCCGACGGCAATGCCTTCGCCCACCGCCCAGAACATGAACACGGTATCGATGGGATCCTTCACGGCCGTGCGGAAGCGGATGATGGAAAGCGCGCCCACCATGCCCATGGAAAGCGCAAGGCTGTTGTTGATGAGCATGAGCATGAGCGAGGTCACCATCGTGAGCATGATGAGGCTTAGATTGAAGTTGCGGGAATACATCACGCCGCCGAACGTCTTTTTATAGATGAAGAAGATAAAGAGGCCGACCAGAAGCGCGATCACCAGCGAAGCGATCACCTGCAGCGGGTTGAGCGTGATGGAAAAGATGTCCGAAAGAGAAAAATCGTTCATGAGGGGAACCTCCATATTCATTTACATTCTAAATGAGGCGGCAGCCATGCCGCCTCATTGCATTTGGGGCTGTGGCATATCCCTACAGTTCAAATTTCCTGCACAGGCAGTATTTGCTGACCGCGCTGCGCGCATGGGCATCCAGCTGCAACAGCGAACGGATATAGGTTGGCAGGTAACGGTTGAACTTCACCTCAAGCACCATGTTGTAATCCTCGATCACGGGGTAAGTTGGAATGCGGGCATTAAACAGATCGGTGTTGCGGTAGCCGGTGCGCACGTCCTTATCAAACGTTACGCGCACATCCTGGAACGGGAAGGTGTACGCTTCGCGCATGTAATCCACGATTACGCACGGCCGAAGCGGCCTTGTGGCAAATTCCGCAAACATGCGCCTTGCAAACGGTTCCGGCCGCCGCAGTAAGAACGTATAATCCCCGTTGCGCAGCCGTTCATACTCTTCCCGGGAAAGCATGAGGGAGGTTTTGTTGATATAGCCGCTCTCCTTGTGCTTGCATTCGAGCTTGATCGCCGCATCCGACATGTTGTAGATGCGGATGCGGAACTTGTCCCGGTCATCCACGCCATCCAGCTTTTCACGGAAGGCCGAATCATCCAGATCGTCAAAGTACAGGCTGCGGATCAAGTATTCCCCGCCGTTTTTGCGCGCGTATCGGTCCTGCTCCATGGTGAGCGAAAGCTTTTTGGAAAGGAAAACATGCGCGCCCTCATTGATGTAATACTTCAGCTCGTGCCGGTATTGCGGGAGCCTGCTCATCCGAACACCTCCTGCATATAGGCATCGGAAAGGCCAAACTCCTTCTGCAGCTGCTCCTTGATGGAATCCGGCCGCCCGGTTGCAAATTCGCGCATGATCTCCACCTGGCGCAGGAACCCTTCATACGTGCCGCGCACCTCGCTGTGCTGCGTGACGCCCATAAAGGTTTCGCCGTTGAACTTCTCCCGTTCGCGGGCAATTTCCGGCTCCACCTGCGCATACAGCGCATCGATCTTGGCGAGCACGTTCTCCGGCGCATAGATGGTGCTGAGCAGCTCCGCAAAGCGCCGGCAGAAGCGGTCGCGCCAGTCGCTGTTCTTCAGAAGCGCGTTAAACAGGTCGGAGCATGGCTTGGAGGAAAGCCGGCGGATGGAGAGCGTCTGGTGGTTGGTGCGGTTTTCGCTTGCGCCAAAGCTCCAGCAGAAGTCATAATAGATCCACTTCCATTTACCGCCATCCACCTTATAATATTGAATGTTCCAAACATCCGAGTTGGCGGAATAGATCTCGCAGATCATGTAATCCATAAAGCTGTCAAGATCCACGCGCTCCTCTACATAGGCATAATCCGAAGCGTTTGAAAGATCGTTTCCCTTGCCGTTGAGCCAGCTCATCAGCTCCGCCCATTCCGTTGCCGAGCCATAATAGGCGGAGGTTCCAGAGCGGATGATGGAAAGGTTTACGTTATCTTCCGTTCCCTCATGCTGCGCGACGAAGAAGCGGTTGCGCTTCTCCTTCATGAAGTATACGCCCCAATATTCCCCGTTTAAATACAGCACATAGGGCTTATAGGACTGGTAGAGAAAATTAACGTCGCTGCCCACCAGCAGCCCCGTTGCGAGCTCGTCGCGGAATTTGCCGCTGTTCTGATCCTGCGCGCCCGCGCGCAACACAATGGATTTATACTCCGTAAAATCCAGGTTTTCAAAGAAGGGGTATTCCATGCGGTTATCGCCATATTCATCCCGCGCGAAGATGTTGAACCCTTTCTGCGCACGGCCGCGGCCAAAGCTGCCCGCAATGCGCATGCCGATGTTCTGGGAGAACACCTGCTGCCCGCTTTCATCAAACACGCCAAGGCAGCCCGGGCGCTCCCAGGCATCCTCATCCTGCTTGGATTTCCAGTAATTGGCGGTGGTAATGGCGTCCCCATAGGCAAGATCCGGGTCATACTGCTCGCCGTAGGCATAAATGCCCGTCTTTTCGTCCCAGAGGTTTGCGGGGTCGGTAACAAGCGTTACAACGGGCAGCGCATGGTTGACGTCATCGCTGCGGAACAGAAACGTGCCGGAAACCGAGTAATTCGTGACATACCCTTCGCGCACGGAAATCGCGCGCACAACCGTGTTGGAAGAAGCCTTGATAGGCCCTTCATAGACCGGCGAGCTCTCCGTCGGCGTGGTACAATCGAGCGTATAATGGATGGTTTCGCCAGCGGGGGCTGAAAGCGCGATCTCGATTTCGCCTTCGTAGATGCCGGGCGTAGTTAAAAACTGCACCATGGCCGTTACGCCCTTTTGCCCTGCGCCGTTGGCAGCACCAAGGGTAGCGGTTTCAAAGCAGGCATAATTGCCATCGGCATCGATGCCGTAGCTCATGTCGCCAAGGAAAGCGCCGGTTTGCAGCTTGTCCATCAAAAGCCCATTCGCATCGAACAGGTAAATGGAAGCGCCATCGGCGCTCAAGTTAAAATTCGTGTGCAGGTCGCCCTTTTCAACCTTGCTGTTGTTCTCTGAAGCATATACGACAAGGTATTCGCCGGGTGCAAGCGCAATCCCATCCGGGAAGACCCACTTTGCAGGATTCTTGGGGTTATTGGAAAGCGCGCAGCCGGAAAGGGAAACCGTTTCGCTCCCCCGGTTGTGCAGCTCGATGCAGTCGTAATAATTCCCATCGGGCGCAGCCTTGGCCGTCAAGTTCTTGGCGATGGCTTCCGAAATGTAAACATCGCTCTTCGCCCGTGTTACACTTGCAGAAAAGGCCTGGTAGCCCGCGTCATCGTTGGCATAACCCGGCGTTGGATGCGCGGTGGCCGCGAATTCGCCCGTTCCATCCGGCACGCGGGCCATGGAAGAATCGGTTTCCTGCACGGTATAGGAATAGCTATCGAGGATGGTGCCGCGCTTGCTGGAAAACACAACATCCTCCGCATAAGCACGCAGCCCAAAGGGTGCATGCAGCTCGCCCGATTCCGTCAAGCCCTCGTTGCCGGAGCAGAAGATCACAAGATACCCATTTGCGGGGATAACCGTGCCCTCCGGCAGGGTGTATTTCTTGGGTTGGGAAATCGAATCGGAAATGCCGAAGCCGGAAAGATCCACTTCATACGCATTGCTGTTGTAAAGCTCGATCCAATCCGAATAGGCTCCATATGCATCTGCCAAAGTCGTGGCGTTTGAAGCCATAAATTCATTGATATAAACGCCGATGTCTTCCTCTTCCTGGAGGGAAGCCTCATAGGCGGCGATGCCGGTTTCCGTGTTTTCATAGCCCGGGGATGGCCGCATCTCCACCCAAGCGCCGGAAGCATCCTTTGCGAGCGTGTTTCCAGTGGCGACGCTGCGCAGCACAAGCGTGTCGAGCGTGTTTCCCGTTACATCGAACAGAACAATGCTATCGGAGGTGGAAATGCGAAACGGCGCTACCAGCCCGCCCGTATTTTCTCCGCTGCACCACACCACGATATACCCGCCGGCAGGCACTTTCGTGCCGGAGGGAAATACATATTTTACGCCTTCGGTAAAATCATCCGTCAAGCCGAAGCCGCCCACGTCAAGCTCCGCGCTGCCGCCGTTGTAAAGTTCGATCCAATCCGGGTAATCGCCGTTTTCATCCGGGACGGACCCTTTATTGCTCGCCATTACCTCGCTGAGCACCAGCGCGCTTTGAACGGTATGTGAATTGCCGTCGCCCACGCCGCCCGTGCAATAGAGCACGAGCGCAACAAGAAGCACGATCGCGAGAAACAACAGCAGCACAAGCTTATTTGCTTTCAATTTCAATTTCGTCCTTTTCCTGGTTTCTGCAGCAGCGCAAAGGCAACGCGCCGCCCGGCATTAAATTGTATTTTACCATATCCTGTTTGAAATGAACAGTAAACGTTTCATGACCAAAGCATACCCTAAGCTGAAAACTGTGAATAAACCATGAATCCATGGACGCTACATCCAAATTGCTTGCAAAGAAAGGGGAAAAATAGTAGAATAGATTGAATATGTATCCGGTTGATACCATAGGAGGACTTTCGTGGGTTTATCGCTAGAAGTCAAAAAGTTCATCAATTCCGAGCACACGGGCGAATATATCGAAATCGAACTCCCCGGCGAGCTGGAGGTGCGCCGCCCGCGCGCCAAGAAGGCGAAGCCCGCGCCCAGCGCTGCGGAAAGCGTGGGGGCAGAAGGTGCATCCGGCAGCGAAGATATGCCCGGCGCCCAAGACGCATCCAATGCTTCTGAAGCCACTGGCGCAGAAAATGCCACAGCCCCAGAAGACATGCCCGCATCCGATGCGGCTCAGCCTCCGCTTGAAGAAGGGCCCGAAATGCGGCATGAGCGCGCGCGTGTGCATTACATCGAAGCAGGCTCCGGCGAGCCGTTGATCCTTGTGCATACCGTTGGCCAATCGTTTTATACCTGGCGGCGCGTGTTCAACCGGCTGAGCGAGCATTACCGCGTGATCGCGCCGGATCTGCTTGGCCATGGCTATTCGGACAGGCCTCTTACCTTTGGCTACACCATCGAAGAGCAGGCGGATGCGCTTCGCCGCTTTATGGATGCGCTCGGCATCGAGTCCGCACATTTTGCCGCATTTTCCATGGGATGCGCCTATGCGCTCAAGTTTGCGCTGCAATATCCCGAGCGCGTGGGGCGGCTTGTGCTGGTTTCCCCAGGCAGCATTACGCCCGAAATGCCGCTTTCCATCCGCATGATCGACAGCCCCCTGCTGGGCTTCTTTGCAAGCCGCATGTATGGCTTGCGCACGGTGGAAAACATGCTGCATGAAGCCGTATTTGATTTAACGAATATCACGCCGGACGTAGTGCAGGAATATTACCGCCCGGCTTCTGACCCGGAGGGCAGGCGTGCAATCCGCCTTTCGTTGCAATGTTTTGAAGATGAGGAAATCATCGCAAACCTGCGTGCGCTTGCAGCAGATACGCTGATCTTAATGGGCGCTGAGGACAAATGGCACACCTCTGAAACCTGCGAGCTCTATCATGCCGCCATGCGCAACGCCGGCTTTTCAGTTGTGCGCAATGCGGGCCATTTGATGCATGAGGAAAAGCCGGATCGGTTTGTTGCCGCGCTTTTGGAATTCATCCCTGTGGTGATGCCTTAAGCATGCCTTATTCAGCAAGGCAAGCACAAGCAATCATAAAAAATGAGGGCGCGCTGTGAAGGCGCGCCCTTCGTTGATTCAAAAGCACGCATGGCACGTTCCTGCGGCTCCCGCAAACGCTTTCTCTTATGCCCCGAGCAAAACGCGAAAAGCCTGTGCCATGCAAGGCTTTTTTCGGAATTATTATGCTTGCGCCAAACTCGGTTTGAACAGATATGTGCATCCATGGAACCCTTATGCGGCCCATGCGCTGGGGTATCAGCAAGGCTTCGAATGCCTAATAAGCCGCTTGAATCTGCAAGCCGTGGAATGCTCAAACGTCTCGCGGCAGCGCACATTCCACAGCCCTGCTGCACAAAGGCGCCCATGGGAACCTGTGCGCTTTCCCTTGGGGCGCTGCGCATAGATCGCACCGCCGCGCGTTTTTGCGCACGTTTACAGCGCAGCGATCTCCTCTGCCACTGTCTGGATGCTCTTTCGAGATGTATCGATCTTTTGCGTATGCAGCGCTTCATAGAGCGGAAGCCGCGCTAGGCTCCGCTCGATCACATCCGCCGTGCGTACGCCCCGCAGCACATCGGCCCGAAGCCGCGTTTCAAGGGTCTGCGCATCGCATATGAGGGAAACCGCCCGTACCGCGCAGCCCGCAACGTCCACCGCGCGCAAAATATGGTCGAGGATACCCTGCTCGTGCATCACCCAGCAGAAGATCACGGTTTCATACGCCGTGCAGCGGAGGAAATTGTTCAGCAGGTGGCAGATGTTATCCAGCACCATCGCTTTGGTTTCCTCCGTCACCTGGAACGGATTCGCATCCCAGCACCAATCGCCATCGAGGAACACGCTGTTTGGGAGCATGCGCTTGAGCGCCTGGCCAACCGCCGTCTTCCCCACGCCCATCGGCCCGCCGATAAGATACAGCTTTTTCATGTTTGCCTTGCCAATAGCTTCAAATACGCCGCTTGTATTACTCACTTTTATCTCCGCACCGCATCTACCCATGCCCGATGCTCTGTTGTTTCCCCTTGAATACGATAAGAAAACACATAGCAAGGCACAATCCATTCATTTCGCCACACAGATAAATAAGCAATATCCATTTGGTCGGGTATAACTTCCGCATTCGGCGCCGCATATCGCCCTACAAACATTGCGCTACGGTATGCCTCCCTTGGGGATATCGCAGGTAACGTGCCCTCAGCCTTCACGCGTAAGAGGTTCGTGTGAACGCTGCTCCGCCCATCTGAATCGTATATAACTTGAATCTCATTTTTCAAGAGAATGACTTCATTGGAATCCGTTCCTATCATAATCCTACTATAGGTATCACTTTTGTCTGACGCATCATTGCGTCCTGCGTCAGAAATTCGTTGGATGGAATCAATATGCTCTCCATTCCACAGCAAGGGTGCAATCCACGCTGCTAAATCGTCACACTTATGCGGTACCCCGGTGCCGTGATACGACCATTCCCCATATGCATCCACGCTCACGCTTCCGCCCGTGCCCTCCAGTGTGCTGAGTGTCTCGTTTTCCCACATCTCTCCTTGAAGGCCCATCGCCAGCGCCAGGCGCCTGCATTCTTCTGTTTGGTCCACGGTGATCCGCCGATAGCAGGCCATCTCCGGCGCTTCTTCCGGCAGGCTTTCCAGAACCTCTGCGCTGTAGGGAAGCCGCACTGCCGCCCACCGCACAAGGCCGTAACGCGAAGCAGCCTGCAAAGAATCCAGGCAGAACAGTGGGAGCGCCAACGCGCCTAAGATCAGCAGCAGCGAAAGCGCATACCAAGGGAGCATGCGCGTCCAACTCAGATGGTCTCGATCCGTCCGGGGCCGTGCAATGCGGTTGCCCAATGCAAAACAAGCATAGCCAATTGCTGTGCCAAGCGTATTCGCGGCCACATCATCTACATCCGCAGAACGCCCGATGAAAAACTGTACAGCTTCACAAAGTATGCTTATGAGCAGTCCAACCGCAGCGGCATGCCACCAATGGAGTTGTACACGCCTAAATAGCAGAGGCAGAAAACCCAAGGGAAGAAACAATAGGATATTCCACATAAACTGCGAACCAATGAGCCCAGCTTCCCCTGCGGTATACGCTTCGCATACCGCAGCGCCGAGCGCAAAGTTTGCTGCGTGCCGAATCGCTCCATCCGTTCCAAAGTTTGGTGGAAACATAAAGAATAAAGCATACGCGATTCCCCCAAAATATGCAACGAATAATGTCCCAAGGATTGCCCGTTCAATCTTAATATGCTTTCCGGTATTCATTCTCTCAATGCAAAAAGGGGAAATACTGCTCCCTTTACTCCGTTTTATACACGCCCACATAGGGCAGGTTGCGATAATAGCCGTCATAATCGAGGCCATAGCCGAGCACGAACTCGTTGGGGATGACGAAGCCGCAGTAATCCGGCGTGATATCGCACTCGCGGCGGGAGGGCTTGTCCAGCAGGCAGGCGATCTTGAGCGAAGCCGGCTTGCGCTCAAGCAGAATCTTTGTAAGATAGTTGAGCGTAAGGCCGCTATCCATAATATCCTCTACGATGAGCACATGGCGGCCCGTAATGTCCGCATCCATATCCTTTGCGATGCGCACAATGCCGGAGGTCTTGCGCCCGTTGCCATAGCTTGAGATCGACATGAAGTCCATCTCCATATGGCAGGTCATGTGGCGCGAAAGGTCGGAAAAGAAATGCACCGCGCCTTTCAAGATGCACACAAGGATCACGTTTTTGCCGTCGTAATCCTCCGAAAGCTGCGCCCCCATTTCCGCAACGCGGGCGCGCAACTGTTCCTCGCTTACAAGCACCTTGCTGATGTCTTTGTTCATGTCGGTCTTGCCTGCCATAAAACCCTCCCAAAAATCATTGCATTATTCCGCATCCGCGCGGGGGAAAAAGGTTACGCGCAAAATGCGCGCAGTCTTTTCATCCACCTTGACCGTATCCGCCACGCAATAGCCCGGCACGAAAAGGATCTCCTGCCCGGCAGCGATGAGCGGCATGCCGCGCTTTTCACGCGGTACTTTCTTATCGATAAAAAACTCCTTGAGCTTGCGCCGTCCCGGCGCATTCAGCGGGAAGAAGCGGTCCCCCGGCAGGCGCGTGCGCACGCAAAGCTCCGAATCGGGCAGCTTGTCCGCATCCAAGCAGGCGGTAAACGGCGCGCGCACAAAGCCTTGTGGCTCCACTTCTTCCGCAAAAAACACCCCGCCCGGCACGCGCGTTTCGCCCGCGCGCGCAAGCGGCACCTGGAAGCCTTCCACGTCCTCGCAAGGCCTTTTCCCCACGCGCACGAGCGCATATTCCGTCCAAACGTCCACGCCCGGCAAATGCAGCCAAGCGCCCGTGCGCCCCTGCAGAATCGCGCAAACCTGCTCCACATGCACGCGCTCGATGTTCACCGTGGCGCCCGCTGCTGCAAGCGCCATGCGCACCGCCCGCCCCATGAGCGCCGGCGGGAGCGCCGCAAGCGCAGCACGGTCATAGGCATTCTCGCCCCTTTGCGCCGCAGCAAGCGCCTGCTGTGCATTTTGAGAAAGGTATACCTCATCCCGCCCCAGCAGTTCCGCAGCAGCGCAAAGGGCGGAAACGGTTTCCGGGTTCACATACTCCGTAAGGTAGGGGATCACATCAAGGCGCATGCGGTTGCGCATGCCATCGCGCAGAAGGTTTGTTTCATCCGTGCAGAACGCAAGCCCTTCCTCAGCCAGGTATGCCTCAATCTCGCTGCGCCGCAGCGCAAGCAGCGGGCGGATCACCCGGCCGCGCTTGGGTTTCATGCCCGTAAGCCCGCCGAGGCCCGCGCCGCGCACAAGGTGCAGCAGCACCGTTTCCGCTTGATCATCCATGTGGTGCGCCACGGCGATCACATCCGCGCCAAAATAGCGCCGCGCCTCTTCCAGAAAACCATAGCGTGCTGTGCGCCCGGCCTGCTCAAGCGTTTGCCCCTGGCTGCGCGCAAGCGAGGGCACATCTGCCCGGCCGCGGTAAAGCGGCACGCCATAAAGCTCGCACAAGCCGCGCACGAACTCCTCATCCGCATCCGCAGCGGCGCCGCGAATGCCGTGGTTGAGGTGCGCGGCAAACAGCTTGAGCTCCAACGAAGGCGCAAGCGACCAGAGGGTATGCAAAAGCGCAACCGAATCTGCCCCGCCGCTTACCCCGGCCACTACCTTCGATCCCGCCTGCAACAGGCCATGCTGTGCAATGAAATCTGCAACGCGCTGCCGCATATAAGCACCTCCGCATGTATCATGAACTTTAATGATGCGATCCCGTGCATGGTGTCCTGCCAGATGCCAATATGAAAGGAATATCTTAAGTATACCGTTTGCGCCCCCGTTTGACAAGGGAAGCGATGGAACATATAATTACAAATGAAATTAACCCGCTTCCGGTTCCCGGAGCGGCAAAGGAGAAACTGCCTTATGAAGCTCGGCGTCGTCGGACTCCCCAACGTTGGAAAAAGCACGCTCTTCAACGCCATCACGCACGCGGGTGCGCAGGCCGCCAATTACCCATTCTGCACCATTGAGCCGAATGTTGGCGTGGTGCCCGTGCCGGATGAGCGCTTAAACGTGCTTGCAAAAATGCATAACCCTGAAAAGATCACGCCCACTACCATTGAATTCGTGGATATTGCCGGCCTGGTGCGCGGCGCTTACAAAGGAGAAGGCCTTGGCAACAAATTCCTTTCCCATATCCGCGAGGTGGATGCCATCGTACATGTGGTGCGCTGCTTTGAGGATGAAAACATCGTGCATGTGGATGGCTCCGTCAATCCCGTGCGGGATATGGAAACGATCAACCTGGAGCTGATCTTTGCGGACCTTGAAACCATCGAGCGCCGGGCGGAGCGGGCGCGCAAAAACGGCAAAGGCGGGGACAAGCAGTTCCTAACCGAGGCTGCGCTCTGCGAGCGCATCAAAGCGCACCTGGAAGCGGGCAAGCCTGTGCGCACCATGGCACTTGATGCCGAGGAGCAGGAGGCGGTGCGCGCGATGTTCCTTCTCACCACAAAGCCCGTCATCTATGTTGCCAACATCAGCGAGGCTGAGCTTGGAGCAGAAAACCCGCTCGTGGATAAGCTCTATGCCGCAGCAAAGGCGGAAGGCGCGGAGGCGCTCACCATCTGCGCAAAGGTGGAGGAGGAAATCGCAGAGCTCCCGCCCGAGGAAAAGCAGGCGTTTATCGAAGAGCTTGGCATCGGCGAAAGCGGGCTCGATAAGCTGGTGAAAGCATGCTACAAGCTGCTCGGCCTCATCAGCTACCTTACCGCAGGCCCCAAGGAGGTGCGCGCCTGGACCATCGAACGGGGCACAAAGGCGCCCCAGGCTGCGGGCAAAATCCACACGGATTTTGAGCGTGGCTTCATCCGCGCAGAGGTGGTTTCCTATGATACGCTCATGGAAAACGGCTCCATGCAAGCCTGCAAGGAAAAGGGCTTAATCCGCTCCGAAGGCAAGGATTACGTCATGCAGGACGGTGATATCGTGCTTTTCCGCTTCAACGTGTAAGCATGCTATGGAATTCGGTGTGCACCTAATACGCTGAAGGTTCCCTTAATATTATATTTTAAGAGAAGAATAGATCCACCGCATGGCGGCAGCCACACGGTGGATCCTTTATTTTGCGTCCAAGCGCCGCACCTGCAAGGAGCAGCTTGCGTTAGGGGCTATGGCCTATGAAAGCATCGCCATGAGGAAGGCATATCGGAGCAGCTGCATCGGCATGGTCGGGAGAAATACCACAGCGGGTATGCCTCCCGCCTCTTTCGCGTCTCCGTCGCACATCTGCCGCTTCAAGGGCGCAGCGTCAAGTTCGGCCGTATTTGTTCAGGTGCAAGGCAGCCCGCCTTGGCAGGGTGCCTCCTCCCAAGGCCAGCCAACACAGTGCCGGGGCATATGGGTGAACTTGACCGACGTTTTCCTATATCACCGCTCCTTTTATTGGCGTTTTTTGAAAGCGGCAGCAAGAAAATTTCCGCATTCGGGACGGTGGCATTGAAAACGGTCGCCCTAAAAGAACACGCCTCAATCGGCATCGCCGGGAGGAATCGCAGAGCAGGCCTGTCCCTGCTTTCGCGCATCTGCCGCAAATCGCCCCTTTTATGCGCCGCCCGTTTCTGCATTTGAATCAAGGGCAGCTTACGGGAAACGCGCAAAATAGCAAGCGCTCATTTCTAAAATCAGCCTCACCCTATTGAAAAACTGGAGCGCCGCAGGCCCGAAGGCCGCGCTCGGGTTTTATTAGATTTGGTGCTATGCGTTTCAAGCCCGTGTGGGAAAGCTGCTCTCCCACATGGCTTTTCAGCTGAGCCTTAACCGCGCATCTTTTTTTGAAAAAGCAGCGCAGGCCGCTTTGCATGAATGTGGGGGGCAGCAATGCCCCCCACATTCATGCTGCAATTGCCGCAGCCGGCATTTTTTGGATTTCTGCCCTTACATGAGGCTCTTATCCGGCGTAACGATGATCTTCACCTGGGATTTCTTCTCGGGCCCGGTCAGTGTGTCGAAGCCTTCCTTAGCAATGTCGTCAATGTACACCTTCTTGGTAATGTATCCCTTCGCAGGAATGCTGCCATCCGCCAGCATCTCGATTACCTTCGGGAAGTCGTTGCAATAGCAGATGCTGCCGACCACATACTTTTCGCCCATCACCAGCACGTTTGGATCGAGCGTGACAGGTTTCTCCCAAATGCTCGTAACAACCAGCGTGCCGCTGAAGCGCAGCGCCCCAAGCGCAAGGTGGAAGCACTGCTCGCTGCCGGTAGTCTCAAAGGCAACATCCGCCCCAACACCGCCGGTGCGTTTTTTAATCTCAGCCACCACGTCCACTTCGTTTGGGTCGAGCACCACGTCCGCGCCGGACTGCTTTGCATATTCCTGCCGCACAGACTTGCGCTGCACCACGATCACTTGCGCTGCGCCAAGCGCCTTCAAGCATTCGATCGTCGCAAGGCCAATCGGGCCTGCGCCGGTTACAATCGCCGTTTGCCCCTTCTCAAAATGGCCAACCTCAAGCGAATGATACCCAACGCTCATGGGCTCTACCAGGGCTGCCTTTTCATAGCTCAAGTTGTCCGGAATCTTATGCACAAAGCGCGCAGGGAACGTGGTGTATTCGGAGAAGCCGCCGCCACCTCCCATCAAGCCATGGAAGCCCAGCTTCTCGCAAAGGTTGTAATGGCCTGCTTTGCATGCCGGGCACTCACCGCATACGATCAGCGGCTCGACCACCACGCGGTCGCCCGGTTTTACGTTGGTCACGTTGCGGCCAACCTCAACCACTTCGCCAGAAAATTCATGCCCCATCACAACCGGCGCCGTTTCGCCCGTGATCGGGTGCGGCGTTTTGACCGGGATGAAAATCGGACCCATCGTATATTCGTGCAGATCGCTTCCGCAAATGCCGCACCATTTCACTTTGATTTTTACGCCATCGTCTTTCACGGTGGGTTCTGGAATGTTTTCCACGCGAATGTCTTTTGCGCCATACCAAAGTGCTGCTTTCATTGTTCTTGCCTCCTAATGATCGCTTGTTGATCGAGAACCGACCGAAGCGCTATGCGCAATTTCCAGCCAGTTCTCCATTTCGAATGAAAGTATACTCCTTCCAAATTTTATTGTCAACGTTTTAACGTTAAAATCCAGCCATTATTTTGCGCTGAAGCTGCTCAAAGATACGCTTCATTCGGTGCCAAAGCGCTTTGGGAAGTAGCAGGATATCCCCCGGTTCAAAAAAGCCTCCATAAAAGCTTCGTCAAGCATCGCCATACCGCAGAATGCGCAACGTGCAACTTCGCAAAAGCGCTTTTGCTTTGTTGCATTTCTCCGCCTTGATTTCCCGTGCAAGCAGAAAGCCTGCCGGCACGCTTTCTACGCCCTTTATTGCAAGTTCATGAAAGCGCGTAAAAGGAAGAAGTCACCGGATCGCGCAGCGCAAGCGCCGGACTTCTTCCACCACCAAAATCCGTCTGGACGCTTTACATTCCCCGAATGATGGAATCCATCTCCTCCCGGGAACGCGCTTGCCGCGCCCTCCGGAGTAGCGCATCCTTTTCTTGGGGAGAAAGCGCCCCAAAGCGTTTCATCGCCTCCATATCCTGTGAAAGCGCCATCAAAAACCCAATCGGCACCGCGCCATTCATGCCCTGCACCCACCTTCCCAAATAAGATTCAACGGGGAAAGTATGCGCAGTTTTCCCACGGCGCATGCCTGTACCACAATGGCTGACCGCAAAATGGCGCAATCCAGTGCGCCTTATTCTCGCTTAAAATGCAAAAAGCCGGGGCACACTAAGCCCCGGAGCATGCGTGCATGCGCACGGCGAAAGGCTGTGGCGCGGCGCCGGAACAGATGGAAGAATCCAAGCCGTTCCTTTTGCCATGCGCACCCACACCGCCTTAAAACTAGAACAGGGAACGCAAAAACATCGCAACACCCAGCACGACCAGCGGGACGCCGATGATCGCGCCAATGATGGTGCAGCAGAGCGCGACGCCAATCGCCGCAAGGATCACCCCGAGGAGCATGGAAAGCAGCTTCCCAATCCCCAGGAAAACGATTCCGATGAAGCTCCACACCATGCGAAACGGCCAGGTCAAAACGCGCAGCATCGCAAATACCTCCTTTGCATCCGAATTCGTTTTGCTTGTTTGTGTCTGTATCATATCACATGCCGGATCCCAACGTGCGGTTTTTAATGGAATTCTAATAAAACGTTAACATGCCTTAAAACGCCCGAATTTTGGGGGTGCAACAGCCTGTTGCTTGCATTTTCGAGCAGCCCGCGCTACACTCGGAGCACAAGAACGCTGCGGAAGGGGGAAAGCCTTATGTCCACCATTCACGAAAACCTGCGCCAAATCCGCAGCATGTGCGGAATGACGCAGGAGGAGGCTGCGAACCGCATCCATGTAACCCGCCAAGCCATCTCAAGCTACGAATCCGGCCGCACGCAGCCGGATCTGGACACGCTCAAGCGCCTTGCAGATGCATATGGCGTTTCAATCCAGGAAGTGCTCTACGGCAATGCCGGCCAGCAAAGGCAGCGCCGCGCAGTAAAGGGGGTTGCGCTTGCGGCGCTGCTTGTGCTCGTGCTGGGCAGCTTCCTGCAATCTGGGTTTCTCTGGGGCGCCAATGCTTTTTTCCCAATTGAACCCGGACCCGTGCCGGAAGCCAACCTACCCATCGTTGAAATGCACTTTCGCTTCGCGGGAGCATCCACCTTGGCCGCAACTGTTTCGAGCGGACTATTCCGCCTGCTCCTGCTCGCACTGCTGTTCCTGCTGGCTACGTTGGAATCGCCTGCTGGCCTGCGCAAAAAGCTGTTATATTGGGGTGTGCTTGTCGTTGGTGGGATCTGCCCGGTGCTGCCCTTCATGCTTGCCGACAGCACGTATCAACCGGTTGATTACCTTTACTTTCCCATCCGTACCCTTCTGTTTGCAGCGGTTGTGCTTGCAATCAGTTTTCCTGCAGAAGCGCTTGTGAGGAAGTTTCGGCCGCGGTAAAGCATGCATGATTGCGCCCTGTGCAATATAAAGCAGTTTTCCTTCATGCCTCATAGGGGTTGGAAAACGGGCTGCCTTACCAGGAACTGCGCACAAAAAAAGCGCTTGCCTTTTGCGCATCGCCTGTAAGGGCCATCATAAATTATAAGCGCGTGCGTATACTGGGAAAGTGCGCCTATACGCCGGAGATTGGCAATGGAAATCACGGCTCTTCATGATTAAGATAGGCATACTGGCTTCCGTTATGCTTCTCCTTTACGCCTAAGCGCATGCCGGCCTTCTCGATGTTGACATACTCACCATACATGCGGGCCATCGCGTGCCCCCTGGCTGCTGCGCTTCCTATGCGCTCGTCTACGATCTCTGCGATCAGCTGGCGCAGCGCGGTTTCCATTTGAATCATGGTTTGCCCCCTGTAAAATCATTTCCTGCATTTACTCGGGCAGCAGCAAGCGTTATTTTTGTCAACTTAATCCCTCCTTCTTGTTGATGTATCATTATCGCTTTAAGCGATTGTCAACGCCAAAAGCGATGTTTTTTTCTTTTTTATGTTTCAATTATTAACATTTTGTGATATGGTAAACACATCGGAGTCCCTATGAAATACAATGCGAAAAAATTCTTTGCTAAACGATTAACAGGTATGATGAAAATGCGCAAAGAAAGCCAATTCGATTTGTCAAAAATAATGGACGTTTTTCAATCCACTGTGTCCGCATGGTGTACCGGCCAAAAAATGCCGCGCATGGATAAAATAGAAAAAATTGCACTGCATTACGGCGTGGCGCTATCTTCTTTAGTTGCCCCACAAAAATCCGATACATTTGCAGAAAGTTATTATGCCCCAATCGTGGGCTTTATCCCAGCCGGGTATCCTGCACTTGCAGCCAAAAATATTGAGGGATACGCCACCATCCACTATAAAGATGTCGAGAACTACTTTTTTGCGCGTCAAAGGGGACAGCATGATTAATGCGGGAATACATGCGGGCGATCTTGTGTTGATTCGTAATCAGTCATTTGCGGAAAATGGTCAGATTATAGCAGCCCGTGTAAACAGTAATGAAGCTACGCTTAAACGATATAAGCAGAGTGGAGATGCGGTGGTTTTGCTGCCGGAAAATCCGGCATACGACCTGCAAATAGTCCCGGCTCGCGATTTTATAAGTGGAGATGCGCAAATCATTGGAGTTGCGCTTCAAGTAACGCACACATTATAAATAAGGGGGATGCAAAAATGGAAACGAATAGACCATGTATACGATGCGGCAAAATTCCGGCGGATGGATGGTACAGCAAGAGCGGATATTGCAAGGAATGCGCAGAAGCCATACTAAACGCGCAAAATACAGCTTCTACTAATGGCGTATCACAAAAGGATTGGCTTGTCACCCTTCTGCTTGCCATATTTGTAGGCACATTGGGGGTGCATCGATTTTATTCAAAAAGAATAGGGACAGGAATTCTGTGGCTATTGACTGGAGGTTGCTTAGGGATTGGATGGCTGGTCGATATAATTATGATCGCAACCAGTACATTTAAAGACGGAGATGGCCTTTTGATTTTATCCGATTCCAAAAAGCGTGAAATGGGCATTTCTGCTGCGCCAATAGTTGTACAGGCCGCACCCGCAAAGGCTGACCAGTCCAAGAGCTACATTGATCAGCTGGCCCAGCTCGCGCAGCTGAAAGAATCGGGCGTGATTACCGCAGAGGAATTTGACCAAAAAAAGGCGCAAATCCTTAACAAAATTGGCTAAACAAGAATAAAAACGCCGCCGCTGGTGCTACAACACCTGCGGGGGCAAGGGCACAGAAAAATCCTTTGCTATGCTCTTTTTTCTGTGCCTCCCTTTTATCAAAAAGGAGTTTTTTTGCAATGGCACAAAAAAGAAGATGTCCGAGTTGTTGTAAGGTCCGTGCAGCGCTGGTTTGTTAAACGCTCTCCCTCGCTGCTCGTTTGGCTCCGCCCCATCCCCATCCGCTCTCTGCCCCCCACCTAAACTTAGAAAGCATAGCAAAAAGAACACCCTGCTTTAACAGGGTGTTCTTTCTTGGTATCCGGCAGCTACCTATCTTCCCGGGCCGTCGCCAGCCAAGTATTGTCGGCGTATAAGGGCTTAACTTCTGTGTTCGGGATGGGTACAGGTGGATCCCCTTAGCTTAACCACCGGAATGGCAAAGTATATTATCTTTTCTAACATACCTTGAAAACTGCATTGCGAAGTCTCCGCTTCCTTCTCTCTCGCTTTGATCAAGCCCTCGACCGATTAGTACCAGTCAGCTTCATACATTGCTGCACTTCCACCTCTGGCCTATCAACCATGTGGTCTTCATGGGGTCTTACTCCTTTCGGATGGGAGATCTTATCTTGAGGTTGGCTTCACGCTTAGATGCCTTCAGCGTTTATCCATTCCGCACTTGGCTACCCAGCTGTGCCGCTGGCGCGACAACTGATTCACCCTTGGTGCGTCCATCCCGGTCCTCTCGTACTAAGGACAGCTCCTCTCAAATCTCCTGCGCCCACGATGGATAGGGACCGAACTGTCTCACGACGTTCTGAACCCAGCTCGCGTGCCGCTTTAATTGGC
>JABLTO010114771.1_pt1 | contig 22949 bp, 20 predicted proteins | sample 7160091 | NCBI WGS metagenome assembly JABLTO01 (sample SAMN14651225, study PRJNA627086) | human gut metagenome | isolation source: feces | host: Homo sapiens
ACACCGAAAAGAGAGGCAATTGCCTCTCTTTTCGGTGTATAAAATAAAAACAGAAAGGCAGATACCCATGATAAAGTTTGAAGAAATCACTTACAAAACCTTTGGAAAATGCATGAAAATCAGCAATGATGCGATTGAGCTTTTGGTGACGCTGGATTTTGGCCCGCGAATTATCCGTTTTTCAAAAGTCGGCGGCGAAAATCTCATGATGGAGGACGGCGCCTTCTCCCGCAATCAGGACGATAAGGCAGACATTTTTGCAGACGCTTTCGGCGAGGATCTCGGCACCTGGCGGATTCGCGGCGGTCACCGTCTTTGGGCAAGCCCTGAGGCAATGCCGCGCAGCTACTATCCCGATAACCAGCCGGTTGATTATCGCATTGAGGGTAACCGCCTGACGCTGACTCCGCCGCCGCAGCGCTGGACGCAGCAGCAGTTTGAGATCACGCTGGAAATGCAGGAGGACACCAATCGGGTTGATCTTTATCACAAGATCACCAACATCTCCGCATGGCCGCAAAAGTTTGCGCCCTGGGCATTGTCTGTGCTCTCTCCCGGCGGCATTGAGATTATCCCCATGCCGAACCGGCCGACCGGCCTTTTGCATAACCGCAAGCTGACGCTTTGGGACTACACCAGAATGAACGATCCGCGCGTAACGTGGGGTGATCGGTTTATTTTGCTGCGCCAGGATCCCTCGGCCGACACCTCCTTTAAGATCGGCCTTGACAGCCAGCACGGCTGGGCGGCTTACTTTAACCACGGCGATGTCTTTCTGAAGAAGTTTGACATCATCGAGGGCGCGGAGTATCCGGACGACGGCATGAATTTTGAGACCTATACGGATGACGGCTTTTTGGAAATGGAATCGATCGGACAGTACAAGGTGACCGAGCCGGGCGACGCGATCTCGCACCACGAAAGCTGGGAGCTGATTGCGGACTGCGCCTTTCCCGGTGCGGACGAGGCTGCAATTTCAGACACACTTTCCGCTTATGTCGGATAATGAGTAAAACCACCAAAAAAACATCAAAAACCATGTAAAAACTGCGCAAAAATCACCCTGTTTCTCAGTTGACATAAGGGGTGGTTCTTGCTATAATTAGGAGGGTCGGAAAGAAGATTTCCGGCCGCTGCAGCCGAACGAAAATGGCGGAATTTTATTTCAAAAAGCAAGCGTTTTGGCCGGCTGAAAAAGAGCCGTGAGGTCCTGCCCGAAAAGGGCGGCATTTTGGCGAATACATAAGGAGAAATGATATGCGCGCAGTAGTAACCGTTATGGGAAATGACAAGCCCGGCATTATCGCCGGCACCAGTACTCTTTTGGCAGAGAATGGGGTCAACATTTTAGATATTACACAAACAATTGTGCAAAACATCTTTACGATGGTGATGCTGGTTGATATTGAAAAAAGCGTGAAGGATCTGACCGATCTGGCCGAGGCGCTGCACACGCTCGGCGGTCAGCTTGGGGTAGAAATCCGGATCCAGCATGAGGACATTTTTAATTCCATGCACCGCATTTAAATTCAGATAACAATATCTTAGACGAAAGGAATCATGCAGCCTCCGATTTTGGGAGACGGATTTTCGCTTTCGCCTACGGAAAGGACTTTTATTGACTATGCTTACCATTAACACCAACGAAATCACGGAAACCATTAAAATGATCCGTGATGAACATCTTGACATCCGCACCATTACCATGGGCATCTCTCTGCTCGACTGTGCGGACAGTGACCCCAAGGCGGCATGCAGGAAAATATACGATAAAATTACCCGTTATGCCAAGGATCTGGTCAAAACCGGGGAAGAGATCGGCCGGCGTTACGGGATTCCGATTATTCACAAGCGGATCTCCGTCACCCCGATCGCCATCGTTGCCGCGGCAAGCGATACCACAGACTATCTTCCCTTTGCAAAGACGCTGGACAAAGCGGCAAAGGAGACCGGCGTCAACTTTATCGGCGGCTACTCTGCCTTGGTTTACAAGGGATTTTCCAAAGGGGATGAATATCTCATCCACTCCATTCCAGAGGCGCTTTGCAGCACGGACTTTGTCTGCTCCTCGGTCGGTGTGGCTACCACCAAGGCCGGTATCAATATGGATGCCGTCAAGCAGATGGGCGAGCTGATCGTGGACACGGCTAAGCGCTCGGCAGACAACAACTCGATGGGCTGTGCCAAATTTGTGGTGTTTGCCAACCCGGTTGAGGATAACCCCTTTATGGCCGGTGCCTTTCACGGCGTTGGCGAGGGCGACTGCGTGATTAACGTTGGCGTCAGCGGCCCCGGTGTTGTGAAATCCGCACTGGAACAAATCAAGGGCAAGGACTTTGGCGTACTGGCGGAGACCATTAAGAAAACCGCCTTTAAAATCACCCGTATGGGACAGCTGGTTGCACAGGAGGCCTCCCGTGCACTGCATGTTCCCTTTGGTATTGTGGATCTTTCGCTGGCACCGACCCCGGCGGTCGGAGACAGTGTTGCTTACATATTGGAAGAAATGGGACTTGAAAAATGCGGCACGCACGGCACCACGGCGGCGCTGGCGCTTTTGAATGACGCCGTAAAAAAAGGCGGCGTTATGGCGTCCAGTTCGGTCGGCGGACTGAGCGGCGCATTTATCCCGGTCAGCGAGGACGCCGGCATGATTGCCGCTGCAAAGTGCGGCGCATTGCAGCTTGATAAGCTGGAGGCGATGACCTGCGTTTGCTCGGTCGGTCTTGACATGATCGCCGTACCCGGCGACACACCGGCCTCCACCATCTCTGCCATCATCGCGGACGAGATGGCAATCGGCGTGATTAACCAAAAAACCACGGCGGTACGCATTATCCCCGCCATCGGCAAGACGGTGGGCGACACGGTATCGTTTGGCGGTCTCCTGGGTGAGGCGCCGATTATGCCGGTTCACGAATATTCCAGTGAAGCATTTATTGCGCGCGGCGGCAGGATTCCCGCACCGCTGCACAGCTTAAGAAATTAAATTTTTGGAAAACGCCGCCTGACACTGTCTCCCGGAAGGCGGAGTTTTTGTATCAGAATTATCAGCGTATGCGGCTTGCCGCACGCCGAAAAGAAAGAGGTGTCGCAATATGGATATTATGCAGGCAATTTTGGATATTGAAGAGAAAGCGCGGGGTATCTCCGATTCTGCCAAGGCCATGCAGGAAAACTATGAGGCGGATCTTGGACAGGAAATCAAAAAACGGGAACAGGAAAGCAAACAGCACGTTACCGCAGAGCTGGAGCAGATTAAGCTTCGCATGGACGCGGAACGCGAAGAAGAAATGGAACAGTTAGAGAGCTTTTATGAGAAAAAGATGGAGGCGCTCTCGAATCAGTGCAAGCAAAAGAAACAGGCCTGGATTGACGAAATAACCAAGGCGGTTCTTACCGTATAGGCCGGGAGGGATTTGTCATGCTGCTTTCTGTAATGAAAAATTCTGCGCTGGCTGCAAAGGTTCGGGCGATGACCAAAACAACGCTCCACCGCGCAGACTATGACGCGCTGATTCAGCTGCATTCGGTGCCTGCCGTGGCGTCCTATCTGATGGAAAACACGCGATATCAAAAATCGCTGCAAAATGTTTCGCCGTCCACTCTGCACCGCGGTCAGCTAGAACAGCTTTTAAAAAACCAGACCGCGCAGGACGTGATGACGCTGCTGCACTACACCGATATGGACAGCACCTTCTTTTTAAAGGCGCTGGAGATGCAGGAGGGCATTGAAACACTAAAGGTCTTTCTGCGGCTTTTGCACATCGGACATCCGGAGCAGATTGCCTTGCAGGCACAGGATATCCGCATCGGCAAGGACAGCATTAAAATGAGCGACCTGGCGGAAATCCGCAGCTTTTCCGGATTTTTGGAGCTGATAAGGCCGACGCCTTATTATGCGGTGTTTCGCACCTTTGCCGACGATCCGAGACGGCAGGAGTTATTCTATTTAGAGGTCGCGCTCGACAGCTACTGGGCAAAGCTGATTTGCCGATACGCAAAAAAGTATCTGAGCGATGAGGACGCCAAGCTGGCGCTTAAGGTCTACGGCACGGAGATTGATCTGGATAATCTGATCTTTCTGCTGCGCTGCAAGGAACGGTTTCAGATGGACGATGACGAGATTTACGCCTGCGTGATCCCCAGTTACTATCGGCTCACCCCGGCGGCCATCACTGAGATTGTTTCCGCCCCCACCATTGAGGCGGCGCTGAAGCTGATCGCCGAGCGAACGCCCTACGGCGACGCGTTTTCCGAAAGCGACCGTTTTTTTGAAAAGAGGAAAAATGATTATATGGCAAGGCTGAACCGCAGAATCTACGCAAATCATCCGTATTCTCTGCAAGCGGCAATTTCTTACGCACACCTGCGCCATATCGAAATTAACAATATTGTATCCATCATTGAGGGAATTCGTTACGGGCTGCCGCCCGACGCCATTTTGTCTCATTTGGTCGGATACGCGGAAGGAGGGACGCAGTCATGATTTCTAAAATGAAGTTTATCAGTCTGGTCGGGCCGAGGTCAGAATTCGACCGCATTGCATCAGACTATGTTTTAGACAGCGCCATTGAATTTGAAAACCCGCTCCATGCGCTTCGCAGCACCGGCGGTTTTACGATGGACACCTTGCCGAATCCTTACGAAAATTCTATGAAACATGTTGCTGATGTTTTAGAATACGTTCATATCGATTGCAGCGGCGTCCGCCGTCATGACGAACCAATCTCCAAAGAGGAATTGGATCAGTTTTTGGATCACTTTGACACGCAGATCCACGCAATCAAGCAGGAGATCGAATCTTTGCAGACAGAGCTCACGCATTACGATGAGGTCGTGCAGACGCTGATTCCGGTCATGGACTCTAACATTCAACTGGAAAAGCTGCCGAAACTGCAGTATCTGAACTATCGGTTCGGGAAGCTGCCGATGTCCAGCTATCAAAAGCTTGGTACATACCTAAAGGATCTGCCGGCGTATTTTTATGCGCTTACCTCAAGCAAGGATTATGTCTGGGGCATGTATTTTGTATCCCAGGCGCACACCGAAAACGTTGACCGTATCTTTGCAACGCTGTACTTTGAATCCTTGCTCTTAGACGGCGCCGAACAGGGAACGCCCTCACAGGCGATTGCCGCCATCCGCAAAAAGGCGGAAGACACGCGCAGTCAGATCACTGCCAAACGGGCGCAGCTGGAAAACACCGTCAAGGCACAGAGCAAAGATTTGCTCAAGGCCTATGCCTGCATCAAGTACCACTATGATCTCTATAATCTGCATCACCACGCCACCGTCAGCCAAAGCTCGTTCTGTCTGACCGGCTGGATTGACGCCGATGAGGTTCCGGCACTGCAGGCAAAGCTGCAAAAGGATCCGGCCTGCTCCATGATCGTGGATTCGCCGGAGACGGTGAGCCACATTACGCCGCCGACCAAGCTGAAAAACTGGCGGATTTTTCACCCGTTTGAGGAATTTGTCCGCATGTACGGCGTACCGAACTATAACGAAATCGACCCGACCCCGTTCCTCGCGGTGGTCTACACACTGCTTTTTGGTATCATGTTCGGCGATGTCGGCCACGGCCTTTGTCTGGCAGCCATCGGACTTGTGATGATTTTACTGAAAAAAGGCGGCTTTTTGGCAAAGCTCCTTGTGCCGCTCGGTCTGTCCTCGACCCTGTTTGGGTTTATGTACGGATCGGTCTTTGGCTTTGAAGGGGAACACGCCTTGATTCGTCCGCTTTGGTACACCCCGTTTGAGGGCAGCGCGAGCATGATGAATACCCTGATTTACTCGGTTGCACTCGGCGTCGTCATCATTCTGCTTTGTATGGCGTTTAACATTGTCAACGGAATCCGGCAAAAGAATTGGCAAAAGATTCTGTTCTCACAAAACGGTGTTGCCGGCATGGTCTTTTACGCACTGGTGCTGTTTTGCGCCATCTCTGCCATGCAGGGCTCCGGCCATCCGATGACCGTTGCCATCATCTTTATCGTGATTTCTCTGATCCTGATGTTTTTGCAGGAGCCGCTCGGTAAGCTGCTTGCCAAAAAGAAGGATTGGATGCCGGAGGAAAAAGGCGGATTCTTTGTGGAAGCCTTTTTTGAACTGTTTGAGGTCATTTTGAGCTTTGTAACCAACACGGTTTCCTTCCTTCGTGTCGGCGCATTTGCCTTAAACCACGCCGGTATGATGTCGGTGGTTGTCATGTTTATGCTGCAGTTAAACCCTGCCGGATCGGTGGCGATTGCGATCTTCGGCAATCTGCTTGTCATCGGGCTGGAGGGCTTGATTGTCGGAATCCAGGTTCTGCGTCTCGGATTTTATGAGATGTTCAGCCGTTTTTACAGCGGCGACGGCCGGGAATTCCATCCTGCCAATCGGTAATGAATCAAATAATATAAAATTTGGAGGTTTTTTGTATGTTAAAATCTATCGCACTTTTTGTTGTCGTTACACTGGCTATCGCTATTCCGCTTGTTGCACACTTCGGCTTTCGTCTCAGCGGTGCAAAGATGAAGGCAGCCATCGGCGTGAATCTGCTCTCCTTCTTCGGACTGATGCTGGCATTTGGCACCTGCATGATCGTTGGTTCTGCTGACGTATTTGCTGCCGGCGAGGCAGCAGCCGCTGCGGGTGCGGACGGCATGAAGTTTTTGGGCGCGGCACTCTCGACCGGCCTTGCGTGTATCGGTGCCGGTATCGCCGTTGCTTCTTCCGCTTCCGCCGCACTTGGCGCAATCTCCGAAGATCCGAAAATCATGGGTAAATCCCTGATCTTTGTTGCGCTGGCAGAAGGTATCGCACTGTACGGTTTGATTATTTCGCTGCTGATTCTCTTCCAGTAAGAGGTAGCCTTATGAAATATTTTTTGCTGAGTGATAACATCGACACACAAACCGGGATGCGGCTGGCCGGCGTGGAGGGCATTGTCGTTCACGAGGCCGATGAGTTTCAGGCGGCGTTTGCACGCGCCGTATCGGATCCGGAAATTGCCGTGCTCTTGGTAACCGAAAAGCTGGTCAATCTTTGCCCAGCCTATGTTGCGGAGCAAAAAATTGCAAACCGCACTCCGCTGATTGTGGAGCTTCCCGACCGTCACGGATCCAGCCGGCCGGATGATTATATCTTAAATTACGTCAAGGACGCGATCGGCGTCCGCCTTTAAATCGAAAATGAGGTGACAGATATGGCAAAGGATGCGCTCAATCGTTTTGCGAATATGCTCTATGAAGAGGCAAACACCGAAAAAAAGGAATTGATTTCAGACCTAAAAAAGCGGCGCGACGCGCAGCTAAAAAAAGCGGACGCCAAGCTAAAGCGACAGTCTGACACCGCGATCCGCAAGGGCGCGGCGGCGCTGAAGCAGCAAAAAAGGCTGTCGCTGACCCGCCGCGAGATGGAGCTTCACAAAGCGCTGCTTAAAAACCGTGTACGTGCCTTTGATGAAGTTTTTGAAAAAGTGACTGAAAACGTCCGCGATTTTGTGACGACGGACGCATACGCCGGCTTCTTCAAGCAGCGGTTTGACGCGGCGTACCGCGCGCTGGCCGATACGGCGGCAAAGCACGGTGATGCGGCAGAGGACGCCGTTTCCATGCGCTGCATTGTCATGCCCCGTGACGAGGCGCTTGCAAAGAAATTGCTGACCGCGCAGAACCTGACCGTTGTCCAAAGCGAGGACGACTTTATTGGCGGCTTTATCTTAGAAAACACGGCCAATATGCAAATGATCGACTGCACGCTTGCCGCCGGGATTGAAGAACAAAAAGATTTGTTTTATGAAAACAGCGGTCTGATTATGGAATAACGGGGGGATAGAAAAATGAATGAAACAGCAGTAATTTATGGTATCAACGGTCCTGTCGTAACCGTAAAAGACGCCCCCTCCCTCTCGATGAAGGAGATGGTCTATGTAGGAAATGAGCGCCTGATCGGCGAGGTCATTGCCGTACACGGCGATAACACCGTAATTCAGGTCTATGAGGAGACCTCCGGCCTGACCGTCGGTGAGCCGGTCACCGCGACCGGGGCGCCGATGGCTGTAACATTGGGGCCCGGCCTGATCGGAAACATTTTTGACGGCATTGAACGTCCGCTGCGCAGCATTGAGACGCTTTCCGGCCCGTTTATTTCCCGCGGGCTGCGCCCGGACGCCGTGGATATGGACAAAAAATGGGATGTCACGGTTCTGCTTGCCGTTGGTGAAACCGTAGGCCCCTGCTCCATTTTGGCAACCACGCCGGAGACGGCGCTGATTACCCACAAGGTTATGGTACCGCCCGATGTGGAGGGCGTCATTGAAGAGATTGTACCGTCCGGCGCTTATACCTGCAAAGACGTCATTGCCAAAATCAAAACGCCGTCCGGCGAAATCAAAGAGATCAAGCTGGTGCAGCAATGGCCGATCCGCAGCCCCAGACCGCACGCCCTGCGTGAGCCGATTACCCGGCCGCTGATTACCGGCCAGCGTATTTTGGATATTCTCTTTCCGCTTGCAAAAGGCGGAACCGCTGCAATACCGGGCGGATTCGGTACCGGCAAGACCATGACCCAGCATCAGCTTGCAAAATGGTCGGACGCCGATATCATCATCTACATCGGCTGCGGCGAGCGCGGCAATGAGATGACCCAGGTTTTGGAGGATTTTACTGGACTGATTGACCCGAAATCCGGGCAGCCGCTGATGAACCGTACCCTTTTGATTGCAAACACGTCAAACATGCCGGTTGCCGCCCGTGAGGCGTCCATCTATACCGGCGTTACCCTGGCAGAATATTATCGGGACATGGGCTACCACGTTGCGATCATGGCAGACTCGACCTCCCGTTGGGCGGAGGCGCTGCGTGAGATTTCCGGCCGTCTGGAGGAAATGCCGGCCGAGGAAGGCTTCCCGGCATACTTACCGTCCCGTCTTTCGGAATTTTATGAGCGTGCCGGCTATGTAAAGACCTTAAACGGCCAGGAGGGCAGCGTGACCCTGATCGGCGCGGTTTCGCCGCAGGGCGGTGACTTCTCGGAGCCGGTCACCCAGAACACCAAGCGTTTTACCCGCTGCTTCTGGGGACTGGATAAGGAACTGGCTTATGCCCGTCACTATCCGGCCATTAACTGGCTGACCAGTTACAGTGAATACATGGACGATCTTGGTGCATGGTATGAGGAAAACGTCGCACCGGAATTTTTGGAAAACCGTGCGGAGATCATCAAGATTTTGCAGGAAGAAAGCGCTCTGATGGATATTGTAAAGCTGATCGGCGCCGATGTACTGCCGGAGGATCAGCGGCTCACCCTGGAGATCGCACGTATCATTCGGGTCGGCTTTTTGCAGCAAAACGCCTACAATACCACAGATACCTATGTACCGATCAAAAAGCAGTATAAGATGCTGGAACTGATTCTGGCGCTTTATCACAAATGCCGCGCCCTGGTTACCGAAGAGGCGATCCCGCTGCGGCAGATTCAGGAAAACGGGATTTTTGATAAGGTTGTCAAGGTAAAATACGATATCGAAAACGACAATTTGGAAAAGTTTGATGCGCTTTTTGCAGAAATTGACGCATTGGCATTCTAACCATGGGAGGTGGCAAACTTGCAGATTCAATATAGAGGATTGCGGGACCTTAGCGGTTCCCTGGTTGTTTTGGAGGGGATTTCCGGCGCGGCCTTTGACGAAATCCTTGAAATTCGTTTAGACAGCGGCGAAAAGCGCATCGGCAGAATTGTTGAACTGACGCGCGACTATGCCGTGGTACAGGTATTTGAAGGGACGCAGGGGATTTCACTGACCAACACCCGCACAAAGCCGACCGGCTCGCCGCTCAGACTTCCGCTCTCAAAAGAAATTCTGGGGCGTACCTTTGACGGCGTCGGCCGTCCGATCGACGGTCTCGGCCCCGTCTATGCCGAAAAAAAGATGGACATCAACGGCAAGCCGATGAATCCTGTTTCGAGAGAATATCCGCGGTCTTTTATCCAGACCGGTATTTCAGCGATTGACGGCTTGACGACTCTGATTAAAGGGCAAAAGCTGCCGATTTTCTCCGGCAACGGTATGCCGCACGATAATCTGGCAGTACAGATTGCATCACAGGCACACATCGCCGAAGAATCCGGCGAAAACTTTGCCATTGTCTTTGGCGCAATGGGTGTAAAGCACGACGTTGCCAACTATTTTACCACTGCCTTTGAGCAGAGCGGTGCGCTGAACCGAAGCGTGATGTTTATCAACACCTCATCGGATCCTGTCGTTGAGCGTATTTTGACGCCGCGCTGCGCGCTGACCGCCGCGGAATATCTGGCATTTGAGCTGAATATGCACGTGCTGGTTATTTTGACTGATATTACCTCTTACTGTGAGGCGCTGCGTGAGATTTCCTCCTCCAAGCAGGAAATCCCGTCCAGAAAAGGTTACCCCGGCTATCTTTACAGTGACCTTGCATCGCTGTATGAGCGCGCCGGCATGATTCAGGGAAGCAAGGGTTCGATCACCCAGATTCCGATTCTGACGATGCCGAACGATGATATTACTCACCCGATCCCGGACCTTACCGGGTACATTACCGAGGGACAGATTGTACTGGATCGTGCCCTGTCACAGAAGAACATCTATCCGCCGGTTTCGGTTCTGCCGTCCCTGTCGCGTCTGATGAAGGACGGTATCGGCGAAAAGTATACGACCGCCGATCACCCGGAGGTCAGCAACCAGCTTTTCTCGTCTTATGCAAAGGTACAGGATATCCGTGCCCTGGCCTCGGTCATTGGCGAGGATGAGTTGTCCGACACCGACAAGCTTTATATGAAATTCGGTACGGAATTTGAGCAGCGGTTTGTCGGCCAGGGACGGAGCGAAAACCGTTCCATCACCCAGACCATGGAAATCGGCTGGGAGCTTTTGCGGATTCTGCCGCGTGCAGAGCTTGACCGAATCTCGACCGAGACACTCGATCAGCACTATGATGAGACAAAAGCCTGAGGGGAGTGAGCGAGCATGGCAATGGTTCCGACCAAAGGAAACCTGATTATCGCAAAAAACACACTGTCGCTGTGTAAAACCGGGTATGAGCTTTTGGACAAAAAGCGCAACATCTTAATCCGGGAGATGATGAACCTGATCGACGCTGCCAAAGAGATTCAGGATAAAATCGAGACAACCTTTCACGATGCGTATTCTGCCCTGCAGCAGGCAAACATTGATCTGGGTATCGATACGGTAGAAAAGATCGGTTACTCGGTCGAGGTGGAAGATTCTGTGACGGTGAAGTTCCGCAGCGTTATGGGCGTTGAAATTCCGATTGTTTCCATGGACGAGGCGCCATACAAGCCCTCGTACGGAATGAAAAACACCACCTCATCTCTGGACGAGGCAGTGCTCAAGTTCGGCGATGTAAAGCGCATGACCAAGCAGCTGGCGCAGATTGAAATTTCGGTCTTTCGGATTGCGGACAATGTGAAAAAGACGCAAAAACGCGCAAATGCCCTGAAGAATATTATGATTCCGCGCTATGAGGCGGAGACGCGGCATATCCAGAATGCGCTGGACGAAAAAGACCGTGAAGAATTTTCGCGGCTGAAGGTCATCAAAGCACAAAAAGGTGCATAAAAAAAGACGGCGCACGCCGTCTTTTTATTTTTTAATGCGGTTGGCACGGCGCGGAAAGTTCGGCGGCGTGGGTTTCACCTTGCGGATGACAATCAGCTTGCGTACCATATCGCTCTTTGGCAGCGGCGCCGCAATAACCTCCTCGACCTTTCCACCAAGGCTACCGAGCATAGGTTTTGCCGCCTCCAGTTCTTCTTCCACATTCTCTGCCTTTAAGGCCAAAAAGATACCGTCCACCTTCGTCAGCGGCAGGCAATATTCCCCCAAGACCGTCAGATTTGCCACGGCACGGGAGGTCACAATATCAAACTGCTCCCGATAATCCTGATTTTTGCCAAGCTCCTCCGCACGGCCATGCACCGCGCCAATCCCCGAAAGCGCCAGCTGTTCGCTCACGGCGGTCAAAAAACCGACCCGCTTTTGCAGGGAATCAAGCAGCGTAACCTCAAGATCCGGGCGCATGATTTTAAGCGGAATCCCCGGAAAACCGGCGCCGGTTCCGACATCGGCAAGCCGTGCCTCCTTCGGGAACGGAACGTAAAACAGCGGCAAAATACTATCCAAAAAGTGCTTGACTGCAATACCGTCGGGGTCGACAATGGCGGTCAGGTTAATTTTTTGGTTCCACTCCCGAAGCTGCGCCGCATAAGCCGCAAACTGACCGATCTGCTGCTCTGTAACGGTGCCGCCGAGAGAGGCTATCCCATCTTTTAATAATTCTGCGTTCATGGCCTATCTCCTCTTTTTATATTGAAAAGAAAGGAGTGTATCTCCGGCCGCCACCGAACAGGCAATGCCTTATCCGATGGCAGCGTTTCGATACACTCCTTTTTTGCGCCTGATTTTTACGCCTGCGGAGCGTCCACAGGACATACATTGGCACAGTTGCCGCACTCGATGCACTCGTCTGCATTGATCTCGTATTTTGCATCGCCTTCGCTGATGCAGGATACAGGACATTCGCTGGCGCAAACGCCGCACTTAATGCAATCGTCACTAATTGTATAAGCCATTCTGGTTCACCTCGCCATTTAAAATTTACACCTTCATCATAATATAATTTTTCTCATTTGTCAAGCAGTTTATCAAATATCATCTTTCTTTCCGGCTTCGCGAAAAGGGCAAAATGCTATGACACAATTATCCTTATTAACAGAATGTATCAGATTCGATTCCCGTGTGCATAGGCACACGGGAGTTGAACACAATATGGTTTAAGCAGGCAAATTTGTGAAAATACTGCGTAAAAATGCTCGTCAATACGTCAGTATTCACTGCGCTTTTTCCTTGTATTTTACAAAAATTTGCTCTGTTTAAACTCTTTGACCCTGTGTGCAGAAAAATGATGATATTTTTGTTTTCGGCGGACGAAGCAAGGCTAACGCCTTGCAAGGACAACGATACAAAAAGATTGTGATTTTTCAATCACAGGGCATATCGGGTTCGACTCCCGTGTGCCTAATCCAGTTATATTTTTGGATCTTTACCACAGCAACCGCACACTTTATGATCTGGTCGCTCTTTAAACAGAAAAACACCCAAACCGGATCAGCCTTCAAACAAAAAGCAACAACCATCGAGCACGGAATCACCAGGCACCACATAAAAATCAAATCATTTTTAAATACAAACGCCGTGTCACCGCCACCGCGCAAAATTCCCGTCAGGCAAGGAACCTGATACGCTGTTCCCATCACGGTAATTGATAAAACCGTCATAAACTGCAGCGCCATAACGGCGGATTCCGCGGAAACATGATAAAACTGCAGGATTGGCCGACGTAACAAAAACAGGCACAACCCTGTAAAGATGCCGATGCCAAGAAAGAGCAGCTGCATCGTTTGGGTATAAGGCCGAACCAAATCACGCCTGCCCTCTCCGATGGTTTTGGAAATCATGACCGCCGCAGCAGATGCGGAGGCATAGACCAGTACGGTAATCATCTGAAACAGTGTGTTTGCGATACTGTTTGCCGTAATGGCTGATGCGCCCAGGCGTCCCAGGATTCCCAGTTGAATACTCATGGCAATGCCCCAGAGTGCACTGGACAAAAAGACCGGCACACCCTTTTTCATGTATGCAATAAAAAGAGAGCGATCCATCCTCCCGAAATGGGAAAGCCGAAGTTTTAACTTTTGATCCCGAAAACGAACATACCATATCACGGCGGCACACTCTAAAATTCTGGAAACCGTTGTCGCAACCGCGGCACCCGGCGCACCCATCTCCGGGAACCCAAGATGTCCGTAGATGAAGCAATAGTTTAAAAATACATTTGTTACCAGAGTAATGAACGAGGTATAAAAACCCAGCTTTACCGTCTCAACGCTATTCATATCCACAATCAGCGACGTGGTTATGGCAAAGATGGGATAGGTCACGACAATAATCTTTAAATAACCGCAGCCCTCCCGGACAAACGATGGCTCGGCGGACAAAAGGGACAAAATCTGCGTCGGGAATACCGCCGCAGCTGCGGCCAGCAGACAGGCAATCAGCAGCGCCAGCTTCATTGCGATATTGACCGCGCGCTGCATGGTGGTGCGGTCACGCTGCCCCCACGCCCTGGATATAAAAATCTGGCCGCCCTCGCAGATGCCGGTCACCATCAGCTGAAGGACAAACTGAATCTGGTTCACCAGTGCAACGCCGGAGAGCGCCTGCTCGGAATACTGACCCAGCATCACACTGTCTGCCAAGTTCACCATAAATACGATCATATTCCGCAGGGCGACCGAAAACGTCAGATAAAAAAACCAGCGGTAAAAACTTTTTTCTTTCACCAAAGACATCATACATTTCCTCTCACCCGGCCGGGCAAGGCGCAGACTGTGCGCCGATTTTAAAAGGCGGATTTCCGCTTTCGGCCGGCCATCCATTTGACTAATCCTGCAAAAACAAGTCTTTTGTATAAGGCAGGGACAAGATCCAGTCGCAGTACGTATGCCATTCCAAAAGCTTATGGTTTCTTCTGGCATAGTACATATTCAGCAAATTCTCGTAATTCATGGTGACGGTGCGCTTTTGGTTGTAGCTGGACGGCAAAAGCTGAATCAGGTCATACCAGTCCGCCTTGTGCTTGTTTTCCACAAAGCGCAGCCGCCGCTGCTCTAAAAACACAAGCAGCGTCTCCAACGCACGGACTGCGTCCGCACTCAAATGGTCGTGGCTGAAATCGTCCAGTGCAAAGGGCTTGCTATGAATTTTGTGCATGGTGCTGGTCGAGTTTGCGACGGTTGCCACCTTATAGGTATCAAACTCCTTCCACCAGTACATCGGCGCCGTAATATCCACCGAGACCAGAATCTGACGAATAAACTTCCGGTGATCGCTGCCTGCCTTGCAAAGGCGTTTGGCAAGATCCAGGTCGTTTTGCCCCAGCACATAATTTCCGTTTTCATCATATGCACTATCGATGCGCGACCAGCTATTCAGCGGATTTCTTGCGCCGCGAATCGCGCCTTCTAAGTTCATGACCTCTGCGTGCTCGATAAGAATCATCGCTATCGCATCCTTTCTTTTGATATTCAAAGAGCGCAGTATTCTGCGCTCTCAGACTGTTGAAAAAGCCATTTTTCAGCAAGATATTGCTTTGAATCAATTGCCCATAGCCCATACTCCGCTTTCCAAGCCACAGCGGCAATGTCGCAATATCTTGCCGAAAACGGCGTAAAATCGGCGAAAAATTTCATTGCCGCGCCGCCCTGGTAGGCATGGCGGAACAGGGGACGGCGATCAAAGCAAAATGAAATTTTTCGCAAAGTAGGTTTATCGACACGCCCGGAGCGCATTATTCTGCGCTCTTTGAGTATTAAATGTCCAGGTTCACAACCGTGGAGGAATAATCCTCAATAAACTTACGGCGCGGCTCTACCTTATCGCCCATCAAGACGGTAAAGGTCTCGTCCGCCTGTCTGGCATCCTCTAAGTTTACCTGCAGCATAATTCTGGTTTCCGGGTTCATGGTAGTTTCCCAGAGCTGTTCCGGGTTCATCTCACCCAAACCTTTATAACGCTGGATGGCAGGTGCCTTTCCCTCGCCAAGTTCAGCTAAAATTTCCTGCAGCTGCGCATCGGTATAGGCGTATTTTTCCATCTTGCCGCGGCTCACCTTATAAAGCGGCGGCTGCGCAATATAGACATGCCCCTCTTCAATCAGCGGACGCATAAACCGGAAGAAGAAGGTCAGCATCAGGGTACGGATATGCGCACCGTCGACATCGGCATCGGCCATGATAACAACCTTACCGTAACGGATTTTGCTGACGTCAAACTCATCGCCGATTCCGGCGCCCAGTGCCGTAATCACCGGCATCAGCTTATCGTTGCCATAGACCTTATCGATTCTGGCTTTTTCGACATTCAGCATTTTACCCCAAAGCGGCAAAATCGCCTGAAAACGGCGGTCACGACCCTGCTTGGCGCTGCCGCCTGCCGAATCACCCTCGACAATATAAATCTCGGTATACGTATTGTCGCGGTCAGAGCAATCTGCCAGCTTACCCGGCAGCGTGCTGCTCTCAAGCGCACTCTTTCTTCTTGTATTCTCTCTGGCGCGCTTTGCCGCCTCTCTCGCGCGGGAGGCCGTCAACGCCTTGTCCACCACGATTTTGGCAATGCCCGGATTTTCTTCAAAAAATTCGCCCAGCTTTTCGTTTACCATTTTTTCAACCAGAGAACGGATCTCACTGTTGCCGAGCTTTGTCTTGGTCTGTCCTTCAAACTGCGCCTCGGTCACCTTAACGCTGATGATACAGGTCAGACCCTCGCGGACATCCTCACCCTTTAAATTATCATCGTTATCCTTTAAAAATCCGTATTTTCTGGCGTAGTCATTGATTACCTTAGTCAGCGCCGCCTTAAACCCGGTTTCGTGCGTACCGCCCTCGGTCGTGTTAATATTATTGGCAAAGCTGATAATATTTTCACTATACCCATCATTATACTGCATTGCCACCTCGGCCTCACAGTTTTCACGCACGGCGTTTACATAGATAACCTCCTGGTGGATCGGCTCCTTATTGCGGTTTTCGTACTGAACAAATTCTTTGATACCGCCGTCATAGCGCAAATCAACCTCGCGCTTATCTTCAGGCGCATCCTCTCTTGCGTCTTTTAAAACGATGCGGATACCCGCATTCAAAAAGGCTTGCTCACGCAGACGGAGCAGCAGGACGTCAAACTGGTACACCAGATCCTCAAAAATCTCACCGTCCGGCTTAAAATGCACCTTGGTGCCGGTCTTATCCGTATCGCCGATCTGTTTGAGCGCGCCGCAGCTTTTGCCGCGCTCATAGCGCTGATAATAAACGTGCTCGCCGTTTGAAATTTCAACCTCCAAAAAGACGGAAAGCGCGTTCACGACCGACGCACCAACGCCGTGGAGACCGCCGGAAACCTTATATCCGCCGCCGCCGAATTTACCGCCGGCATGGAGCTTGGTGAAAACCAGCTCTACCGCCGGGATGCCGGCCTTGGGATGAATCCCGATCGGGATTCCGCGGCCGTTATCGGTAACGGTGATGGAGTTGTCCTTTTCAATCACAACCTCAATATCCGTACAATACCCGGCCAGCGCCTCGTCGATGGCGTTATCAACAATCTCATAGACCAGGTGATGAAGTCCACGCGTTGTGGTCGATCCGATATACATACCGGGGCGCTTTCTGACCGCCTCCAGTCCCTCCAACACCTGAATCTGGTCGGCATTATACTCCGCGTCCACCGGGACGCTGGTCATATGCTCCTCTGTCAGCGCAATATGCCCCTCGGACGGGACACTTGATTTATTCTGTTCTTCTGCCATACTGCATCAGCCTTTCTGACTCACAATTTTCCTTCCGTTTTGTCCCGCGGTGAGCCGGGCGGAACATGTATTTTGTTACTTTCCGCGCGCCGAACGTCCGGCCAGCGCTTTGGATGAAATATTGGTGATATAGATCACCGATTGCCCGTCTATCTCACATAATACAAAGGTTTTGGGGATTTCGTCCGACACGTTGCGGACAAACCCCTCCTCCTCCACAATTTTTAAAAAGTCACGGGTATTCTGCGACTGTGAGGTGCTTTCCAAATCCAAAATTGCAATGACATTCTTGGTATTCACCACCGTATCACTGCCCAAATGCAGATACATTCAAACCCCTCCTTCTCGCCGCGCCGTCCCGTTTTCAACCCGAAACAGACAGGTGCTTTCATCCACAGTCAGCCCATCCAAATCCGTACAGGTGACAAACATCTGGGTTTTGCGGATATGCCGCAGCACAAAGCTACGCCGTTTCTGATCCAGTTCACTCATAATATCGTCCAGCAGCAAAACCGGGTAATCCCCCGTCTCCTCCTGCATGAGTTCAACCTCTGCCAGCTTTTGCACCAGGACAATCGTCTTTTGCTGCCCCTGTGAGGCAAACGCCTTTGCCGACTGTTCGTTAATCAGATAGTCGATATCCTCCCGATGCGGACCGATCACCGACTCCCTGCTGTCCAGCTCCCGGCCGGACACCTCGCAAAGCCGTGCAAAGAGCTTTTCTTTTACTTCCGCCTGCGTAAGGCCGTCCGCACTGCCGATGCAGGACAGGTACCGCATCGAAAGCTTTTCTCTGCCGTCCGATATCTCATGCTGAATCGCGCCGGCGGTGCGGCCGATTTTATCTAAGTATGCCGCGCGGCAGACAATCATCTCGGCCGCCACCGAGGACATCTTATCGTTTAAGATTTCCAGCATCGCCATATTGGGCCGTTCCATCTTTAAAAGTGCATTTTTACTGTCCAGCAGCTTTTTATAATCCGACAGCGCCGAAAAATAGCTGGGTCGTAACTGACTGATTAAGATATCCAGATTCCGCCGCCGCTGCTTGGGTCCCTCTTTAACCAGGCTTAAGTATTCCGGCCCGAAGTACACCACACGGAACCGGCCGACCAGTTCACTGTTTTTGCGGATCGGAATATCATTGACACGGATGCTTTTGCGCCGGTTATGATATAACTCAATCTGTGCGGTGCTTTCCCGATCTCCATCTACAAAGTCGAGGGTAAGCGCCGCGCTCTCCCGGCCGTGATAAATCAGTTCCGTATCGCGCCGGGCGCGGTTCGCCTTTCCCATGGAGAACAGGTAGATCGCCTCTAACACGTTGGTCTTGCCCTGGGCATTATCGCCGCAAAGAATATTCACGCCGCTGCCAAACTCCAGCGACTGCTCGGTATAATTCCGAAAATTTTGAAGGTTCAGCCGATTTGCCTGCATCAGTCTGTCTGCATCCGAAGCGGCAGAATCAGGTACAGGTAATCGTCCCCCTCCGGCGGCACAATCACGAGCGGCGCCGTCGGGCTTTGGAACAGGAGTTTTACATCCTCCGTATCAATCACGCGGAACGCCTCCAGCAAATATCGGTTATAAAAGCCGATTTCCAACGACGCGTCCTTGATATCCACCGGGATATTGTCATCCACCGAACCGGCCGTCGTCGCGCAGGAAATATTGATATTGCCGTCCTCAATCAAAAACTTAACCGGGCTTTTTACCACATCGTTTAAGATAATCAGCGACGCACGCTGGATCGATTGATTCATCTTATCCGCCGGGCAGGTAATGGAAATGGAATGCTCCTTCGGGATAACGCTTTGGTAGTTCATATAGTTTCCCTCAATCAGACGGGTCACCATACGATAGTTGTCAAACGTAAAGATCGCATGACGGCCGGTTGCGTCGATCCGCACCGTCTCCTCGCCGTCCCCTAAAATCCTTGCCAGCTCCGCAAGCGATTTTTCCGGGATGATCATGCTCTTTTCTTCAAAATCGTTTTCCATTGCAACGCGGCGGATCGCCATACGGTAACCGTCCAAGGCCACCATGGTAAGCCCCGTCTTTGCAATCTCCAAAAGGCAGCCCATCATCACCGGCTTATGATCGGTCACCGCCGCTGCAAACCCGGTTTTTTGAATCATATCTTTCAGCACATTGGCCGGAATCCCGATCGAATATTCCGACTCTACCAGCGGAAGGTCAGGAAACTCCGCCGCGGAAATACCGGCGATTTCACACTTAAAAGCGCCGCTTTTCATCAGCGCCATATTTTTTTCATTCACTTCGATGCTCACCTGCGGCATCGGCAAGCTCCGAACGATACTGCCGAGCATCTTCGCCGCAAGCACCACCTCGCCCGGCTCACTGACGGTCGCCTCGATCTTTGCCTCGATGCCGATTTCCAGGTCGTTGCCGATTAAAATCAGTTCGCCGTTTTCCGATGCGCGCATATAAATCCCCTCCAGCACGCTCAGGCTGCTGCGGCCGGAAGCGGCACGGGAGACCACATTAACGGCCTCTATCAAAACATCGCGTTCACACAGGATTTTCATACTGCAAATCCTCCTTTATCTTCCATCAAAATATCATAGTTTATTATACCATAACGCCGATTTTTCGGCAAGGGTTTTTTGAAAAAAAATCCACGGATTTCCTTGTTTTTCGCATCAAAAAAACAACAGCGGATTGTGGTGTGCGCCTTATAAAGCACCCGTTCTTTCAAGATGCCTATCACGAACAGCCCGTCTGTTGTTTTTGTTTTATTTTTATGATTTAGCCGTTGTTTTGCGGCGTCTTTCGCAGCACCAGATGCCGCGGCAGTCCGTCTACCATAAACGGCTCCAGTTCACCGATAATCAAGGGACGGCAGTATTCCAAATACTCCTCTTTGACATACGTGCCCTCTTCGTTAATCCACGCATCGGGAATCGTTTTTTCTTCGTTGGCGATACGGTAAATGTCGTAGGTCTCGGTCAAAATCTGGTACGGCTCATTGGAGACGCGGCGGAAGATAATCATCTCTCCGCTATGGCCGCGCACCGCTGCGCGCACCGCCTCTGCGCCGGCGGTAAACGCCTCGGTCACGTCCCGTCTGGAGCAGAGATGTGCGCCGCAGCGCTGCATGGTATTGAGTACAATACCGCGCGCCTTGATGCCCAGCTGATAGCTGACAAGATCCGCAAGATAGGTCGCCGTGCCGGTTAAAATCCGATGTCCGAACGCGTCAGCCGGATTCTTTTTCATCTGTTTTTCACAGATATACTCACCGTCCTCATCTTTTAGAGACTCCGAAACGGCGATGACCACCGTGCGCTTGCTTTGCCGCAGCTCTTCGATCCGCTCTAAAAACAGTTCGGTATCAAACACCCGCTCCGGCAGGTAAATAAAGTCCGGCCCCTCGCAGTCCTCGCCCTTGGCAAGCGCCGAGGCCGCCGTCAGCCAGCCGGCATTTCTGCCCATGATCTCCACAATCGTCACCGAATCCATGTGATACACGCTGCTGTCACGGATGATCTCCTTCATGGCCGACGCGACAAACTTTGCCGCGCTGCCGAATCCCGGCGTATGATCGGTCTCTGCCAGGTCATTGTCGATTGTTTTCGGTACGCCCATAAACCGAATGTCACTGCCCACCATTGCCGCATAGGAGGAGAGCTTTAACACGGTATCCATCGAATCATTGCCGCCGATATACACCACATAGCGCACATCCGCTCTCTCTAAAATCTCAAACAGTCTCTGATAAACTTCCGGCTCTTTGCGCATATCCGGGAGCTTATAACGGCAGCTTCCCAAAAAGGCCGCCGGGGTGCGCTTTAAGATTTCCACATCCATCTCGTTTTGAATCTGCGCACGAAGATCCACATAGCGGTTTTGCAAAAGTCCCTCAATGCCGTTTTGCATACCGTAAATCTTATCAATCCCGGCATCCTGCGCCGCCTTATAGACGCCGACCAGGCTCGCATTGATTACCGCCGTGGGGCCGCCGGACTGGCCAACCATGATATTACCCTTTACCATTTTGATCATCCTTCCGTTTCTGTCATCAAAAAATGGGACAAACTTTTTTTATTATACCAAAATTCGCCCGATTTTTCAAGAGGGGATTTTTGCCGCGGATGGCACGCGATGTCACTCCCTTTCATGCTATACTTAGCATGTAGTCGGCGCCGACTGCGATGAAACCACGAAAAGGAGTGATTGGATGTCATTATGGTATGACAAAAAAGGAAAAAGCTATGCCTCAAAGGGGTCTTCCTCCTGGATACGCTATTATGCAGAGCATATCGTCAAGGTACTAAAGGAAGAGCTGATGGCTAAGTTTACACGGCACTACGACGCCCTGGAGGGTGTCCACAGAGCAAAAGACATTCTCTACGATGACAGCACCAGCGTAAAGACAGCCATTGACAATGTCAAACGCGCGGCAGACGATCAGGACACGGCGCTAAACGCCGCCCTGTCTGCCGAGGCCGCCGCACGGGAGGCCGGCCTTGCCGCCAAGGTGGACAAGGTCAGCGGAAAAGCACTTTCCAGCAACGATTATACCGATGCGGAAAAGGAAAAGCTGGCCGCAATTGCGCCGGGTGCGCAGGTCAACACGGTGACCGCGGTCGCAGGGAAAACAGGCGCGGTAACGCTTTCCAAGGCGGATGTCGGCCTTGGCAATGCAGATAACACCGCAGACCGTGATAAGCCCATATCAACGGCGGCGCAGGCAGCACTGAATCAAAAAGCAGATCTTTCAGACGGCAAGGTCAAGGCTGCGCAGCTGCCCTATTTTAACACCAGCTATACGCTGACCATTGACGGCACCCCCATCTACGGCTGCCGTTTTGCCGATGTCAGCGAGGACGGCACCATGACGCTGAACGCGGACGGCAGCGGCGACTGGCTCATCAGCGTCACCGAGGATGAACAAATTGTACTGACAAAAGTTGTGCAGACCGATGAGATTGCAAAAAAGGCGGATCTTTCTGCCGTCTTAACCAAGACCAATGAAACCGCCTTTACACCGACCGAACATTATCAGCCGGCAACCAAAAAATATGTCGATGACGTTGTCAGCGAGGCCGGCGGCGGCGATATGATGAAAACCGTCTACGACCAAAACGGCGACGGCATCGTTGATAACGCCGAAAAGCTGGGCGGTCAGCTGCCGTCCTACTACGCGGCCGCCGCAGCGCTCACGGAGCGCGCACCGCTCTTGCACAGCAGCAGCGGCACGAATTTTGGAGCGGGAACCAAGACCCTTTACGGACACTGCCGCACGGTCGATGATCTTCTGCAGACCGAATACGCGGACGGACTCTCGCTCTCTGCCCATCAAGGCGCCGTACTGGACGGCAAAATTGCCGCCCTGAAGGCCGGCTATCTCACGCCGCCCGCACTGACGGCGGCAACGCCCAGGGGAACCAAAATCGGGATAAGCGGCTGGACGGGGACCGGATTCTTCTGTACCGACACCAATGTACTGTACAAAACAGAGGACAATACCCTCCCAAATTACAACTCGTACACGCGGTTTTGTCTGCGCCCGGC
>JABLTO010092738.1_pt1 | contig 22911 bp, 10 predicted proteins | sample 7160091 | NCBI WGS metagenome assembly JABLTO01 (sample SAMN14651225, study PRJNA627086) | human gut metagenome | isolation source: feces | host: Homo sapiens
CCCGACATGCCGGACAAGGATTGTCCGATCTGCGGTACGCCGATGAAGAAGGACGGTCTTACCATTCCGTTTGAGACCTTTTTGGGCTTTAAGGGAGACAAGGTGCCCGATATCGACTTAAACTTTTCCGGCGAGTACCAGGCAACCGCATACAAAGATTTGCAAGAAATATTTGGCAGAGAGCATGTATTCCGAGCCGGGGCAATCTATACCATTGCGGATAAAACCGCCTACGGACTTGCGAGAAAATATTATGAACGCAAGGGGATTGAGGCGCCGGACGCCGAGCTGAAACGGGTATCGCGCGGTATGATCGATGTCAAGCGCACCACCGGTCAGCATCCGGGCGGTATCATCGTCTGCCCCAAGACCATGGATATCCATGACTTCTGCCCGATTCAGCACCCGGCAGGCAGAGAGGACTCCGATATTATTACCACGCACTTTGACTTTCACTCGATCCAGGATAACCTTTTAAAGCTGGATATCTTAGGGCATGATGCTCCATCGACCATCCGTATGCTGGAGGACTTGACCGGCGTAAATGCCATGGAGATTCCGCTGGACGACAAGGACACCATGAGCCTGTTTTCTGGGACGGAGACGCTTGGCGTAAAACCGGATCAGATCGGGAGCGAGGTGGGTACGCTTGGTATACAGGAATTTGGGACGGCGTATGTACGAAGCATGCTGGCGGAAACAAAGCCGAAAACTTTTTATGAGCTGATAAAGATTTCGGGATTGTCACACGGCACAGGCGTATGGGTGGATAACGCCCAGGATTTAATCAAGGCAAAAAAAGCAACACTGTCTGAGGTGATCGGACTGCGTGACGATATTATGGTCTTTTTGATTCAGCATGGTCTAGAGCCGGGCATGGCATTTAAGATCATGGAGTTTGTCCGCAAGGGCCGTGCCGCCAGGGAGAGTATGCCGCCTGAGTATGAGCAGGCTATGCGTGATAAAAATGTACCGGAGTGGTATATTGACTCATGTAAAAAGATATGGTATATGTTCCCGAAGGCGCACGCCGCGTCATATACCATGATGGCGTTTCGGATTGCCTGGTTTAAAATCCATTATCCGGTCGAGTTTTATAAAACTTATTTTAAAATATATTACGGCAGTGACGAAAGCGACATAGGAAAGCTGAGCGATGCAGATATAAAAAACAAAATACATAAATTAAAGCTTGACAAGAAAAAGGGTTATGTTAAAAACAAAACTATTATGATTTGGATAGTTACGAAGTAGCACTTGAAGTTCATGAACGCAATTTAGCAAATGAAGTTTTTGGTTCAATCAGATAAAACTATATGGGAGGAATTAAAATGAGTAAAAGACCGAGTATATTTGATTATGCAAAAAAGGAATTATCACAGGATGCAATGATTTGTTGGCTTTTGGACTGTTGCCATTCTGATGACAGCACGTACATGAATATAGGACTTGATTTCATAAAGTTTATTCTTGAGGATGAAAGTATAAGTGAGAGTGATATCGAACTTGAAAAGGATAGCCCGCACGCGCAATATCATCGTATGGATGTATATGCAAGCATTCGTGTCGGTAACGAAATAATCCCGGTTATCTTTGAAGATAAAACGAATACTTTTTTGCACGAAGATCAGGAAGCACGTTATACTGAAATGGTTAATTCTTGGAAGAATGATGAAAAGTGGACAAAAGGGTTGTTTGACAATGACAAATTAAAGTGGTCCAAGAAAACAATGTATGTATTTTTTAAAACCGGTTATGTTTTTGATTGGCAAAAGGAAGAAATGAAATGCATTAAAGAAAAACTAAACGCAAAGGTTAAAACTATATATATTGATGACATGCTTGAGTTTATAGCAAGGCACAAACACAAGGATTTTTTACTTGATGATTACTATGAATATTTAACGAAACGAAAATCCGAGCTTGTTGGCAGTATGGAGGATAAGTGTAACAGATATTTTAATAAAATATTTGGTGATAAGAAGCGTTTTTCATATCATTACCAACAATGGGCAGCGAGAAACTTCGGTTACATACAAGATGAAAGTCAAAAAGGCGAAAATATAATATATTGTGCCGTAAGAACCGGGTGGCGTAAAAATGCATATTCTATCGCTGTTCAGCAATATCGCAATGAAAAAACACTTTTCGGAAACAATGAAGAAAAGAAACTTTTGGTGGAAAAGAGATATGTTATTACCGATGAAACAATAGATATTTGTAAAAAGGTTGCGGTTGATTTAGCGGATGATTTAGGTGTAGAAATTAACTTTGAGAATAACATCAAAAATAAAATGCCGAGTCAAAGGAATCTTTTTAGAGTATTTATCGATGATGACAATGAAGAAAAGGTTTGCAGCTTCTTTAGAGAGTTTATTAAAAAGTTTAATAAACTTGCAAAAGATAAGTATAAGGAGCAATATGTCGTTTGTTAAAGAATGCACCGAATATGAGGGGGGACTTTCCGAATGAAATTAAAAGGCATGAAAGTTGAAGAAGCGATTCAAAAAATCATTGAGCATAGTGCGAATGCGGTATTCATTGTTGGCGGCGATATCTTCCGCGGCAATATACGGCGTTGCCCAAATAGGGACAAAGCAAAGTTTATTTATCTTTGGGGTGATATATCTTTTTGGGAAGCAGTTTCCGATATACATTCCAATGAATTTATGGAGTTAAGCGTCAAAGCTTTGGACGACCCGTTTGGATGGGTAGCGGAAAGCTATAACGGACTTAAGCACTTAGCCGAATGTAAAAATGCAGAAGTTATTTTGCTGCAATTTGATTGGTACACGCTGCAAATTTGGCAATTAGCAACGCAAGCGTATATCGAACAGCTCGGAATAACCGACCATATTCAAAGACTGTGGATTGATGAAAGTTCATTTTGCATAAACAGCGTTGGCAACATAGATATCGGCGGATCACATAAAGCTTTTTACAGTCTTGTGTGCAGGCAGAAACCCATAAATTTAGAAAAGTATTTGATAGAACCGGCGGCAGTTCAATGTTATTTGGATATAAATTCAACAAATGGAGAATTACGTAATTACATAAAAAACGTTAGTTCGCAATTTGAAAACCCGTATCGGGCGTGTGGAAGATTTTTTAAAGATTTTCCTAAATGGGGGGGCGAGGAGGAGTTTTTGAAGATTGCAATGGAAACACTTTCCCAAGATGAAAAGTACGTTGACAAAATGAAACATTGGAAACGGATAATCAAGAAAGAACGGGGCGGCGAATTTATACGAACTGGATGCACGATAGAAATAACGAAAAGGCAGTGCTTAAAGACAACCGAATGATCAAGGTAACTGCAGGAGATAGGGAATGCGGAAAATCGGTGAGGCCTGCGTTGCATATGGGCTTTTTGAAGCATATAGGATGGAGATAGGGCGGAGACGGAGAAAAGGGAAGAAGGCGACGGGATCACCCCCGTCGCTTTTTGTGTGCTATTTATGGTACATCCGGTATCGTATCATGGGATTATCCATGATAATGAGGTGCAAAAGATATGCCGGATATAAGAGCTTGTTTCAGACAGTTTTATAAAACATACAACCGTGATACTGTAAAAAAAGCATACGGAGCAGTAAACGCATCGTTTCGCTTATTTCAGCGATATAAGGCCATTTCGTTTGAGGCGGAAATAAGAATGAAAAATGACTGCTTTGCAATGCGGATCAGCGCTGACGATGCTTTGCCGGAAGAGCTCATGACAGTAATCGGATTTTTTTTTGAAAATTACAATGATAAAAGAAACTGTGTATGGACAAAGGACGCGCGTCATATAAAATACTTTTTTATGTCCGGAATCGATGAGGTTCGCTGTTATGGCGGAAGGATTGTGCTAAATATTGAAAAACCCGGCGCACAAAAAATTATACGATTGCTGACAGATGGCAAAATGGATGTAGATGACAATCTGTATTTCAGGTTATGTGAGCGGTTTCAATGCCTCGAAGAGGCAAGCTGGCTTGCATTCTATGCAAAATGTAAGACGGAAATAGAAACGGAAGAAGAAAACGCACGGATTGACAAAGTGACAAGAATGGAACTGCCTCCCGGTTGGACGAACCCTTTCCTTAAGGACAAAAGGGCGGACGGCGTATTTGCAAAAAATGCGGAAGAGGGGCTTTGGATTTCGATGGATCGCCTGGGAAGCGTTGATATTGCATACATTGCACAGATTACGGGAATGAGCCTTAAAAATGTCATTACAGAACTTGGCGGAGCTATTTATCAAAACCCGGATCATTGGGGCGAGTGTTTTTATAGCGGCTGGGAAACCGCAGAGGAATATCTTTCGGGCAGGGTGGTTGAAAAACTGAAATCGGCAAAGAATGCGGACAAAAAGTACAAAGGGTATTTTAGAAATAATGTAAAAGCGCTCGAAACGGTGATTCCACAAAAAATATCTGCAAACGGGATCTATGTGACGCTTGGTTCTCCGTGGTTGCCGGAGGATATTATTGACGAATTTATAAGGTATTTACTGGGTGAATGCTGCGCCCTGCAAAAAAAGGGAACAATATCGTGTTACACAGAACATGACGCCGAGCGCGCAATTTGGAAGATTCCGTTTAAATCCGGATATAAAGGACAATTTAAGTCTGACCATACGTACGGAACGGAGCGGATGGGAGCGCTGCAAATCATAGAAAAAACGCTGAATATGCGTTCGGTTGTCATAACGGACGAGATTGCGTGTCCTACTGTAAAATCGGGAAAAAGACGTGTGATCAATCATCAGGAAACGATGCTGGCTACGGAAAAACAACAGACAATCATTAAGACGTTTCAGAGTTGGGTGTGGCAGAATAAAAACAGAAGGGAGAGACTGGAAAATATCTATTACAAAACCTATGCGTCAAGTGTTGCCCGGCATTATGACGGAAGCTTTTTAACCTTTCCGGAAATGTCAGAAAAAGAAAATCTGTTCGATTACCAAAGAAATGCGGTAGCAAGAATCATGTTTTCACAAAACACGTTGCTCGCCCACGAGGTGGGCGCCGGGAAAACCTTTGTTATGATCGCCGCAGGGATGAAAATGCGGCAAATCGGGATATCGCAAAAGAATATGTTTGTCGTTCCGAACAGCATTGTCGGGCAATGGAAGCGCTTGTTTCAAAGGATATATCCCAAAGCAAACATTCTCTGTATTGCGCCTTCTTGTTTTACGCCGGATAAAAGGAAGTCTGTGATCAATGACATAAAAAACGGTGACTATGACGGAGTAATTATTGCATATAGCTGTTTTGGGGAAATTCCCATTCGCCAAAGCATCGCCGGGGATTCCTGTGATACGGTGTGCTTTGAGGATTTAGGGATAAATACCCTGTTTGTCGATGAGGCGCATCATTATAAGAATTTGTCGATTAAAACAAAAATCAGCAATGTTTTAGGGATTTCGGTAGGCGGTTCTGCGAAATGCAATGATATGTATGAAAAGGTTCGTATCGTACAAATGCAAAATAGCGGAAGAGGTGTCGTGTTTGCGACAGGGACGCCGATTACAAATTCGCTGACCGATGCATACGTGATGCAGAAGTATTTGCAGTTTAATATGCTGTCCCTTTTCAAACTTCAAAGCTTTGATGCATGGGTTGGTATGTTTGCCGAAAAGGTGACCGAGGTAGAAATCGGTGTTGATACAAGCAAATTCAAAATGGCAACAAGATTTTTAAAATTTCATAATTTGCCCGAACTCGGAAACCTTCTTGCAATGATAGCCGATTTTCATGGGGTAAGTGAAGAAAACGAAATCCCGGATTTTGCGGGATACACGGATGATAAAATTGTAAAGACGGCAGAATTGAGGCTTTATCTTAATGATATTGCAAAGAGAGCCGACAGGGTTCGCGGCCGCCGGGTAGATCCCAAAACCGACAACATGTTAAAGATTACAACGGACGGCAGAAAGGCCGCGCTGGATATGCGGCTTGTCGATGCAAATGCGGCGTTTGCTTATGAATCCAAGGCGGCGCATTGCGCTGAAAATGTTATGAATATATACAAAAAAACAAAGGGTCAAAAATCAACGCAGATCATATTTTGTGACACTTCGACCCCAAAGCCTGCGTTTAACCTGTACGATGAAATCAAACGGCTGCTTGTCAAAATGGGGGCGGCTGAAGATGAAATTGCATACGTTCACGACGCCGAAAGCGAAAAGGCAAGAGAAGAAATGTTTCTGGCGGTACAGATGGGAAAAATACGTATCTTAATCGGCTCAACCTTTAAATTGGGGTTGGGTGTAAACGTTCAAAACAAACTCATTGCACTTCACCACCTGGATGTGCCATGGAGGCCTGCGGACATGATTCAGCGCGAGGGCAGAATTCTTCGCCGGGGCAACGAAAACAAGACGGTTACGATTTATCGCTATATCACCGAGGGAAGTTTTGACGCATATTCATGGCAGCTGCTGGAGAGCAAGCAGCGGGTCATCACAAGCATTCTTTCCGGAAAGGCAGATCGGCGAGACTGCGGCGAGCTTGACGATTCTGTGCTGAATTATGCGGAGGTGAAAGCAATTGCAATCGGGAATCCGCTTCTGAAAGAAAGAGTGGAGTGTGCGAATGCGCTTTCAAAATATACAGCAATGCAGCGAAAAATAGACGAATCACGGATCAAGCTAAAAATGGAATTGATTGAAATGCCGGATAAAATCAAGCGTCAGGAAGAGCTTATCCGAAAAGCGAAACTTGACAGAGATTTTTCCAAAAGCAATCCTATTGTTTATCAAAGAGAAAAACGAAAAGAATTGCGTGAAACGCTTTATCGATTGCTCATGGAGAACGAGCTGTGCGAGAAAGAATCGAAGGCGATTTCTTATCGGGGGTTTGAGGTGATTTTGCCGGCGAATATGATGAAATATAAGCCATTTGTGTATATTGAAAACAACGGGCGGTATTACATAGAACTCGGCAATGCAAAGAACGGATTGCTGGTGAGGATTGATCATTATATCGATGGCTTTGAAAAGCATCTTGCAACATTTGAGAATCATCTTCAAAATCTTCAAAAGCGCCGAAAAGACATTGCAGAAGCACTGTCCAAAAACGAAAATTATTTGGATAAAATACACAGCCTGGAGAATCGGATTAAAGAAATTGATAAGGAATTGGGTGTAAAAAATGCGTAGTATAAGAATATAAGGGTACGGCACAAACCGCCTGTCGCGACTTCTGTGAACTCCCGAAATGGGAGTTCTTTTTTTGTAAAAAATGCGGAGAAAATTTTCAAAAAATCGCGCAATGCCTTGATATACAAGGGTTTGCGGGGTGAATGTTTTGGGGAATACAAATCGGATCTGCCGTGGTACAATGGATGTGTCACAGAAAACTGTGGAGAAACAAAAGATACAGAAAGGATGGAGATAACATGACATATGAAGAGGCAGAAAGGAAGGTCAGATCAGAAAATTGTATCTTACCGTCTGCGATCATAAAGGACAAGGAGGACGATCCCAATGCACCGATCATCTTTTACACGGAAGAAGAAATGGCTGCAATGAAAAGTGAACAGATGGGGGAGGCGACATGGCAGGCAATCATCAGAGAGATGGAACGCAACGAGGCAGAGGAAAAAGCGGCGCAATGTATACCGGCTCCGACAAACACGGCACAGAATGAGACACTTTCATCGGTTCCGGCAGAGCCGGACACGCACATGAGTGTCATTCCCGCTCCGACAGCTGCTGTGCCGCATCCCCCTACGCCTCCGGTTTCGGTGAATACCACGCCGCTGCGCCATGTGATGTCAGCAATAAGGAAAAAGGAGGCGGCAGGAATTGCAGAGAAAAGGGAACCCTACGATATCGCACAGGATTTTATGCGTTCGGCACCGATGCGGGTTTACGGGGAGAGCATCTATTTTTATACCGGAAAGTATTATAAAAAGATGTCCGATGCCGAAGTGAAACGTAAAATTATTGAGGTGTGCCGTATGGATGTCGGCAGGAGCGGGAGCTCGAAGTGCCTGGCGGATATCCTGAATTTCATACGCTATGAACCGACTCTGCTATGGGAGCCGGGAAATGATGATCAGAGGTATATTTCATTTGAAAACGGTGTTTTAAACATTGATACCGGAACACTGAATTCGCATGATTCGATATACTTCACGACATACCACATAAGTTGCAGGTATTACTATGACGGGCCGGCGTCATCGGTGTTTGAAACGTTTTTACGTAGCGTCACAGGCGGGGATGATGCACTTGTGCAGAGAATCTATGAGATGATCGGTTACATTCTCGCGCCGGACAACCATGCAAAGGTGCTGTTTCTGCTTCAGGGATGCGCAAACAGTGGAAAATCAGTTTTGTCCGCGTTAAAACGCAGAATGTTTGACGAGGACGCCGTATCGGATATGGATATTCATGGACTGAGCGAAAGATTTGCCGCATCGGATCTTGAGGGAAAGGCGTTATGCATATCGCCGGATCTGCCGTCCGAGCCGCTTGATGCAAAATCGGTAAGCAAATTAAAGCAGTTTACCGGCAATGATATCGTGTCGGCCGATGTGAAGTACAAGGACAGGGTGAAATTTCAGTGCAAAGCAAAATTTTTGCTTGCGACCAATCATCCGCTTTTGACCAGAGGGTCGGACGAGGCGTTTTTAAAACGGGTTGTCGTAATACCGTTTTGCTATTCGGTGCCGAAGGAGCAGCAGGATTTTCACCTACTGGAAAGATTGGATGCCGAGCGCGGAGCGATTGTGTCAAAGGCAATCCGGGCTTATTTTCAACTGTGCAATCAACATTATCGATTCAGCGGCAGCTACCGTTTGAATGCAGTATATAGCCTGCAACAACAGACGGCAGCGAATGCAAGTGTAGAACTTACGATTTATGAATATTTGCACGTGAGTTATGAGGCGCAGGAGGGAGCGGTAGTGTTTTTGGAGGATGCCTATGCGGAATTTATCCAAAGATATTGCGGATGCAGCATTGCGATGCCGGTGTTTTCAAAAATAATGATTCAATATGCAGAAGAAACGTACGGTGCGCAGCAGGCGCGAAAACGCAAGAGTAGTGGGGGTAATCCGATTAGCTGTCTGATCGGTCTAAAACGGAGAGTCATTGAAAATAATGATATATTATAAATGGGATCTTCCTAAAATATGGGTATAAAAAACCAAATTAGGAAGATACTTTAGACATAGCGTACTTAAGCGCAATGAGGAAAGGAGGCGGCAGTATGCGTATCTGTGTTAATGAAGAATCAAAGATGATTCAGTTTTGGGTAACCAAGGACGAGAGAGAGGCGGAAGGGTTTCTGGAAGACATACACAAAGCGTCTGCCTCCCTTTCGGACAGTGACAAATTTAAAAAAATCGTTTATGTGTCCGGGAGCCAACCGCTCCCGGCACTGACCTATGATATCATCAAACGGAATAAAATCATCAGGCAAAGTTAAACGATGAAGCGGTAATGGAGCGTGTGGACATATATTGACTCCCTGCAGAGGAGGAAACGCCTTGGAAAAATCCAAGTATGCAGAGAAACTCGTTCTTAAAGGCGGTTTATTGATTCGCTTACTGATTTTGATAGCAGAGTAACTGTTGATGTTGACTTTTTACTTCGTGAAATACCAAATACGCCTGAGCAAGGAAAGGAAATTCTTGAACAATTATTGAAGTGGATACCGGCAATGACTTCATGATATTTGAAATGAAAGACATTGCTCCAATTAGCGTTACAAAGAAATGTATGAAGCAGGCAGGCTGCATTTCTCCAAATGATATATCAAGTAAAACGAAAGCGACTTCGAATTAATTTACGAAGTCGCTTTTCATATCGAAACAAATCGGTCTGTAGCAAAAAAACGGAAACAAATTGTCGGATTTTATAAGTTTTTTCTCGTATGAATAAAAACTGTTGACGAACTAACTTTTTTGTGTTAATATAGAATTAAAGAAGTGGGGTGAAAAAATGATTCGACGAAAAGAATATTTAGATAATTTAATAGCGCTGAAAGATAAGCAGGTTATCAAGGTTATTACCGGAGTCAGAAGATGCGGTAAATCTACCTTGTTTGAGTTGTATATTGACTATTTGAAGCAGGCAGGTGTAGCGGACAGCCAGATTATATCGGTTAATCTTGAAGAACTTGAAAATGCCGGTTTACTTGATTATAAAGCATTATATAATTATATAACCTCAAAACTTGTTTCTGGAAAAAATAATTACATTTTTATAGATGAAGTGCAAAAATGCAGTGAATTTGAAAAAGCAGTTGACAGTCTTTTTATAAAGAAAAACTGTGATGTTTATATTACAGGCTCAAATGCTTATCTGCTGTCGGGCGAGCTTGCTACACTGCTTTCAGGAAGATACATTCAGATTGATATGTTACCTTTTTCATTTAAAGAATATTACGAAGCGACAAAAGCTGCCGGTAAAAGTAAAAGAGAAATCTTTGATCGCTATTTAAGATATGGTTCATTCCCTTATGTTGCATATCTTGAAAATGATGAAAAAGTTATCAATCAATACATTGAGGGTATCTACAATACGATTCTTTTAAAAGATGTTGCAACAAGAGAGAAAATAAGTGATATCTCTGTATTAGAGAACATACTAAAAACTGTTGCGTCAAGCATAGGAAGTCCTATCTCGACAAAGAAAATAAGCGACACACTGATATCAAGTGGCAGGAAGATTTCACCGAATACAGTTGAGACGTATTTAAGAGCTTTGACCGACAGCTATATTCTTTATCATGCAACGAGATACGATATAAAGGGCAGACAATACTTAAAAACTCTCGGTAAGTATTATTTTGTAGATAGCGGAATCAGAAATCACATGATAAGCCAATCCGCAAGAGATTTAGGGCATCTTCTTGAAAATGTGATTTATCTTGAGCTTTTAAGAAGAAAAAATCGGGTTAATATTGGGAAGTTGGCGGAAAAAGAAGTGGATTTTGTCGCAACCAATATGAACGAGGTTGAATATTATCAGGTTTCTGCAAGTGTACTTGACGAAAAGACCTTAGAACGCGAATTAGCACCATTGCAGGAGATAAAAGATAATTACCCTAAAACTCTTTTAACCCTTGATGATATTGGCAATGGAACAAATTACGAAGGTATAAAGCAGATAAATATCATTGATTGGTTATTGGCATAATTTTTAAAGGAGTAGCATAAAACAGCCGTCAAATCAAGGGTGAAATAAACGCCATCTCGCGAGGGCGCCCTTGATTTGACGGCTATTTTATGCTAAATTATAGCTAGGGCGCTCTTAAAGCAGGTTTTTTTGTTTCATGAAAGAAACCATCTGATCCTTGATTTGCCCCATGCCCAAAATGTTTGGGTGTCCGGAGGTTTTGCTGATATTTTCCAATGCAACGTATGGAATATCAAAATGGGCGCAGGTGTCTTTCATTCCTTTTGCAATCTCGTCCTTCAGTTCCGTGTTAATGACACATAAAATTTCTGCTTTGGGAGCGGTTTCTTTTAGCGTATGTAAAAGGTATCCGAATGCGGGCAGAACGCAATATAGGTCCTTTTCGCTCCAGCTTTCATACTTAACTTCACCAATCGGGGCGTTTGCCCATGAATCATTGGTTCCGCCGAATACGATTATTTTATCAATATTGTTTTTTTCAAAGAAAGAATCCTTAATCAGCTTATTTACGCGGCCGATAAAAGAGATGTCCTTATAATCTTTGCCGTCATAGCCCGTATTGCAGATGGTTGTCCCGGAAAAGCTGTCGTTTAAAACCAAATGATAGCCGCTTTCCTTTAAAAATTGGTGTACCCATGTTTGCTCATATTTGCATACGTCGGTTTCCCCTGCTCTGGTATCGGGATAGTCGGGGAGATACCATGTTTCGCAGTCGTCGGGGATTTTTCCCTCAAAGGTTGAATAACTGTCTCCTAAAATAAATAAGTTTTTGCTTTCGGTCATTGGATGAAACTCCTTTTATCATTGTCTTTATATTTTATTTTTTATCATTGTAACACAGAAATATTTTAATTACAATGGGAAAACAGTCATTTCTCTGATTTAAGCAATGCAGCTGACCGATTCTGCCATTGAAGCAGTTATCAGCAAATGTTACAATCCCGTTATCAAAGCAGGGCTGCCGCCGATGATAGCTGCGTAATCTGATCAATCGCATATAGCGGCAGATTCACGAGCCATTCTTCCTTTTTGTAGTCCGCCATAGATGTTCGGACAGAAATCGTCGGAGAAAACTTTTCGCGATATGTTTTAAGACTTTTGGCTCTGAGGTTGATCTCTGCTTTTACTTCGACAGGAACGATCCGTTCACCCGTATCAATGACAAAGTCAACCTCGCAGGAACCTCTGTCATTGGTGTAGTAATAGACATCCAGATCCTCAATTGTTTTTAGCTGCTGACAAACATACTGTTCGGTAAGGGCGCCTTTGAATTCAACAAAAAGGTCGTTGCCGTCAAGCAAAGTGTGCTGGCGGAGTCCGGCCATACAGCCAAGAAGCCCAACGTCCACTAAAAACAACTTAAATGCTTTCAGGTCCTCATACGCCCGCAAGGGGATGTTTGCTGTATTGACGCGACTGACCTTGTGAACCAGACCACAGTCGCTGAGCCACATAATTGCGGTTTCGTATTCCTTTGCGCGGGCGCCTTCGCGAATGAGTCCGTAAATAAATTTCTTGTTTTCTTTCGCCAGCTGAGAGGGGATGCTGTTCCATAGCATCCGCAGTCTCGGAACAATCTCGTTTGGGGCATGTTTGGAGAAATCCTGTTCATAGGCCAAGAGAATTCGTTTTTGGATTTCACGAACCTCATTAAAGTCTTTGTCCTCTGCAAAACATTGTACTGCTTCGGGCATTCCGCCAACAAAGTAATAGTGCTTCAGAGCATCAATATATGTTTGCCGAAAGCTCGTAATCATTGCGAAGTCTTGTGTACCAAGCAATTTGGAAAATCGTTCTCTGCCGGTTGCCATCAAAAACTCCTTGAAGGAAAGAGGGTATAGCTTTAAAAAATCTACCTTGCCCACGGGAAAAGACGTGCCTCGGTGCAGGGCAATGCCGAGCAGCGAACCGGCGCATATAATGTGATACTGCGGCGCATTTTCATAGAAATATTTAAGGGATACCAACGCTCTTGGAAATTCCTGTACTTCATCAAAAATCAGCAAAGAATTGCTAGGATCAATTTTATGTCCGGCATATAGCTCCAAGCCCATAATCAAACGCTCCGTATCCAGATCGGAAGCAAATAACTCTGCCATTTGGGAATTGGAGTCAAAATTGATATATATGGTATTGGCATACGCTTGTCTGCCAAACTCTTTCATTAGCCAAGTCTTACCAACCTGACGCGCGCCTTCCATAATCAAAGGTTTCCGGCGTTTGCTTTGTTTCCATTTTAATAGCGTTTCCATTGCAATTCGGTACATATAAGCACCTCCGTCATAATAATATAGACCATAGTATAGCACATAATTTCAAAAAATGCAATGAGTTTTGGGGAAACATCCACACTTTTTACGACGTAATTTATCATAAAGCTTGATTTATTTTCAAAATTTGGCATACTACATACAGCAACCCGAAAGAGGTGTGATAATGGAATATATGAAAGCTCCAAAACGGGGCAATCCCTCATTACACAAAATTTGGGATTGACTCTAAAAAATCCCGAAAGCCTTATTTTAAGCGGCTTTCGGGATTTTTGTTGTTTTGTTATTGTTCCGTCTGTTTAGATCTTTATGATGTAAGCAAATGCATTTCCTTACGTCAAAAATCAGCCCACGATCTCATCCGGATCATCATATGCGGTTCTGGCCGGAATGACCCAGATCATCTGCGTGCTTTCGTCCCACTCAACGCGGCAATCCAGCGCATCTGTGATATCGCGAAGCTTGAAATAATTGTTGTCGTTAATATTATAGCAGGTTGCCTTAATCGGTACACCGTCAAGCGTTAAAAATGCCGATGATGAAAGCGCTGTTCTTTCGGCGCCGTCACCCGGTGTTAATTCGCCGCCGACCGATGTGTAATCATAAAAGCTTAACATATCAATAGAATTTGTTGCACCGTCATACTTAATGTCAAAGCTTTTAATGGTTCCGTCAAGGATTTTTGCAATATCTCTGAGCTTAAAGTAGTTGTTGTCATCAATGTTATATGCGACGGTGTTATATTTGAGGCCGTCCAGGCAAACAGTCTGTGTTTTTGCAACAGAATTTTTGCTGAATCCGTTTCCGGGATAATAGGTAAATGTATCTTGCATATCATCCTCGTGAACCAGATAGCGGATCTCGCCGTCATAGAAAATCGTGTAGATTTTTCCTGTTATCATCCAGGGATCTATATCGGAAGGATCGACTCCGGGAATATCCAGCAGATCTGCATCGCGGTCAAACGAATACTCTTCAATACCGTATACATTTACCCATTCTCTGTCGTGAATTTTATTGATATCACCGTTGTTTGAACTTACCCACTCGACATACTCCAACATTTTATTCTCATCAGCATTGATATATCCAAAGCGGTACTCTTTCAGCTTTGCAAGTCCTTCGGCCGAATAGGTCAGCTCACCCCATTCGCCCCAAGGCGTATCCACAGACAGAACGCCGATCGGCGCGCCAAGCGCCGCCGTGTCCGCCGCGGACAGGGTTTTGGTGAACTCATCGAGATTGCTTGTCGGAATGTAACAAATCTTTGAGTTAAACCAGATTTTTGAATTTGTTCCGTTATAGTCTTTCTCGATAACATCGATTGCCGCGCCCTTCTTCACCGATCCGACAACCGAAGAACCGTCAGAAATATCACAGTCAACGGCTGCGATTGCTTTGTACTGCGTAGTCGGCTTTTCGGTGTTTGCAAGCTGTGCATTCACATACTTTGCGTCAACATAGTAAAGGCCTTTCTTATAGTAAATCTTGTAGTGACCGTTCTGCGGCGTGGCGTCTACAATCTGAACTGACTGGTTGATTTTAATAACGCCCGATTTTACATAATCCGTATTATCGGGAGTGGTCTTAACCATCAAAAGCCCGGTTGCTTTGCCTACCGCCTCGATTTTCGGCGGCGACGATACCTGATTGTTAATATCTAAAATATAACAATTTTTTCTTGGGAAGAAATATACCGCCGGCTTCCAGCTTGTGAAAGCAGTACCGTCCTTCTCGCCGCACTGTCTGATTGTACCGCGCGATTCGTCAACGCCGCCCTCGCTCCATACGGCAACCCAATCCTCGTTATAGGCAACAACTTCAAATTCACTCGTAGTTGTAGCATAAAACGCGGTATTTGCGTTTGATTCTGTCCGGCTCTTTTCAGCAAATGGGGGATCATACCCGATTTCCTTAAGCTCATCAAGTCTTCTGGCATGATAGTTCATCGGCGGATTGCCGGGGTAGAACGAGGCTTTTACCGAACCGATTTTTCCCTCATCGCCGATATGTAAAACAGCCATTCCCACAAGCGGCAACGAAGCAGGACGGTCGTGTCTTACCCATTCCGTCGGTACCTTCGCATAAAAATTCCTCTCGGTACCCTCGGTTGTTTTGCTTCCGCCGTAGATGTAATCGGAAAGGAATGTCATCTCGATTGCGTGCTGATACTTGTCAGTGTCGGAAGACGCCCATTGTTTGTTTAAATCCTTTTCAACAGCCTCGCCGGCTTCAAGGGTCGGTGTTGTCTCCCGCGCCGTTGTATAAGCAAGAACATATCCGACGGTGCCGTCCGAAAGCTGAATTTTATGAAACTTTCGGTTGTCCTCTCCGATGACATAAGGCTCCAGAACCGTTACTCTGGCGCCCTTGCTGACCTCACTGATACCGCCTGAATAAGTGGGGTTTTGGGTAACCATTACCGTGCCGCCGTATGTAACATAGGCGGTATCGCCCGCCTTTAGTTCGGCTGCAAACACAGCAGTACAAAGCAGCATCAATGTGCAAAGCACTGCCATTAAAATTTTCTTCAACACAATAATCCCTCCTTTTATTTTTTGCGTTGATAGAATAAAATTTACACACTATCATCATTATATACCATATTGTTACAGTATGCAATGGGGTTTGAAAAATTTATGTTGAAATTGTAAAAAAGATTAGAAACAGAATGATGTATTCTTTGTCCATGGCATGCATCCCCTTTCAGGAACCCGGTATTTCTGCCTGTAAACAGAAACGTGTGGGCAGTGCCGGTTGACTCTCCCCGGATGCTTTTAAAGCAGTTTTTTTGTTTCATGAAAGAAACCGTCTGATCTTTGATTTGCTCCATGTCCAAAATGTTCGGATGCCCGGAGGTTTTGCTGATATTTTCCGGTGCAGCGTATGGAATATCAAAATGGGCGCAGCTGTCTTTCATGCCCTTTGCAATTTCGTCCTTCAGTTATGCGGCGTTTTCGTCGTTTTTCGCCGAAACAGCTTATGTTTCGACATCTTGCAAAAGAACTTAACTGTAACCGTGCATTTTATAAAATCATACTTTAGGATGATGACAAGAGCCGAAACATATGATATAATAAAAGCGATTCTATGTAAAATAGATTGCGATATCAATCATGATTTTCAGGAGGAAAGACACACTATGAGTAAACGAGTTTTGAGCCTGTTGATGGCATTGGCACTTTGCTTTTCCATGCTGCCTGCGGCAGTGCTGGCGGAGGAAAATGCGGCAGTACAGGATCTTGCAGACGTCGGCGACATCTACGCCGGCGGAGAGGACACCGAGCTGACAGACGGCGGTGTGCAGGATGGTGAAGGCGATATCGCCGTGTCGGCGGTGCAGGCGCTGATTGATGCCCTGCCGGACGAGGTGACGGCGGACAACGCGGAGGAACTGCAAGCGCAGCTCATCGCCATCGATGAGGCGCTGGCAGAGCTTGATGACGGGCAGCTGGCCGAAGTGGATCAGACGCGCTTTGAGACCGTCAGCGCGGCGCTGACGGAGTTTGCCGCAGAGCAGGAAAACGCGCCGGTGGTATTGGCTGCCAATCCGGAAGATCAGCCGGAGGGAGCGGGAACGGCGGAGGATCCCTACCTGATCGGCACGCTGAATGCGCTGAAGTGGTTCCGCGACACGGTGAATGGCGGAGAAAACGGCATTTGCGCAAATCTGACGGCGGATATCGCATTGGACAGTGAATGGACACCGATCGGCACGGCAGCAATCCCGTATATCGGCACATTTCACGGCGGCGGTTACCGGATTACTGCCAAAGAGATGACGGCCGGCACGCAAGGCTGGGGTCTGTTCGGGGTGATCGGTGACGGCGGTACGGTACAGGTCCTGACGGTGAGCATTAACCGGCTTACCGTGACGGCGGACGCCGCCGAAAGCGGCGTGATTGCGGCGCAGAACGCAGGCACCATTGAACGCTGCGCCGTGCAGATCAATACCAAGTTTACCTTTAGGGTTAGCTTTGGTCTGGTCGTTTATCAAAACAGCGGCATCATTGAAAACTGCCGAAGCCACGTAACAAGCAACAGTTCTTACGACGAAAATGAAATCAATGCGGCCGGTATCGCGTATGTGAACAGCGGCACAATCAAAAGCTGCTATTTTGACGGTCAGCTCCGCTATCGGAATTACGCGCTGGACTATGCAATCACTTCCAGCTTAGACATCGGAACCGTTGAGAACTGTTACTGCTATGACACGAATCTTTATCGGAATGAGAACCGTTATCTGGACGGAGCACGCCAAGGTATCACCGGAGTTACGGAACGGAATGCTCAATACGGCTATACGCTTGAAACCGGGCAGGTGACCTGGCTGCTCAACAACGGGGAAGGTGCAAACACAAACAAAACGGATCCGTGGCGATTGGATAAACAGGATGTAGGCGGCCGCCCGACGCTGAATGCATCTGACGGGCGCGTGACGAAAAACAGTGACGATACATATACGCTGGAAACACTGCATACACACCGGGTAGACGGAAATCTTTGCGAATTTGCGGCACTCGATGGCAGCAGCCTCACCGGCAGCGGCAATTACTACCTAAAAGATGATGTTACACTCAGCGGTACATGGACGATTACCGGCGATACCGCACTCTGCCTGAACGGCAAGACGTTGAGGGCGGCTGAAAACGCCAATATCGTTGTACAAAACGGCGGCACACTGACGCTGCTGCTTCACGATAAAAAGACCACCGGCAGCACAATTGCCGGTACGGGCGGCAGCTGCATCACGGTCAGCGGCGGCACGCTCATCATGCAGGACGGCACAATTACGAACGCAGGCGGCACGGGCGTGACGCTGGAGGACGGCAGCTTTGCCATGCAGGGCGGCGAAATCAGTGGATGCGCAACCGGCGTGTCTGTGACGGGCGGTACGCTCACGCTTTCCGGAGGTGCGAAGGTGATTGACAATCCTGCTGCCGATGCAACCGAAAAGCGGAACATTTTGCTGGCAGATAAACAGAAAATCTCCTTTGGCGCGCTGGATGCGTCTGCGAAATTCGGCATTTCTGCGGCAGATCAGGAGAATCTGAACGGCACCGACCACATCGCCGTGACAGATGAAAACGGCGGACAGTATTTTGCCCAGCTGGTGGCGGACGGTTTTAAGGAGGACGGCACGGGCTTTGAACTGTATCTTGGCGAGGACGGCAAGACCGTTGCGCTGGGCAAGCAGAGCGTGCATACGCACTGCCTCTGCAACGGGCAAATTGACACAAACACCAACCAAGGACATACCCGGCATACCGATACCACTTTCCGGCCGTGGACGGAAACGGACAGTCTGCCCCGTGAGGGTAATTACTATCTGACCCGCAATGTGACGCTAAACGGATCCGGGCAGGCTTACCATCTGATCGATGCCAACATCTGTTTAAACGGCTACACCGTGACGGTTTCTAACTATGCATACATTGTGACAGGTAATTATGGTTCTGATAACCATAAGGGCAGCCTGACCGACTGCAGCGGCAAGGGAAGTCTGATGGGCGGACACATATCCATCACGTATAGCGGCACATTCAACCTTTACGGCGGTACATTAAACGGCACGCGTATATCGATCACGCAGACCGGCGGCACATTGAATATGTACGGCGGCAAAATTACAGGCAATGAGACGACCGTTGCAGCTGTTGACGGTCAAAACAACAACAAGATTTATATCAATATGTACGGCGGCGAGATCAGCGGCAACCATAACCAAAACACCGAAAAAGAAACCGGCGGTGGCGGCGTGTGCGTCGGCCAGGGCAATCAGTTCCATATGTACGGCGGCAAGATTGCGGACAACAGCGCGAAAAACGGCGGCGGTGTGTATATCGCGGCGGCAGGTACTACCTATGGTATCGGCACCTTCACCATGAGCGGCGGTACGATCACCGGCAACGAGGCCGGCGAAAGGGGCGGCGGCGTGTGTGTGGACGGCGCGTTCAGTCTCTCCGGTGATGCCATGATCCGGGATAACACCGTAAACGAAAGCCAAAACAACGTTTATCTGTCCGGCGGCAAGACCATCAATGTTACCGGCGAGCCGAGGCAGACCATCGGCGTGACAACGCGGATCGCACCGGCGGACGGCAAGCCGGTCACGATTGCTGTGGGCAGTAATTATACGCTCAAAGAGGAGGATAAGGCTCACTTCATTCCGGATGCAGGTGATACGTATCGGGTAAACCGAAACGATAACGCGCTTGAACTGATGGTGGCGTCCCATGAGCACCCTGTCGTCTCCGGCAGTGCCGGCGAAGATGTGACGTGGCAGCCCATCGACAGTGAAGGAGCCCTGCGCGGGATCACCGCGGTAACCGAGGGTTCTGGTTATTACTACCTGACGGACAGCATCACACTGCAAAATACAACCTGGACACCGCCGGCCGGTATGGTGCTCGACCTCAACGGCAAGAGTATTACGGCAAACGGTGCGTTTGATACGATTACCGTTGGCGAGAATGTAAACTTTACGCTGACCGACTGCAAGGGCGGCGGCGAGAATTACGGCTCAATCACACATGGGACAGACCCTGCGACCAAACCCCTATATAGCAAGTACGACGGTTGTGGCATGAATGTTTTGGCCGGAGGACACTTTATCATGTATGACGGCAGCATTGGCGGAAATCAAAACAGCGATGCGGGCGCGGGCGTGTATGTTGCGACCGGCGCGGCTTTTGATATGTACGGCGGTGAGATTGGCGGCAATGCGGTACCGGCCTCGGCGAAAAATAACGGCGGCGGTATTTGGACGGCCGGTGAAACGACCATCGGCGGCAGCGCGAAGATTGCCAACAATGTGGCGCTTGCTGGCGGCGGCGTATATGTGAGCGGCGGAACGCTGACTTTGAGAGACAATGCGGAAATCAAAAACAATGCGTCGATCAATGGCTATAACAGCGGTATTTTTGTGGGCACGAACGGCAAGCTTTGTGTTTCCGGCGGCGTGCAGGTGACGGAGAATACGAATGGAAGCATCGGCGGCAATGTCTATCTGGATGCAGACAGCAACCAAAACATCACCCCAATCACTGTTACAGGTGCGCTGACGGACAGCGCGAGCATCGGCATAAGCGTGCCGAAAGGCGTTTTGGATTCCATCACCGATGACTATTTTGTGCCCATCGCCACGGCGGATACAGAGGGTTGGATACAGGATGACAGCTTTATCGGCGAAAACGACGCCGCACACAAGGTGATTGTGTCTGATGGCGGCAAGCTCGCGCAGCTGGGCACGCATCCGCATACTTGGGAGTACACACTCTCTCCCGATGGGTTGTCCATTACGGCAACGTGCAGCAACGAAAGATGCACAGCCGATGGCGGCAGTGTGACCATCGTGCCGCCCGATGAGAGCACCCTGACCTATGACGGCGACCCCAAAGCGGCAGAGCTTACAGGTGAGCTTAAGACCGGCGTGACACCCGAAATTACCTACGAGATGAAAGGGTTTAGCGAATCACAATATGCCAAACTTCCCGTGGGCAGCGTCCCCACCCATGCAGCCTATTATAAGGCCGCCGTCACGGTGGGGAACGTGACCGCCGAAGCGCCCTATACCATCGCGCAGGCTACGCCCACGGTTGATGACTTTATCATCACGCCCCCGACCGACCTGGTTTATGACGGCAACGGAAAGACCGCAACAGTTAAGGCGAGGGACGACAGCATAGGCGATTACAATGTGATGTATTTTGAATATCCGAAAAGCCAGTACGGCTGGACTTATGCGGGTACCCCCACGGCGGTGGGTACCTACGTCGTCAGAATCCAAGTGAATGGAACCGGCAACTACGCTTACACCCACGAACGTCTGGTAGATGAAAGCAACTGGGTATTTACCATCAGCCCGGCTGACTACACGGTGAAGGTCCCCGAAAGCTGGACTGATTCGGAGAAGCCCATCGAGGTCATCGAGGGCAGCAACTTCAACACTGCAATTGTTGCCATAACCCAAAACGACGCAGTTACCGTCACCGCAACCGGCGTGAATGACGAGAAAATCGTCGGCAGAGTCGATTGGTACACCGACGAGGCCTGCACGCAGCCGGTGGAGAGAAGCGAGATGATTAACGAAACAGCCGGAACGACCGTTAAGCTGTACTGGAAATTTGTTTTTTTAGACGATTCTCAAAAGAAGAACTATGGTATCACAAAGGACGAGACCGGCAGCGTGGATGTTGCAATTAAGGAAGGCGAAAAGCAGGATCTGTCTTTCTACGATGCGGGCGGCGTGAAAACGACCGGAAGCACCGCGAAGTACGGCGGCTATCCTATCCGGATTCGTGTGTGGAATAACACACTTGACGGCGGCAAGGTTGCCTGCGAAAACAGTGAGCCAAGAGTTGCAACAATAGACGTTGGTGACGGTGGCTACGCTACCGTTACCATCTGCGGTGTGGGCACGACGGTTATCACTGCCACGGCAGACATGGTGCCCGGCAAGTATGCCAAGACCACCGCGACCTATACGCTGACGGTGGGAAAAGGCGAGTGGGGAGAAAGCGTCTCTGTCGCTATGCAGGGTTATGTCTACGGTAGCATGCCGAACGTTCCGAGTCTTTTTAACTACAAGGGCGATTACAATGAAGTGACCTACTATTACGGCACCACCGAAGATATCAACAGCGGCGAATGGACGGAATGGAATCTCGATAATCCTCCAAAGCTGGATGCCGGCACCTACTATATGCACGCCAAGCTTAAGGAAACAGCGCTTTACGAAGCATGCACCACAAAGCCCAGTCCTTTTTATGTGTTTAAAGCCTTTCCCACTTGGAATGCCCCTGCCGGATTGACGGCGCGATACGGCCAAAAGCTGAGCGACATTCAGCTTACCAATCCCGAAGGCAATACACCCGGCACATGGAGCTGGATGAACGGCGATGAATCGGTGGGCGCTGTTTCGGCCACGGCCAAGATTTTTAAGGCGAAGTTTACGCCCGATGATACAAAAAACTATGAGATCTTTGAAAACATCGAGATTGAGGTGACGGTGAATAAAGCAGACGGCGGCAGCCTCAAAACGGAAGAGCTGACCCAGAAGTACACGGACACCGGCGAGAAAACCTATACACCGGATTGGTTGGGGCTTCCCAGCGGACAGAATTGGAGCTATAACAGCGAATACAGCGTCAGCGCCGGCTCGACCGCCACACTTGCCAAGCAGGATTTTGCGGCGGACGGCAGCGCGCTGACCTATGCGGTCATGGGCGGCAAAGCCGGCGATAAGATCACCATCACCCTCAAGGCATCCTGCGACAGCTATGAGGACTTTACCATTACGCTGAACATCACCCTGACAGGCAGAGACGATCAGGCCGCGCTGCGCGTCACCGGCGATGCCGCTGTGGTTTACGGACAGACGCTGCAGCTTAGCGCAGAGGGCGGTTCCGGCACGGGTACGGTGACCTATACCGTGATCAACGGCACCGGTGAGGCAACCATTGATCAAAGCACCGGTGTTCTGACACCGGTCAAGGTCGG
>JABLTO010014252.1_pt1 | contig 22895 bp, 23 predicted proteins | sample 7160091 | NCBI WGS metagenome assembly JABLTO01 (sample SAMN14651225, study PRJNA627086) | human gut metagenome | isolation source: feces | host: Homo sapiens
GCATAGACCGGTACTGCATCTTGTGGTATGATTGCCGCGTTTGTTGTGTGAACATCGTAGAGGAGGGCAATCACCATGCAGTACACCGATAACGAAGCCGCATTGATCGGCGGCCTGATTTCAAACTATTTCTTCCAGCCGTCCGTGGACGCAAGGCTCCGCGAATCCTATCGCCGGGTGCTGCGCCATCTGCACGAGAATACGCTCTCCGCATCTGATCTGAGCCGCATTCAGAACGCGCTGACGTTTCTCTCGCCGCTCTGCCGCGATACCCGCGAAGCCCACAAAGACATGATGGGCGTGACATTAAAAACCGATGCTCTGCTGAGAGCCAGCAGATAAACGACCTCCCGTTGCCAGCGCAACGGGAGGTTTGCTTTCTCGCGTCCCAGCATCGCCAATACGCCGTGGTTTCGCCCTGGAGTGGGATGGGGCTTGCCTGCGGTTTTAACGTCTGAAACGTCGCACAGCTGGCTAACGCGCTGGTATCTGTGCTTGGAGTGAGTGTTCGGCAAGACCAACAAAAACGCCGGTCGAAATTCTACATTTTGCCGAGAGCAAAAAAGAGCCGCTTTCCCGAAAAATTCCCGGAAAAGCGGCCCAAAATCGCGTGGGTAAAGGTTCAAGTCCACTGATTTTGCCAAAACCCTTTTTGATATCTTTTTTTCCAACTTCAAAAAATGGGCGCAAAAAAACCCGGAAGCCGTTGAAACTTCTGGGTTTTTCGCGTAGATATCTTTTTTGGTTCTACTAGATGGTGGACAGTACAGGACTCGAACCTGTGACCCCATGCACGTCAAGAGCTATTTGTTCGTAATATTCTGTATTTTAATTATAATATGGCCGTTATTTTACAAGAAAAATCCTGAAATTGCGAGACTTTTTCTATTGCGTCCACCGCGTTTCCGACCAGTCTGGGTCACGGTTTGGGTCAGGTTCCGATTCGCTCAGTATTTTGTCCGCAGATACGCTTCCACTTTCGCCAGAAACGTCTCCGCTGACTGCACTTGCTAGGTGGTATCCGCTTTGGACACAATAAAAAAATCATTGTAGTCGCTGCCCTCGCGGACGTCAGACAGTTCCGAGATCAGGCCTGACAGCGATGCGTCCATAACGCCGGTTTTGATATACCGCTTGCGAAATTCCGAGATGATCCCGCTGTGGTGCTTCATATCCACGCCATCAAGCGCAAGAACGGCCCGCATCGCATGGAAGATCGCGTAGTAGGCGCGGTTTGCCGCGCTGCGGTAACTTTCGCCTGCCAGCAGCAGTTTTGCATCCTGCAAGCACTCTTTGGCGTGATCCATGCGAACCTTGGAAATCTCAATCGCCTGCTCAGGAAGCATACCGGATGCCCTCCTTCAGCACATTCTGATAGAACGGCAGGAAATCCGCGTACCGTTGGAACTGCGTGAGCGGCACAACATGGATGGAAACCGTAACGTCATGTTCCAGACTGAGCGCACTCGACACTGCGGAAACCGCCCGCCGGTGTGCGGCGATCTGCTCCTGCGAAAGATCGGCGGTCAGGAGAATGTCAATATCCGACTCCGCATGAAAATCGCCGCGGGCATAAGAGCCGTATAAAATCGCATCGTGGATGCTGCGCTCCAAAATGGGATCACAGGCACGATAGACCGTTTTCAGAATCTCAAACGCCTGATTGCGCGTACACATACTGACACCTCGCTTTCCGTTTTCCTATTTGCAGTATACCCCAAATCAGGCTGGAATGCAAGTCAGTGCGCTCCGTTCAGATTCCAAAGTATTTTTCAAAAAACTGCGCCAGCCGCCGGATGATCGATTTCTTCTTCTCCGCGCGATTGCCTCCGCCAAAGCGGGAAACCGGCAGCAAAATTTTATCAATATCCGTGCCGGTCGTTTTGAGCGCACCATCGCGGAACGCATTGTCCACGAAGCGCTGCGCTTCTGCGGGCTTCAGCTTTTCTTCCGCAATGATTTCTTCCAGCTCCTGCTGCTTCTGCTGCCGGACATAAGCCTGCCAGTCACGATCAACCTCTGTCTCAGCGTTGACGGTTTGGATAAATCCGTGAATCAGTTCTTTTTTGCTGCGAAGCTGTAGACTGGAATCAATGGCCCGGTCAATCGTGCCGAGAATACTCTTATCCTTGCAGTTGGATTCATGGTACTTTACGACCAGCATCAGGATAGCATGGTGCTGCTTGGCAAATGCCGATAAGTTAGGGTGTATGTGTTGTGCGAAACTAAAAATGAAGTTTTCTTCTGAGCAGCAGAAAGATCAGACTGCGCTTTAGGCTTTTCCTGCTATGCAAGTGTCATCCGTTCGCATTTTTCCTGTAACCGGGTTTTAGGCCTATCCATCAACGATTTGCTTGTAACGGTTTCGGCTTAGCATATAATTGTTTCACGGTGTTGCAGTTAGCTGTGAAAACACCGAGAAATTGCGAAAAAGATAAAAATAATTGTTTTCCAGTGTAACTCGCGATACAATTAGACCGAAAATTGAATACCTGCACCAAGCAGGCATGAAATCAACAAGACGCATCGCACGCCTTGCTGATTTTTTATCCGCATTTTTTGCATTCAAGCGGTCGGTTTGGTATAAAAACAGGGAAAATGCGGAAATCATACTCATAAGGAGTGTGAGGCTATTCTGGAAAAGGGCACGCTGGAGTGGAATGGCCTGAATCTGATGGTCTACGAGGATCACATCAAGGTACAGCTCAAGGCGGATATTGATAGCCTGCTCAAAACCGGCGTGCTCCCGGAGGACGCCGCAAATTTTAATTCCGGCACGAAAAATATCGAAAGCCATTGCGTAGGGGCGGACGGCTCTGTCCGGCCGCAGGTCGATGAGGACATCGGCCCCTACGAAATCGCCCAAGGTGCGGCGCACCGAAAAGACAAGGTTTTCCGTGTCAGTGTTATCAGCAGCAGCGCTCCCCCCGTTACAGGCAGCATTGACACAGTGGGTAAGATTCGACTTCGCAATGGACAATTTGGCCAAACGCTAGAGCTGGAAATAGTACATAACAACGAAAACGAAAGCGGTGTGTGCGCCGCTTTTAGCAGCGAACCTTGACAACCAACTTCCGAAGCTGATGCGGGACGTGTGAGGTCAGCAGTGGGCAATGCGCGTCCTGCGGAAAACAGATGGCGAACATCCCCGGCTGCATGGAAATCACAAGCTCCGGTTGTGAAAGCGGCGCAGTTCGCGCATCGTTTTCTGCGTCATAATCTGACCACGATGCGACATTTTTTACGTTTGAAATAGCAAGCTGTTCATCAGCTTCAAGCGCAACGTGAATATCAAGGTAGTCGCGGTGCGCTTCCGCAGTCGGTATGGCAATCTGCTTCAGCATTGCTTCTATCGCGTTACAAAACACGTCCTCACCGCAGATGACGTGCTTTCCGGGTTCAATGGACGTCAGCGGCGTGACTTGCAGCCAGCGAAGCGCCTTGTCCAGATTGTCGCTGATCCCAAAATAGGACGGCAGGTTCTCCAAGGTATCCAGAATCATAATGATCGCATCCTTTTACAGTTTATCCAGCGTATCAAACTCGATGTGCTCGTCCTCCAGCTCAAGTTCAATGACGCAATATGGGAAATCCGCGGGGCGCTCCGGCAGGTCTACAAACAGCCGGGAGACGCCGCTGACAGAGGGCGGCTTTTGCGTAAAATGCAGGCTCTCGCCGGTCTCCAGCAGGCGCGCCGCTTTCACCGGCGTGTTGATGCACGGCAGATGCACATAGGTACGTCCATCCATGATATGCGCATACAGACGATGGGGACGGCTTGTAAAATAGCACCAGCGGATATCATACGGATAAACCGGCGTCAGCGACGTTGCATAGAATGCGTTGCCATTGCGCCTGACATGGCCACCCACCTTTCGGAGAATTTCCGCACTTTGCTGCGGAATCATGCCGCTGCCGTCCGGACCGATGTTCAGCAGATAATTTCCGCCGCGGCTGTTGACGCGGACAAGAATGTCAAGCACCTGTGCAGGGCTTTTCCAATTCTGATCATCCGCCTTATATCCCCAGCTTCCGTTCAACGTTGCCGGGACCTCCCAGTCTCCGGCAACGGGGAGTGTCGGGATAAAATTATCCGAGGTGCTCATATACTCGCCAAGACCGTTCCCGATGCGGCCGCTGACGATGCAATCGGGCTGAAGCGCTTTGACAAGATCATAGATGCCGCGGCTTTGCGCTGCCGTCATGCTCATGGGCGTGTCAAACCACATCAGCCCAAGTGAGCCGTACTGCGTGAGCAGCTCGCGCAGCTGCGGCAGGCATTTGTCCTGATAATACTGCGCATAGTCCTTTTCCGAATCCGGCTTTCCGTAGCCAAGACCGTTCGGCTCGTCCCAATCCTGTGCCTGGGAATAGTAAATGCCAAGCTTAATCCCGGCCGCGGCGCAGGCCTCTGCGAGTTCCTCAAGCGGGTCGCGCCCAAATGGCGTTGCGTCCACAATGTTATACTTGGAGCACCTGGAATGGTACATAGAGAAGCCGTCGTGATGCTTGGCCGTATAGACAAGATACTTCATACCGGAATCTGCGGCAAGCTGCACCCACTGCCTGGCGTTAAAGTTCTCCGGGCAAAACGATGCCGCAAGCGCCCGATAGCTTTCCACCGGAATCTCCAGATGACGCATGATCCATTCGGACACATTGTCTGTTCTCCGGCCGTTCCATACGCCGCCAAGCATGGAGTATAGCCCCCAGTGCACGAACATACCAAGCGCGGCGTCTTTCCACCATTTCTGTTTGCAGTCTTTCATTTGTCGAGCCTCTTTCTCAGCAATAGGATTCGATTGCAGCATGAATCATTGCGTCTGCCTCGGCGACAATGGGCAGATCCTCTGCCGCAACGCCACGAAGCGGTCGGCGAGCAGTACCGACATCTACGCCGTTTCTCCGCAGAATTTCTTTCATAACGGCATACAGATTTGCTTTTGCTTCGCACATTTTATAGATGATGCGGCAGACCTCGTTTTGAATCAGACGCGCCTGTTCCATTTGGCCGTTCTGGAACAGCTCGTAAATTCTCAGATACAGTTCCGGCATTACTGCATAGGTTCCTCCGATGCCGCCGCACGCACCTGCGGCAAGTCCGGAAAGAAGCTGCTCGTCCGGGCCGTTAAAGACGACAGTTTTGCCGCGCCCCTCATCCAGCCACATCTGGATATCCTGCACGGGCATGGAGGAATTTTTCACGCCGGCAAGACGCGGATTTTTCATCATTTCCCGCAGCAGAGAAACCGTCAGTGCCGTTCCGGCCAACTGCGGAATGTTGTAAATAAAGAAATCGGTCTCCGGGGCGGCGTCGGAAATGGCGTTCCAGTAGTCTGCGATAGACGATTCCGGCAGGTGAAAATAGATCGGCGGGATTGCAAAAATCGCCGCAGCGCCATGTGCCTGTGCGTGAGCAGCAAGCATTCGGCTCTCTTCTATGCTGTTGCAGGCAACGTGCGCGTATACCGGAAGCTGCCCGGCTGCCTCCTCAATGACGGCTTCCAGAAGCAGCTTGCGCTCTGCAGCCGTCTGGTAGATGCATTCGCCGGAAGAGCCGCCGACATACAGCGCCTGTACGCCTTTGCGGATCAGATGCCGTGTCAGCTTCCGCGCGCGGTCAGGGCTGATGCTGCCGTCCTCTTCATAGCAGGCATAAAACGCGGGTACAATTCCGTGATATTTTTCAGTAGTGTTCATGGATAATGACTCCTCTTTCTTGTGCGGTTTTTCAGCGGCCGGCAATTGCCAGCCTGCGCTTATACACTGGGCGCGCCCTCCCACAGACGGTGCCTGTACAGCACGGCATCGCACTTGATTCCATAGATGGATGCGCGGCAAAATCGCAGCGTCAGACAGACAGGACGGCCATCCAGCGCAGAAAACGGTTTCGCGAAGAAAAGCTGAAATTCACCGTCAGCGCATTTTTTTATCCGGAAATCCGCTTCGGAAAAGCCATCGCACGCAGAGCCGTTCCACTGCTCACGCAGCTCACAGCGGATAAAGCTTTCTGCGTCAAGATCGGCCAGTAAAAATAGCGTATCTCCTGTGAAGCACAGTCTTGTCGTTGTTAAAAGGCTCTCTCGCTCCGGTCTGTTCTGCTGGTAGCAGGCAAAATGGTCTTTCTGAATCCATCCGCGGCCAAGCGATGCTTCACGATAATCGGTGTGACGGCCGTTTCCACCCATGTAATAAATGTACAGCCGGTCCTGCGTCTCGACTGGCGGCGAGGCATAGATGCAGCCACAGTCAAATGCGCCGTCCGGATACTCTCCGGCTCCACGCGGGATGAACGGCTGCCGCTCCGCTACGGCGTCAAACACGTCTGGCGTGACTGCGTAGTAGAGCTCACAATCCACTGTGTCAAAATCCGGCGCGTCCCGATCACCCTCGTGAAAGATTGCCGCAAGCCCGAGATACAGGCCCTGATATGGGAAAACCGGCATTGCATAGACCTGATGTGAAAAGCCGCTGCCTCGTAAAACCTCACGCGGTGCGGACCAATGCAGGAAATCCTTACTCTCGCAGCTGGTGATAACCCGAACGCCATCGCGCCAGCAGCGGGTCATGACCCGATAGGTATTGGTGTTCGGATCATAAAAGGGGAAATTATGGCTGTCGCCCTGTGGGTTGTGCGCTGGCCATGGCTGCATTTCGCCCCAGTTGACGCCATCCGCTGAAAAATTCACTGCCATATAGCCGGGGCGTCCGTCGGGAAAATCCATTTTTGTAACGAGCTTATACCGGCGTTGCGGATTGGAATCCCATACGTCAAGCATAACGCCGGTACCATGCGCATAGCGGAACAGAAGATTGTTGTCTCGACTTCCCTCAAACAGCACCTTTCCGAGGGCGGGCTTTTCCCAGTGAATTCCATCTGCACTCTGCGCATAGGCCAGCCCAACCTGCCGGTCAGACCGGGGCGTATAATGCGTATACGCTCGCGTCTGCTTTGACGTGGACGCGGAGTCCGCATCCTCCAGGAACAGCGTGTAATAACAGCGATACAGCCGCGCCTGCGGATCATACAGCACATTGGGATAGCCGTTATCATAGCGAACCTCCCAGCGCTTTGGTGGGGCGGCAAAAAACTCTTCTGTAAATAATGCGCCGTTTTCCGTATCCTTGTGGATGGGCTGCACATGAAAGCTGGCATTGCGCACACCCTGCGGCTGAATCAGCCGGCGGTCAAGGAATAAATATGTTTTCATTCCGAAATTCCCTCGTTGTAGAGATGGCAGGCAACAAGGTGGCCGGAATCGCCGCATTCCTGCAGCTCGGGCGCGATTTCCCGGCAGATCTGCATACAATGCCTGCAGCGCGTACAAAACGCGCAGCCTTTCGGCTTGTTGATAGGGCTTGGAACTTCACCCTCAAGAATTTCGCGCTTCAGCGGCTGGTGAATATCCGGAATCGGAATGGCCGATAACAGTGCTTTTGTGTATGGATGCAGCGTATGGGCGTACAGCTCATGCGCACTGGCCAGCTCTACGATTTTGCCAAGATACATGACCGCGACCCGGTCACTCATATACTGCACGACAGACAGGTCGTGCGCGATAAAAATATAGGTCAGTCCAAGCTCCTGCTGGATGTCTTTCATCAAATTCAGCACCTGCGCCTGAATTGACACATCCAGCGCGGAGACCGGCTCATCACATACCAGCACGTCAGGCCGCACAGAAAGCGCTCTGGCGATGCAAAGCCGCTGACGCTGACCGCCGGAAAACTCATGCGGGAAGCGCATCAGATAATCCGGGCGAATGTTGACAAGGCGCAATGCCTTTTCTATCATTTCCTGACGCTTCTCCGGGCCTTTGTAGCCGTGTACTTTCAGTGGATCGGAGAAAGAGTCGTACACACGCTTGATTGGGTTCAGCGCAGAGTATGGATCCTGAAATACCATTTGCACGCGTTTGCGGAACTGGAACAGCTCCTGCGAATTGAATTTCATGATATCCTTGTATTTTCCGTCGAAATTATAGAATACTTCGCCGCCGGTTGGATTCTCCAGCCGCATGATGGATTTTCCAAGCGTGGATTTTCCACAGCCTGATTCGCCGACGATCCCAAGCGTTTCCCCCTGATATACCGTGAGGCTGACGTCGTCAACTGCTTTCAGGTCGCCGATATGCCGTTTGAATACGCCTTTTCTGACCGGAAACCATGTCTGCAAATGCCTGATCTCAAAAACAGCCTGCTTTGCTTGCTCGTTCATTCAGTCCACCTCCGGATATTCGTTGAAGCGAATGCACCGAACCTGGTGTCCCGGTGCGATTCCATACATCGGAATGTCGGCGGCGCGGCAGGCCTCGGTGCAGAATTCGCAGCGGTCGGCAAACTCGCAGCCGGTGCCAAGCTCCGCGGGATTGGGCGTTGCGCCTGGAATTGTCTGAAGCCGTTCACCATCTGCCATACCGAGCACCGGCACGGAGCGCATCAGCGCCCGCGTATACGGATGACTGCCATGGTCGAATATATCCTCCAACGTTCCGTACTCTACGATCCGTCCCATATACATCACGCATACCTCGTCCGCCATTTGCGCAACAAGTCCCATGTTATGTGTGATTAGAACAATCGTCTTTCCGTCTTTTTCCTTAAGCTCTCGAAGGATCTCCATAATCTGCGCCTGAATGGTGACGTCAAGCGCGGTTGTCGGCTCATCGCAGAGAATGAGCTCGGGATTGCAGATCAGCGCGATTGCAATGGCAACGCGCTGCTTCATGCCGCCGGAGAACTCAAACGGATAGCAGGACATCCGCAGCTCCGGATCCGGGATGCCGAGCTTTTTGAACATCTCAAGAGCCTTTTGATAAGCTTCTTTTTTCGAGCATCTGGTGTGCTCCCGCAGTCCCTCAATTACCTGATCGCCGACACGGTAGACGGGGTCAAGTGCGGACATAGGATCTTGGAACACCATCGAAATCTGTGGGCCGCGCAGCGCGCGCATTTCAGGCCCATGGTTCTTTTTGAACTGGTCAATCCGCTGTACACTGACAGAACCATCGGCTTCCTTTTTATAAAATGCGATTTTTTCCGAGGTGACAACTGCATTCTTGCCCAGAAAGCGCAGAATGGAGTTCATCAGTACAGACTTTCCACAGCCGGATTCCCCAACAACTGCCAAGGCCTTCCCGCGTGGGATGCAAAGCGAGATATCCTTGATGATTCGAACCTCTTTATGATCCTGCAGAAAGCTGGTGTTCAGCTTTTTGACTTCCAGAATCGTATCCTTGTTATTCATATCCATTCCTCACACCTGCCGTGGATCGAGAAGATCTCTGAGCCCATCTCCAAAGAAATTGACCGAAAGCACGAAGATTGTCAGCAGCAGACCAGGAATCAGCCACAGCCACCACGTGTTCATCAGCGCGCTGAGATTCGTTCCGGCGTTGATAATATTGCCCCAGGTCGGCGTTGTATCGCCGACGCCGAGTCCCAGAAAAGACAAGCTGGCCTCTGATAGAATATAACCGGGAATGCTGGCTGTGACCGAGACGATGATCGGCGTCAGAATATTCGGAAGAATCTGCCGGAACATTACGTGCGTTTTTTTCATGCCAAAGGCCTCGCTGACCTTTACGTAGGTTTCGCTGCGAAGAGACAGAAACTCATTTCGCACAAGCCGCGCCGTGCTCATCCAGCCTGTAAATGTGAAAATTAAAATCAGATTCATCATGCTGCGGCCAAGCAGCGCGGCCAAGACCATGTTCAGAACCAGTTCCGGGAATGTCTGAAACAGCTCTGTGATACGGATCAGAATGCTGTCAACCTTTCCGCCAAAGTATCCGGCGACCGCGCCGATGATAACCCCGATGAGCGCGCTGGAAACGGCGCTGGTCACACCGATGAAGATGGAATACCGGCCGCCGACCATGCACCGCAGGAACAGGTCGCGTCCCAGCTGATCCGTGCCGAACAGATGCCCTGCACGCGGGAGCGTTGCGCCCATGGACAGATCCATTGCTTTATAATCAAGCGTAGTAAATATCGGATAGAAAATACAGGAGAGCAGAATGAGCAGCATGATGATCATGCCGAGCACGGAAAGCTTATTTCGCAAAAATTTATGAAGCTGCCGGTTGAGCAGTTTTCGGTTGTAGGCATGGCGTAAGGATACATTCAGCGCCTGTGCGGATTCACTCATGCAGATCCCTCCTTATAAACCAAGTCTGACGCGTGGATCGAGCCATGCACTGATCAGATCCAGCAAAAATGATGCGACCAGAACGGACGCTGCAATTGTTAACGCAAGGATCATAATCACCGTATAGTCGCCCGAAACAACCGCAGACGTCATTTTTGAGCCGATGCCTGGCCAGCTGAAAACGCTTTCAATGACAACAGATCCGCTGAACAGCATGGAAATGCGGAATACTAGCACGACCAACACCGGACGCATGGCGTTCCGGAAGCCGTGCTTGAGATAAACTTTCCACTCTGGAATGCCTTTGCTGCGCGCCATCTTGATAAAATCCGAATTCATCACGTCCAGCATGGAGTTGCGCGCGTAGCGCATGACAATGGAGCACATGGAGATGGTAATGGCAAAGCATGGGAGAATCATGTGCCGCAGGCCATCCACAAAATGATTGGATGCATCTGCGGAAAAACGACCTGTGGCCGGAAGCCAGCCGAGCTTGATCGAAAAAATCATCAACAGAACAAGTCCAATCAAAAACTGCGGCATTGCTTGACCCAATACGGCGAGAAAACGGCCGACGTAGTCAATCACGCCGTTTTGCTTGATTGCGGAGACAATACCGATTGTAATACCAAGAATCGCGGCCAGAAACAGCGATACAGACGACAGCAGCAGCGTAGCCGGCAGGAAGTTCTGGATGATACTGGAGATTGACGAACCGGAAACAATCGAAGTGCCGAAGTTTCCCTGAAACAGCTGACCAAGCCAGCGAAAATACTGGATATGGATCGGGTCGTTCAGACCGTACTTTTCACGCAGCGCCTCAAGTAGCGCCGGGTTTGCCGCCATGTCTGGCGTGACAAGATAGTTGACCGGGTCTGCGCCGGTCAGTTTGATGCCGCAGAAAATCAGCGCACTGATGATCAGCAGCATCGGGATCATCATGAGTAGTTTTTTTAAAGTATATTTCAGCATATGGTAGCCTCTTTCTGCGGCTGTTCTGCAAAAGAGAGGCAGAGGATGTTCCCCTGCCTCCCCAAGGCTCAGCTTTTGACAAAAAGTTATTTAATATACCACGACGCAAACTCCATGTCCACGCGATGACCCGGGCAGCCGAGATCCGTGACGGATTCAGGAATTGCAACGCGGCTGGTGTTCACATAGTTCATATAGCCGATGGTGACCAGCGGCACCTTATAGACCTTTTCCATCTCCAGCTTTTGCAGCGCCTGCTTGGCGGCAGTTACATCCTCGGGCTTGCTGGCGGACATCAGCGCAGCGATTGGCGCATCAAAGTCGGTATCGCCGCCATAGATGTTTTTGAACGTTTCGCTAGTGGAGGCAAACTCGGAATAGTAAACGTCCAGAGGACCGGTACCCTTAAAGCCGATGTCGTAATTGCGGGTTGTGAACAGATCCGTTGTACCATCCTCGGACAGCGTGGATTCGACCTTCATGCCGATGGATTCCAGATAGTAGATAACAGCCTGAATCAGGTTCTTGGTGGTATCGTCTTTGTTATAATAAAGGATACGCAGCGTGTAATCCCAATCCCATCCAGCCTCATCTAGCAGAGCCTTTGCTCGTTCGGGATCATAGCCCAGACCATCGCCGCTGTTGTCGGGGTCGCTGATGGGAACGCCGGAGGTCTGTGCGGTGGCAGCGCCCTTGTACAGCTCAGCCAGCGCGTTCTGGTCAATTGCCAGAGCAATCGCCTTGCGGACATTCACGTCCTGCATGGCGGGGTTTTCATTGCCGTCTGTGCCGCAGATGTTGAAGACAAAATAACGGTAGAACAGGTATTCGTTGTAATAACCGGTCAGGTCAGGATCGGCGTTTGCCACGTCCAGATCGCTTGCCGAGTTAAAGAATGCATAATCCGATGCGCCTGTCGTCACAGCGGTCAGCGCGCTGTCGGTAAAGTTAACAACGACCTTTTCAATCTTGGGCGCTGTTCCGGTGTAGTATTCATTGAGAACCATCGTGTAATAACTGCCAACAACCATTTCGCCGAACTTATAATAGCCGCTGGTGACAGGCGCTGACCAGAAGTCGCACTGATAAAGCTCCAGAGGATCCTGATCCTCAAGGCAGTGCTTCGGCAGGAAAGAGAAGTTTGCCAGATTTTTCAGGAAGTAAGCGTAGGGAGCGGTCAGCGTAAAGGTAATGGTGTTGCCATCAACGGCAATGCCGGAGATGTGGTCGGCCGTGCCCTCAGTAAATTCCTGCGCGCCTTCGATGTAGCCGAAGCAGGAGGTAAAGGCGGAGGCAACCTGTGCGGCTTTCAGCGCAGTTTCGATGTTCCAGACAATATCGTCTGCCGTCAGAGCCTCGCCATCGGACCACTTCAGACCATCCTGCAGGACAAACGTATAGGTCATGCCATCATCGGAGATGGTATAGCTTTCTGCCATGTCCGCCTCCCACGCTGTTTCAGTGGGGTTGGCAATCACTAGACTGCGATACATCAGGATGCACGGCAGGCGGAGGTTGTACCAGGGGAACTCCACCTTTTCGTTGCCGGCGTCCGCGTACAGATAAAGGGTCTGCGCGGCGTCAGCTGCCTGTTCGGGAGCGTCGGAGGGATCGGCTTCCTGCTGCTGGGTTTGCGCGACGTCTGTGTCTGTCGGCGCAGCCGGAGTATCCGACGCTGCGGGAGCAGACGATGTGCACGCAACCATACTCAGAACCAGAGCGAGTGCAAGAAGCAATGGAATGATCTTTTTCATGTTTCGTCTTCCTTTCATTTCCTTTGAAGTGAAATTTCGCTGCGCAAAACATTTTCTTCTAACTTGTTTATGAAAATTATTTTCACCGCGCTTTCATTGTAACTGCTTTTCATGGATTTGTATATTCACTTTCTCTACAAAAACACCGCGTGCTTTTTGTGTTTTTTGCGCAATTGCTTATGGCACAAAAAGTCGGCTGAAGCCCATTTGGGCTTCAGCCGACAATATTGCTGCGTATTTAGCACGTCTGACGCGCCAGAAGCTCACCAAGCATACTGTCCACCATGCACAGCATCCGCGGCAGATGGAACGGCCCCTTGAAAGTGCTTCCCTTTGTGGACGGCTCTGTCGGCAGACCGTCCCGGCGCAAATACCCATACCATTCGCCATAGGTGCGATCACTGAAGTGCTGCTTGCAGTAGGCAAGCGCTGTGTTGAACCAGTCGAGGTAGGACTCTTTACCGGTATCACGGTACGCCATCAGTGAGGCGATCAGGATCTCGTCGTGCGGCCACCAGAGCTTCATATCATGCTCATATGCCTCCGGCGGATTGCCGAGACAGTCAATAAAGTACAGCAGGCCGCCATATTGCTGATCCCAGCCGGCCTCAATGGCATTGTTGAAAATGTGCTCCGCCGCCGCGTGAATTTTTGCGCCATCGCTGCCGCCGAGATGGTTTGCATATTCCATCAGGAACCAGCTGCATTCAATATCATGACCCGGATTAACAATGCGTCCCTCCGTTACATCGCTCCAGAATTCACCGTGCAGGCCTACGTTTTCCAACGTGCATTTCATATCCGGTTTGACATGATAATCCAGAATCTGATGGACGCATTCTGCCGCGTGACGGTCATATTCTTCCGTATTTGCGGGATCAACGCGGCGCAGAACACTGGTGATGTTCAGGAAAATCATCGGGTTTGCCAATGCGCGTCCGCTTCTGGTCTCGGGAATTCCCTTCGGTCCAAGCCCGGTGGGGTCCTGGATCCGGCCGTTATTCAGGTTATAAATCAGATGATATGCGCTGCGTGCGCGATTGAGGCAGTCTGCATCGCCGGTTATGCCATAGTATTCCGCGTTTGCAATTGCGTAAAAGCTCTCAGAGAAGCAGTAACGGCGCTGCCGCAGGGGACGGCCGTCTGCCGTAACCTGAAAATACATACGGTTGCCTGCGGCGCGGTTTATGCAGCATCGCTCCATGAAATCCAGACAGCTTTTGGATGCCTGAAGCCATTCCTGTCGGACGCCATACTGCCGGCAGAGGTATGCAAAGATCCAGCCGCAGCGCCCCTGCATCCAAACGCTTTTATCCGTTGAATAGATTCGTCCGGTCCGGTCAAGGCAGGTATATACGCCGCCATGCTCCGCATCCATGCCATGCTTCAGCCAGAAATCAATGCAAAGCCTCAGCTCCTCCTGAATCCAGCTTCTTGTTTGTAAAAGTTGTGTTTGATCCATGCTGTTTTTCCTCCAAACGGTCATCACAGATGCAGCTTCGCAAGCGCTTCTGCAACATTTTCACGATATTCCTTTGCCTTTTCCGCGTTGCACAGGCAAACCTCATTGAACAGAACGTCTGCCACAAAAAGCTGTACCATCTTCGCAACTGTAGAACCGACTTGCAGCGGCCCTTCATTGGACCCGCATTGCAGGATCATATCCGCGGATCTCGCCCCAGGTGATTTCGAAAAACGCGTGACCAGAATGGTTTTTACCTGCCGTTCCCTCGCCAACGCCAACAGATCCACCGTATCGCGGGTTGCACCGGAATAGGAAAACAGCAGCAGCACGTCTTGCGGCCCCGCAGTCGACAAAACGATCGTCTGCAGGTGTGTGTCCTCCTGAAAAATATAATTGGGGAATGAGGTCGAAAACAGATGCCAGACCTCCTTTGCGATCACCATAGAGCCGCCCTGTCCCATGCAGAACACACGCCCGGCATGACTGAGCGCTTCCGCCGCTTTCCGGTAGCTCTCAGAATCGATCAGCTCGCTGGTCTGCTTGAGCGCGGCTGTCTCGGCCTGCATGATCTTGGCCGCCATATCCTTGACGGTATCACTCGGATCAAAATTACCGGAGAAGAACATCTGGTCACTGTCATTGGACTCGGATGCTGCCGAGGTCGCAACAGCCAGGCGGAACGCGTTATAGCTAGGCAGATTCAGCTTGCGGCAAAATCGGGAGATCGTCGCGTCGCCGACACCGCAGGCCTCGGCCAGATCGGAAATGGACAGGTACTGTACTTCCTCCTGGTGCGACAGGATGTAATTTGTGATTTTCTTTTCTGATGCGGTAAATTGATAATAACAATCGCTGATGTCTGTGAAAATGCTTGGCTTGCTCATAGCTTCAGCTCCCAATCGTATCCAGAATCTGCTATGGAATAAGGCGTTTCTTAATATAGCACGAATGAAAATTATTTTCAAGTGCAGTCTGCACGATTCCACACATATGAAACTTGCACACAAAAAGCCTACTGGAAACTGAGAACTTAAAAGTGCAGCAAATTGCTCCTAACTACGCTGTCTTTCACACTATGCGTGCGGTTCTGTCATTCTTTGTTGCAAGCGTCAAAGCATATTGAAAACCCTATCAATGCAAGACCGTGATGTGTTGAAGTCCGCCGCCAAATATGCTATACTTTCGCGATTTTTGCGCTGCCGCCGATCAAGCGCACCGCCGAAGCGCAGCGGCAGAAAGTCATCGCCCTGCAAGCCGAACAGCAGGCCGAGCACGAGCGCGAAGCAAAGTGTGCGGAGGAGCAGCGTCTTGCCGAAGAAGCAAAACGGCAGCTCCGACAGGAAGCACGCGAAGCCGCACTTCAGGCAGAGAAAGATGCGGGTATTCCGTATGTCGGAATGCTTGAAAGCAGCATTGACTCCACGCGCACGCTTGGCACGTATGGCATGGCGAAATCCGGCTGGGTGTATAAAAAGAACGGAACATTCAAGCAAATGACCTATTACTGGTACACCAGCAACCGGACAACGATTTTCACCGCCGTCTGTCAGGACGGCAAGGTGATCGAAACGCAGAAAAGCGATGGCTATTGGAGCGGCAATACGCTGCTTGTGCCGGTCATAAAGCCCGATATTCCCGCAACGTTCCACTCCGGCAGTTCCGGCAGCGTCCGGGAAGATTATGACAGTCCCGAAGATCTCTATGAGGACAATCCGTGGGATTATGAAGACGAGGACGAAGCCTGGGACGAGTGGGAGAATGGCTGAAAGCCAGAGCCATAATTCTTTTCTCACAAATTAGTCAAAATCTATAGAAGCTTTTTCACGCCATACCGTTTGCCTTTTCGCATACGGTATGGCGCTTTTTATCCCTTTTGAATTGTATTGAAGAAGCATAATGAAATGAAGACTCCATGTAATTACAAAAATATCCAGAAAATTTGTGCAGCTTTTTCTCCGGTTTTGTTATTCACCCGTCGTTTTTTCGGGAGGGATAGTAGAGGGACAAATCTTCTCGATGCACTTTGGCAACTTTATATCAGCAATGCGGGCGACACCGCAGAGCGGAAAAGCACACACTGTGCGCGACGACCTCGTCGAAGCAGGACGAGCGAGCGGGAAACACAGCGTGGGCAGCCGTGGCAGGCTGCAGCAAGCACTCCGCTCTGCATAGACACACAATGCCCGGTCTGCGCGTAAGACAGACTGCCATGCGCTGGGGTTGAAAGCAGTCGAGACCCCGGTCACAGGCTGCGAGGATGCCAGTCCTGTCCGCATTGCTCCCCAACGCCGGGGCGCGAGCTGCAAATACGGCGGAAACAGTTTTAAAAGAACGGAGGATTTATGTCAGAAAACAAAAAATATTACTACATGAAGCTCAAGGAAAATTTCTTCACCAGTGAGCGGATGGTTGTTCTGGAAATGATGCCGGACGGAATTCTGTATTCCAATTTGCTGCTCAAGATGTATCTGATGTCACTCAAGCACAACGGAATTCTACTGCTGCATGAAAATCTGCCGCACACGCCGCAGACCATTGCAACGTTTACCCGCCATCAGATCGGCACCGTAGAACGCGCGCTGCAAATCTTCCTAAAACTTGGCTTTGTCGAGCTGCTGACCGATGGTGCGTACTATATGCTGGATATTCAGCTGCTGGTCGGGCGATCCTCCACCGAAGCGGAGCGAAAACGCCGGGAGCTTCTGCGTTTACAAGCGCAGAAGCTCCTGTCTAACTCAAAAGCGGACATTTGTCCGCCAGAGAATAGAGATAAAGAGATTAGAGAACAGAAGTGCGCGCGGACAAATATCCGAACTTACGAAGTAAAGACTAACTATTAAATGTCAAGTCTGAAATGTGAGGAGTGGTAAAAATTTTAGACGGATCAAAAAGAGCATAGCAAAGCAGACATCCAGATGGACGCCTAACTGAGCATATTCCTTGAACGGGAAGACCATGCAGGCACAATCTGCGGAGGAATTCCTCTACCAGGTCACACTGAACGGAGACAACTACACCGTCAGCCAGGTTCAGGCATCCAGCAATGGAAACCAGGCGGTCTATGATCTGGAGGTGACCGTTGATAAAAACCCGGATGTGCCGGAGCTGGGAAGCTATCCCACGCCGTTGAAGCTGCAGGTGACCTGCACAGCTAATGGCACGAAGAAGAGTTTGACCATGGAGACAAAAATTCTGGAGGAGCCGGAGGACTTCCGCCTCAAAAGCTTTGCCTTCCCCAAGCAGAAGCTGATTTCTGCCTCCGGCGCTGATGCACGGCTGGAGGGCACCCATATTGGGGGCGGTTACAACAGCGTATCCGATCGGACCTATGATCTGAGCACTTGCACCTACACAGTGCAGCGGGGCGGCTCCAATACAAAGGTTGGCGAAACCTTCCCGGCGGAGGGCGACAGCACCTTGTCCTATGCCTTCCTCACCAACGGAACCCTTGCGGCAACGATTCTGAATAACGTTGATCTTACCAATCAGAAAAACACGGTAACGATCACTCGCAGCGGAAACAGTGTAGAGGCCTCTGTGGGCAGCGGTGCCTGGGACTATCGCGGCCCTGCAACAACAGCAGAGGATGATGAGACGTTCCCGCCGTTGGAGTCCATGTGGAGTCAGATTGTCCTGCGGGATGACGTCAATCACGACGGCAACGTGGACTGGCAGGATGCGGCCATTGGCTATCGCGACTGCCTGGAAAAGCCCTATGGCAGCGAAGAGATCAAGGATTATTTCACCTATATCATGTACAACGCTGCCAGCAAGGCTCAGAGCGACACCAATGTCTCCACCGATATGATGAAGAAGTTCTATAACCTCTTCGATGGCTTCGGTCAGATGCAGCTGCAAAAGGGCTATCAGGCGGAGGGGCATGACGACGCGCACAACGATGCGGGCGGACATATTGGTGAACGCATTGGCGGCAAGGAAGGCTTCCAGGAGCTGTTGGCCGCCGGTGACCAGTACAATACAAAGATCGGCGTCCATGTGAACATCACAGAGATGATGCTCGACGCGTTCTATGTCAACAACGATATTTTCAAACGCAATGCCGCGGGTAATCTGTCGGTCAACTGGCAGTGGTACGACCCGGCCTATCATGTAGACGAAGATAAGGACCTTTTGAGCGGCTATTTGAAGGAACGCTTTGCCCAGTTGGCCGAGGATACGATGCTGCCTGGCCAGACGCAATCCTCCCTGGACTGGATCTATGTGGATATTTACGGACGGTCTGACTGGCATTCGCGTCAGGTGGCAGAGGTTTTCCAGAGCTTTGGATGGCCCACGGCGACGGAGTTCTCCGGTCCCTTTGCCCAGCAGGCAATCTGGACCCACTGGGGCACGGACTTGTACTATTCCACCAGCGGCCAGGGCAGTAAATATGTCCGTTTTATCCGCAATACGGACGCAGATATCTTCCCGGCCAGAGATCCTTCTTCCGGTACCTTGCTCAAGGGTATGCAGCAGCCCAGCCCCAATGGTTGGGTGAACAAATATGAGATTGGCGAGGCGATTTCCCTCTTCTTCGAGCAGAACCTGATCAGCAAGTATCTCCAGCACTTCCCCATTCTGACCTGGAATGAGGAAAATACCAAGATCACGTTTGAAGGCGGCGTTGTATCCGAGCTGATTGATGGCCAGATGGTCGTGACCAGAAATGGCAAGCCGGTGGCCTACTGCGATGTAGCCTATACGAGCAGCGGGGAACTGGACGTTCGCGCGGACAGCCTGGTCTTCGTTCCGTGGGATCCCATCACAGAGGATAAGATTTACCACTGGAACCCGGATGGCGGCACGACAACCTGGCAGCTTCCGGATACCTGGGATGGTCTGAGCACGGTTGCACTCTATCAGACCACAGAGAATGGAAAAATCCGCATTGGAGAACTGCCAGTATCGAATGGTAGCGTCAGTGTGAAGGCCGAAGCAAATACACCCTATGTGATTTACAAGAACGACCAGGATGCCGGTGTGGTGGAAACGGCCACGGAGTGGTCCGAAAATTCTGCAATCAAGGACACTGGCTTTGACGCGCAGGTCTACGTGGACCAGAACAGCGATGCCAACGGCAATCGCGGCCGCTGGGCACGCTCCAGCGAAGATGGCTCGGTGGATCACATTGGCTTTGAAAAGGACATCCGTTGGAATAACCTGGCAGTGGTGAACAGTGCGAAGGACGCGGTGATCTCTCAGAAAATCACTGGTCTGACGCCCGGCAAGGACTATTCCATCAGTGTCTGGGCATTGATTGAGAACGACGACAACCGGATGGTCGTTCTGGGCGCGGAAAGCTCTGATGGCAGCGTTGTGGAATCCTACTTGACGAAGACAGATGTCGGAGCCGTCAAGAACAAGTTCCAGTATACCAATTTCCGCCGTATGCGGATCATCCTGGAGGCCGATGAAACCGGCACAGCCACGGTCTATCTGAGGGTGGGCGCTGGTTCCAATGAAAACTCCAAGGTGAAATTCGATGATGTGCGTATCTGGGAGCATGTGACGGATACGCCGCAGAAGGGACACTACTACTTCGATGATTTTGAAAATGTGGACTTCTCCTTGGGCGCACTGGAGCATGACACTTGGAGCAATGACAATGTGCATCTGGCAGATGAGCACCCGGATTTCAACAACGGAGCAGCCCAGTATCTTTCCTATGTCATTGACGGCCGCTACAGCGCCAAGATCAACGATACAGCCACGCCTGTGGGCAACAGCATTCTGCGGACCCATCCCTCTGTCCTTCGTTTCCAGCCTGAAACGACCTATCGGGTGAGCATTGATTATTAGCTTACCTGTGAGTTGTATATAGCCGGGGCGCTCGAAATTTTTCCCAGATTGTTTGTCTAAGATAATATTCTCATTTTGAATTCCAAATTCGCGCATGGCGATATATTGCCGTTCCTCGTTTTGCTCCTTAGATGACACCCTAATGTAGCCGTATTGCATTGATAGTTTCATGTAGTATTCCTCCATAAATCAAGTCGTCTGTTTTCACAGCACCTTCCATTATGAAAGAAAATCCTGCCAATGGCTGTTTTTTATCTGCTACCTCTACCTTTCAAAATTTATATCTGCAATATTGATAGAGTATTTTCTGCTCGATACGCCCTATGCTTGTGCTGAGACGATCATCAATAGGGAAATATCAAAAAAGCTGGCCAAATGCAGTCCATCTACGTTGAATGTTGCCTCTAAGATGATTGACATACTGCTCGAGCAGCAAGACAGCTTGTCTGCTGAGTGAGCCTCTTAATGATTGCGGCGGTTGAAAGCACATCCTTTTGCAAACTCGTTTGGCAATAGAATATTTCAGAAGAACTCTTGTTGTGACCAAAGTGCCAAAACAAGAGTTCTTTTGCTTTTGCATTATTGGCTCAACACCTCGACATATCAAACTTCGATGCAGGCGTATTCAATTTTCAGTGTGTCCGGATGGATCGTCAGTATCGGTTTGCAAAGCTCCCGCGCATAGGCAATCGCCTTATCTGCATCACCCCCGCGCGCGGAAGCCGGGTCATAAACAGCCAGCACCATATCAGACTGGCGGATAATTGTACGGTATGCTTCAAGCTGTGCATCCGGCTGTTTATGGAGACTAACAGCCGTCATGTGTGTGCATTTTATCAGCATATCGAAGTAGCGTTCGCGCAGAGCTGGTGTCCACTTTGTTGCCTGTTCCTCATATGGCGTGATGCAGAACAGCATCAGCTCTGAATCGTCATTCCGCAGCGCGTTAATGATCTCTGCGGCATATAGTCCGACGCCGTAGTCACAGGCCACAGAAAAGTGAGTCACGCCTTGCTGCCGCAGCACCATGATCTGCTGGGCCAGTTCCATCTTCATATCGTGACACTCCGCAGCTTCTTCATCAAATCCCCACGCAAACCGCATAGGATTGTGTCCAAGGATCGCGCAGCTTTTTATCTCTCTCATGATATAGCCCACCTTTTTGTTACCTATTAGCTTATATTTTGTATTCTAATAGTTGCTATTTTCTACGTCAAGAAAAATGTAAGCTAATAGGGAGCAAATTAGCCGCAAAAAGCATACAAATGGAGAGGGACACATGGACAAAAAGCTGCTGGGCAGAAGAATCAACGCCGCGAGGAAAGAACGCGGCTGGACAAGCGAACGCCTGTCCGAAATCTGCAATATCAACGCGACCTATCTCAGACAGATCGAGTCCGGTGCAAAAACGCCGAGCCTACAGGTATTTGTAGCGCTTTGCGAGGCGCTGAAGGTTTCTCCGACATATCTGCTTGCGGACAGTCTTCCGGGTGCGGAATCTCAGGATTTGGACGCGCTGCTTACGCTTTGCCGCAAGGCAACGCCGAAGCAGCTCAACATGATAACCGCCATGATCCGCAGCGCACTCAATTCGGTTGAATAGCGTTTGATTGGCAAACGCGTCCGTTGCACCGAACTACAGACTACGCTGCGCCTGCCATATCATGCGCGACTAGAGCGGTGTAATAGCTGTTCATCGTGCTTGGCGCGTTGAACAGCGCGGTCAGCAGATATTGCCGGATATTCCGAATCCGCGTTGTGTTCTGCTTCAGGCAGTCCATGACAAAGCGGATATGCTTACCGTTCAGCTTCAGCAGCTTTGACCGCACGACCTCGGCTGGATAATCGTTGCCTGCAACGCGGATTCGGCTGCGGGTGCTGCAAACCGACTCCTGCACCAGATCGACAATCTCGTCAAGCTGCTCCCGGTCAACGCGAGGATCACTTGCCAGAACATCGTAGTCAATATTCTCCAAAATCAATTCCCGATAGCTTTCAAACGATTCCTTCGCTTCCGTTCGCTTCTGCGCGGTAACGTCCGGAAAACCGGAAGGGAAAGGAATCGAATCGGTAATTGATAAGTCTTTACTTTGTCTTTTTCTTTTCTTCGTACTCTCAGTATTTAATTGCGTTGGATTTTCCAACGTAGGTTTCTCCAACATGGGCTTTTCCAATGTTGGATTATCCAGTGTAGGAAAAGCCTGTACAGGTTCTTCCGGTGTTGGCTCTGTGTGCGGCTGCTCAAAGATCGTGTACACGGTTCCACGCAGACAGCCACGCTCATCGCGCTCCCGGCTGCGCTTAATGTAACCAGCACGTTCCAGCTCGCGCACAGCTTCGCGGATGGCGTCGATGCTCTCTTTATTGATCTGCGCAAGTCCTTGCAGCGTATAGTCCCAATCCTCCGGCAGCGACAGCATCTGCGAGAGCAGACCCTTTGCCTTGAGAGACAGCGTATGGTTGCGGAGATGGTGGTTGGACATGACCGTGTAACCTTTGGTTTTCTCAACACGGAATACAGACATTTTCGTGACCTCCTTCGTCTGGGGTTCAGAATTTAAGAAAAGAAAAAAGCGGCGTTTCAACCCTCTTTTCATAAGAGAGTGAAACGCCGCTTCATTTTGTGTATTGGTTCGTGATTCAATATTTCGGCACAATGCGCATAGACCGGTACTGCATCTTGTGGTATGATTGCCGCGTTTGTTGTGTGAACATCGTAGAGGAGGGCAATCACCATGCAGTACACCGATAACGA